>Ga0315909_10000577_pt1 | contig 49724 bp, 43 predicted proteins | sample LakEriMetagenome_11_FD_203527 | JGI IMG/M metagenome (GOLD analysis project Ga0315909, IMG submission 203527) | Freshwater fungal communities from buoy surface, Lake Erie, Ohio, United States - Buoy 2 MA125 | ecosystem: Environmental > Aquatic > Freshwater > Lake | place: USA: Lake Erie, Ohio... | reverse complement strand
CCCCTGCCGGACGAAGAAGACAAACCCGTTCCGTGGTCGGTGATGCTGCGCGATGCACAGATGCGTAACGCGGAAGTACGCGTCGCTTATGTGTACGTGAATCTTCAGCCGGCGCCAACAGCGCGCCAAAGCGCCGAAGGTCCTCGCTACGCCTTGGTACAAGTCGCAGAGACACTGGAAAAAAGGCGTCAGCTGGCCAATCAGATCATCAAGGGGGTGATCCTGCCGGAATTCATCATTCTGCCTATTGCGCTCACCCTGTTGTGGTTCGCCCTGATACGCGGTCTCTCGCCACTGGCCACCTTGCAAGACCATATACGCTCACGACGATCGGATGACTTGTCGCCGATTGACTCAAGAGTAGTACCCGAAGAAATTTCGCCGCTGGTACGCTCGCTCAACGACATGCTCGCGCGCCTGTCACAAAGTATTCACTCTCAAAAGCGATTCATTGCCGATGCTGCGCATCAGATGAAAACGCCGCTCGCCGGCATGCGTATGCAGTCAGAACTGGCGATGCGCCAGACAAATCGCGAAGAAATTCAGCGATCCCTGGAGCAGCTGTCAAAGAGCTCTGAATCGGCAACCCGGCTGGTGAATCAGTTACTCGCGCTGGCGCGGGCGGAAAATGATTCACCGCAGACCACATCGCTACAGCGCACGGACTTGCGTGCGCTGGTTCGCGATACGGTTCAGGATTGGTTTCAGTCGGCACTGAATCGACAGATCGACCTCGGCTTCGAAGAAGATGAAGCCGATCTCGTCGTACAAGGTAATGCCACCATGCTGCGCGAAATGCTGAACAATCTGATTGACAACGCGTTGCGCTACACCCAACTCGGCGGATATGTCACAGTGCGCGTGCATGCCGACAAAGCACGAAGCAAGGTACTGCTGGAGGTAGAAGACAATGGCCCTGGCATTGCGATGGCAGAACGCGGACACGTATTCGAGCGGTTTTATCGCATCCTGGGTAGCGAGGTGGAAGGCAGCGGTCTGGGACTGGCGATCGTGCGCGAAATCGCCCAGCGCCATTCGGCTGAGATTGAGCTACTCAACAATCCGCGCTCGAATGATCCTCACTTTCCCGGTCTGCTAATTCGTGTCACGCTGCCCATGGCTTCATCTCACCGGTTGAAGGAAAGCGCTCATTCATGACGGATTCATCCGGCCACCCTCGATTGCACTCGGTTAGGTTTTGGCAGCGCGTCAAAGCACTGACACTTTTTTTATTGATGATCTGGCTGTTCGTGAGTTTCGGTTTTGCGTTTTACGCGCGCGAGCTCGCGGGACTCTCCGTGTTTGGCTGGCCACTGCCTTTTTATATGGCGGCACAGGGCACGACTCTGGTTTATCTGGCGCTGATTGGTGCCTATGTGCTGGTCATGAAAAAACTTGATGCGCTGGCCGCCGCCGAGGCTGCGAATGAAAACTGACGGCTTCACACGGCTGCTGGTTCGCTACTTCAGCCTGTACACCGCAGGCTTCGGGTTTTTGCTGATGTCACTTGCCATTCTCGAGCATGAGGGTTTCCCGCGCTTCTGGCTCGGCTATTTGTTTTTGTTCGCCACCATCGTGGTGTACGCCTTTATCGGAGTCTTTAGCAGAACCTCGGATGTCACCGAATACTACGTCGCAGGTCGCCGTGTACCCGCGCTGTTCAACGGCATGGCCACGGCAGCCGACTGGATTTCTGCAGCAAGCTTCATGGGTCTGGCCGGTGGCTTGTACTTGCAGGGCTTCGACGGTCTGGCTTACATCATGGGCTGGACGGGTGGCTACTGCCTGGTAGCGATGCTGATCGCGCCTTATCTGCGCAAATTTGGTCAGTACACTATCCCCGACTTTCTTTCTGCGCGTTATTCGGGCGCGAATGGCAGCCAGGCCGTCCGTCTGGTTGCAGTGCTCGCTACCGTGATTATTTCATTTACCTACGTGGTTGCGCAGATCTATGGCGTTGGGCTTATTACCTCGCGCTTCACAGGCATTGATTTTTCAGTCGGTATCTTCCTCGGCCTGGCCAGTATTCTCGTCTGTTCTTTTCTGGGTGGCATGCGCGCGATTACCTGGACGCAGATCGCGCAGTACATCATCATCCTGATCGCTTTCATGATCCCGGTATCGTGGCTGGCGATGAAGCAAACCGGTATACCCGTACCGCAGATCGCCTACAGTTCGGCCGTAGAAAAACTCACCGAACAAGAAAAGCGACTGGCTGCCAGCAAGAGCGAACAACAAGTACGTGATCTGTATCGCGAGCGTGCGCAACAATACGATGCCAAGCTGGCTGCACTGCCACAGTCATGGGATGAAGGTCTGCGGGATGCACGCCGCCGTCTGCAGGCACTACAAACCAGCAATGCCTCACTCATCGAGATCAAGTCGGCAAACCGCGCACTTGCGGATTACCCCAAAAGTCCGGAAGAAGCACGTCGTGTCTGGCTGCTTGCGCGTGATGCCGACCTCGCGCGATCGCAAGCGCTGCTGTCGCACACACAGCCTTTCCCCGCCGCCGACAAGGCAAGCTCGGATATACAGCGCAATAATTTTCTGGCCCTGGTGTTTTGCCTGATGCTCGGCACCGCCGCATTACCCCACATCCTGGTGCGCTCTTACACGACACCGTCCGTTCCCCAGGCGCGCGCCTCCGTCTTCTGGGCGCTGTTTTTCATTTTGCTGCTCTACACCGCATTTCCTGCACTGGCCGTGCTGGTGAAATATGAAATCTATACCTCGCTGGTCGGATCACCTTTTGCCGAACTTCCAGGGTGGGTCAGCTATTGGGCCGGCATTGATAAAGTCAAACCGCTCATCAGCATTACCGACATCAATCAAGATGGTCTGGTGCAGTTGGCCGAAATCGTGATCAATGGCGATATGGTGATGCTGGCGACGCCGGAAATCGCCGGTATGCCCTATGTGATTTCAGCGTTGATTGCGGCTGGCGCTCTGGCTGCTGCGCTTTCCACGGCGGATGGACTGCTGCTGACCATCTCCAGTGCGCTCTCGCACGATACCTATTTCAAGATGGTGAATCCGGCTGCGTCCAGCCATAAGCAGGTGACGACCTCCAAGCTCATCTTGCTGGTGGTTGCCCTGCTGGCCGCTTACACCGCCTCTTTCCGCTCCGGCGATATTCTGTCCATGGTCAGCATTGCCTTTTCGATAGCAGCATCCACCTTGTTCCCCGCACTGGTTTTGGGCGTTTTCTGGAAGCGGGCTAACCAGGAAGGCGCAATTGCGGGCATGCTGACCGGATTTTTCGTCTGTCTCATCTATTTGGTGCAAACCAATCCCGCGCTGGGCGGCAGCAGCGCTCATCAATGGTTCCATATCGCACCCGCTTCCGCCGGGGTTTTCGGTGTGCCTGCGGGGCTTACCGTAATGGTCGTCGTCTCCTTGCTCACGCCGCCCCCGAAACCCGAGGTACTCGCGCTCGTTGACCAACTGCGCAGCCCCTGAAAATTCCTCGCTGGCATGCTTCTTGATAAGTTTTTGTCTCAGATTCACGTATGCGGTGAGGTTACAAGGCGATGTCCGGTTTTTTTAATGAGATGTACGGCAACGATGGCACGCAGGTTCGGCCACATTACCGTGAGTTCGAGCACTGGCTGAGCAAGCAAGCGCCCGATATCGTCGAGCGCAAGCGCATTGAGGCAGATCTGAATTTCCGTCGGGTGGGTATCACTTTCGCAGTGTACGGCAGTGATGCTGGTACCGAGCGCCTGATCCCGTTCGACATCATCCCTCGCATCATCCCTGCTGCCGAATGGTCGCAGCTACATCTCGGCCTCAAACAGCGCGTCAAGGCACTCAATCTCTTTATCCATGACATCTACCACGAACAAAACATCGTCAAGGCAGGCGTAATCCCAGCAGAGCAAGTATTTCGCAATGCGCAGTACCGCCCCGAGATGCAAGGCATTACGGTACCCTCCGACATCTACGCGCAGATTGCCGGCGTTGATATCGTGCGCGCAGGTGAAGGTGAGTTTTATGTACTCGAAGACAATCTGCGCGTACCGTCCGGCGTGTCTTACATGCTGGAAGACCGCAAGATGATGATGCGGCTTTTCCCGGACTTATTTGCGCGTCACAAAATCGCACCGGTCGCGCACTACCCTGACCTGCTGCTCGACATGCTGCGTTCAGTCGCACCGCAAGGTGTGGACGATCCCACTGTAGTGGTGATGACGCCGGGGATGTACAACTCTGCTTATTTCGAGCATGCATTTCTGGCGCAGCAAATGGGTATCGAGCTGGTCGAGGGTCAGGATCTGTTCGTCAATGACAATCATGTGTATATGCGAACCACACGCGGACCGCAGCGCGTGGATGTAATCTATCGGCGTATCGATGACGACTTTCTTGATCCGCTGGTGTTCCGACCTGATTCATCGCTCGGCGTACCCGGATTGCTGTCGGTGTATCGCGCAGGTCGCGTCGCACTTGCCAATGCCATAGGCACTGGCGTGGCTGATGACAAATCCATCTATCCGTATGTGCCGGACATGATTCGTTTCTATCTGTCCGAGTCACCGATACTCAACAACGTACCCACCTATCAGTGCCGCAAAAAAGAAGATCTGCAGTACACGCTGGATCATCTGGCCGAATTGGTCGTCAAGGAAGTGCATGGCGCTGGCGGCTATGGCATGCTGGTCGGGCCCGCATCAACACGCGGCGAGATTGAGGATTTTCGTCATCGACTGCTGGCCAAACCCGAGGGCTATATCGCGCAACCCACGCTGGCGCTCTCGGCTTGTCCAACCTATGTCGAGTCTGGCATCGCACCCCGACACATTGATCTGCGTCCTTTTGTTCTGTCCGGCAAAACCGTGACCATGGTGCCCGGTGGCCTCACGCGCGTGGCCCTGAAAGAAGGCTCTCTGGTGGTCAATTCATCGCAGGGCGGTGGCACCAAAGATACCTGGGTACTGGAGAAATAACATGCTGAGCCGAACTGCCGATCATCTGTTCTGGATGGCGCGCTACACCGAACGCGCAGAGAATACAGCGCGTATGCTGGATGTGAACATGCAAACGCAGCTGCTACCGCAATCTGCCGAAGCAGCAGAACAAGGCTGGCGCGCTGTATTGGGCATCTCCGAACTGCAGCCCGCTTTTGATGAAAAATACGGACTTCTTACACGCAAGGATGTCATCGATTTCATGGTGCGCGACCCCGAGAATCCTTCCTCCATCGCTGCCTGCCTGACCCATGCCAGAGAAAATGCACGCGCGGTGCGCGGCACGCTGACCACCGAAGTCTGGGAAACTCAAAACACCACCTGGCTGGACATGAATCATCTGCTCAGGGACGGCATCCTCGAGCGCGATCCAGGTGAATTCTTTGAGTGGGTCAAGCACCGCTCTCATTTGTCTCGTGGCGTGACGATAGGCACGATGCTCAAGGACGAGGCTTTCTATTTCATTCGTCTGGGTACTTTTCTTGAGCGTGCTGACAATACTGCACGTCTGATCGATGTGAAATTCCATGGTGCAGACCGCGAGCTGCTCACGGCGACCGACATGGATTTTTATCATTGGGCTGCAGTACTGCGCTCAGTGTCGGCTTTTGAAACTTACCGCAAAGCCTATCGGGATGTCATCACGCCTGAGCGAGTGGCTGAATTGTTGATACTGCGAGGCGACATGCCACGCTCTCTGATGGCTTGTCTGGCCGAAGTCGTGAACAACCTCGAACAAGTACGCAATGAAGTATCGCGCGAGACAGAGCGGTTTGCAGGAAGACTGCATGCCGATCTGCGCTTTAATAGTATTGAAGACATCATGCGCCATGGCTTGCATGACTTTCTGACTGATTTTCTTGAACAGATTTATGATCTGGGCAACCGAGTCAGCCGCGATTTTCTGCTTCCGCTTGCCGCATGAAAGCGACCACGCTCGCTATTCGTCATGAAACGATCTATCGCTACGAAAAGCCGGTGGGATATTCGATACAGCAGCTGCGCCTGGCGCCGCGCAGCGAGCTACTGCAACGTATCAACCACTGGCATATCGCAACCCCGGGTAAACGGCAGGCGGCACAAGATGCGTTTGGCAACAGCAGCGAGATCCTGACCATCATCACGCCCCATCAAGAGGTTCGCATCGTCGCCAGTGGCGTGGTTGAAATCCAATCACCTGACAGAGGCAGGCTGACAGAAAAAATGCTGCTCTCGCCACTGGCCTTTACGGTTTCTACCCGACTCACCGAACCGCTGGATGCAGTACGCTCGTTTGCGGCAGATAAACTGCCAGCACAGCCCACCAGTCATCAGCTACTGGATTTTTCCCAAGCGGTTTGTGAAGCCATCCACTACGAAATGGGTGCAACTATCTCAAGCAGTACCGCCAGCGATGCACTCGCACTCGGCAAAGGCGTCTGTCAGGATCATGCACATCTTTTCATTGCCTGCTGCCACAGCGCCGGAATACCGGTACGTTATGTGTCGGGCTACATTGATCCCGGCGAGGTTGCCCATAGCGCCAGCCATGCCTGGGTCGATGTCTGGGTAGACGAAGTCGATTTTTCTGGTTGGGTGAGTATTGATGTCACACACGCCCGCTTTCAAACTGCCTCCTACTGCCGGCTGGCCGTGGGCCGGGATTATGAATCGGCTGCACCGGTACGAGGTATACGGCGCGGTGGTGGTGACGAGTTACTGGATGTGCGCGTGGATATCAGCCGGCTATGAGGATGATCAGACAGTGCACCCTTATGAATGCCTCAGTTAAAATGCATCTTTCCCTTGTTGGGTGGTGGTCATGACTTATTGCATCGCGATGCGCCTGAACGCGGGTCTGGTCTTTCTATCGGATTCGCGTACTAATGCCGGTGTCGATCAGATCGGCACATTCCGAAAAATGAGCGTGTTCGAAAATCCGGGCGATCGCATGATGGTGCTCATGAGCGCGGGCAATTTGTCGATCTCTCAATCCATCCGCCAGATGGTCGCCGAATATCTGTCACCCGACGGCACCAGCATCTGGACAGCTTCCTCCATGGTTGAGGCCGCACAAATTGTCGGCGAATGCATACGCAACGTACACAAGCGTGATGCCGAGTCTCTGGAAAAATTTGGCATTGATTTCAACGTCAGTCTGATTTTCGGCGGACAAATCCGCGGCGAGCGCTGTCGTTTATTTCAGATGTACTCCGCAGGCAATTTCATCGAGTCGCATGATGAAAACCCTTATTTTCAGATCGGTGAATCCAAATACGGCAAGCCCATTGTCGATCGGGTGGTCTCTCCCGTCACACCGCTGGATGAAGCCGCGAAATGTGCACTGATTTCCATGGATTCGACCTTACGATCCAATATCTCGGTCGGCTTCCCCCTCGATCTGCTGGTGTACGGTACAGATAGTTTGTCTATCGGACGATTTGTTACCATCGATGAAAAAAATCAGTACTTTCAAATGATACGCAGCACCTGGGGGCAACAACTGAAATCTGTGTTTGAAAGTATTCCTGACCCGGTGTGGAATGCAGCACCTGAAGCCACCAGCAATGTGCTGTCAACCAGTGGGCATCTGAATCATCCTGTACGCATTTCACCACCAAGCTCGGTTACACGTATTGAAACGCGAACGCCGCAACGGCAAACACTGGCACAAGGTGACGACCATAAGCGTCAGCACTGATTATCGAACTGGCGCCTGAACGCGCTGACGATTTTATTTTATTGAGACGCGCTTCTCTGCGTCTTTTCTTCATCATCCTCGCAACACCTCACATAATTCAACTGACAGCCAACCCCAGCACCTAATAAACTCCGCCGCCTTGATTTAACTTTTTGTTAATGATCATGCCGGCCAGACTCCTGCGTTGCTCCGCCATCGTCTTTTTCGTTTTTAGTTTTATCGCGCCAGCGCTTTGCGCTGCCCAGTCGATTGAAACTGAGCAATTACTGCGTCAACAAGAGCGCGAACGTGAATTGCGTCAGCGGAATGAAACACAGAAGCCCTTACATTTGCCCACGCCCACGCCAGAAACCTCTCTGCTACCGCTTGACGAAGTTCCCTGCCACATCATTCATACGCTTGTCTTACAGGGCGATGCAAGCGAGCATTTTCAGTGGACGCTTGCAGCCGCAGATCGAGAAAATGATCCGGCACGCGGCCGCTGCCTTGGTCCATCAGGCATAGCACTCGTAATTCAGCGAGTACAACAAGCGATACTCGAACGCGGTTATGTCACTACCCGCGTACTGGCCGAAAAGCAGGATATTCGCGACGGCACTCTCACACTAACGTTGCTGCCCGGTCGAATTCGCCATATCCGCTTTGCAGATGGCACCACCTCCCGTGCAACGCTGTGGAATGCCATACCGGCAAAGCCTGGCGATTTGCTCAATACGCGCGTGCTGGAACAAGGACTCGATAATTTCAAACGACTTCCCAGTGCGGAAGCGAGTCTGAGGATCAACGCGGCACAAGACGCTCATGCCGCACCAGGTGAAAGCGATGTGATCATCGAATGGACCCAAGCAATGCCGTTTCGACTGAACCTTTCGCTCGATGATGCAGGAAGTAAATATACCGGCAAACATCAAGCCGCGCTGACACTGGCCTATGACCACTGGTGGACGCTCAATGATCTTTTCTACCTCAGTGTCAATCAAGCCGTGGGGGGTGGTTTACCCGGTGATCGTGGTTCACAAGCGCATACGGTTCATTATTCAGTGCCATGGAAAGAATGGCTGCTATCAGCTACCGCCACCACATTCGAATACCACCAGCTGGGGCTGGGTCTGAATCAGTACTACAGCTACCATGGCAAAAGCGATAACCAGGAACTGGCCATCACCCGTCTGCTCTATCGCAACAGCCTCAGCAAAACCAGCGCCAGCCTACGCTGGTGGTCGCGCGAGTCACGCAATTTCATCGACGATACCGAAGTCCGTCCTCAGCGACGCGACACCGGTGGCTGGGAGCTCGGGCTAAATCATCGCTTACAACTTTACAGTGCGTCTATCGAGGCTAATCTCGCTGCACGACGTGGCACAGGTGCTTTTGGATCTCGACCCGCACCGGAGGAGGCTTTTGGCGAAGGCACATCGCGCATGCAAATCCTCCGCGCTGACGCAACCCTCTCCCTACCATTTCGTCTGGCGTCTCAACGTCTTCGCTATGTTGCCGGCTGGCGCGCACAGTGGAATGGCACGCCACTGACGCCGCAAGATCGTTTCGCTATCGGTACCCGTTACACCGTGCGTGGCTTTGATGGTGAATCCTTCCTCAGTGGCGATAACGGCTGGCTGTTGCGTCAGGAGTTGGGACTTTCTCTGGTGCCCATGGCCAGCGAACTCTATGCGGGCATCGATACCGGAAGAGTCGGTGGCCGGTCGACCGAAACACTGCCAGACACACGCCTGACCGGTGCCGTCATCGGCTTGCGCGGAAATGCGGCGCGCGTCTCTTGGGATCTTTTCGTTGGTCGCCCAGTAGATAAACCTGAGGGATTCCGCACCTCGAGCACCACGGCCGGCTTTTACCTCGGTCTCAATTTCTGAAGAAAATCCTACGATGTGAGGTCGTGTCGCACTCGCAGCGGCCACAGTGTTGTTTGTTGGATCTGATTTGCGTGTCGCGGCTAAAAATCTATCTGGTGAGGTCGATGACAAGGGTGCCGCGAGGCATGCTTGCGGCATGCCGTACGCCAGCGAAACTAGGCTGGCCTGCAAGGGTTGCAACCACACGCGTGGCTTTTTGTTAGCCCCTCTTGGTAACGCATTGCAATGCGCGAATAACAACTGTACTCAACAATAATCATGCCGAATATCAATCATACTTTTGAGAAGCGTCCAAATTGAGCGACAACCCAATCAATCGAACAAACGAAATGCAAATCATATTTGACATCATTCAAAATCAACGCTTGCATTGCTCAACGAATAAAAGACAATCCCTAACGTGATAAGTTATCGTGGTGCATAAGGTTAGAGGAATCTCGCGGAAGCTGACAGCGGCACCACGCATTGACGATGATGCATGATTGGCTTTTCATCCGCGTCCCTTGTCAATCATTTTCTTCGACACCCTACTGATCTGCGATATTCAGAAGACGCTGATAAGGGCACGATGAAAAGCGACACACAACCGCCTCAAAAACTGCATTTGAGAGCTTGTGATCTGGTCAGAAATCCGGTGCGGGTCTGGAATGACGGGTCGATTACCCCTTTTTATGAGCCGACCCGGGATATCATGAAATGGATTTCGGAGAAGATAGGACCTGAAAAGACGCGCTATCCGGTGGCGACTCGCTGGAAATTTCAAAGTGAAGTTTTGGAGAATCGTCACTGCCCGGCACCGATTCCAGACAGATCAGGGCTGGTCTATGTCACCCCGGGCGGGCGTTACTGGATCGTGCTTAAACCAGATGGCACCTTAAGATTTCGGATCCCGGTGCCCCAAGTGACTCGCCGATCAGTACCTTCGGACGGCTACCTCGGAGAGCCAAGACGCAGCCTGAACGAGGATAAGTACATCATGTACTGCGATGGCAGCGATGGAGATCGCGACGATTTCCGCTTTTTCTTTAATATGCGAAATGGCCGACTGGTGCAGGTTCATTTAAACGGTCGCACAAGTCCTCATGATGATTATTAAGGAAGTACTATTTGACGATAGTCTGCGGCTCACCTTGCCGGCGTTCACGAATCTCCCCCAATCGGAAAACCGTTTCACCCGATTGCCTGAGGATAGCTTCAGTTTCATCAGCCTTGTCTTTCGGGACAATGACTGTCATTCCGATACCGCAATTAAAGACACGATGCATTTCAGCATCTTCAACACCACCCTGCTGCTGAAGCCAGGTAAACAGAGGCGGCATTTGCCACGCCTCGCGATGTAACACGGCGGTAAGGTCAGGCTGCAATACGCGAGGAATGTTCTCAACCAGGCCACCACCGGTGATATGGACCAGACCATGGATATCCATTTTTTCCATCAGTGCCAGCAGAGGCTTTACGTAGATACGCGTTGGCGCAATCAGCACATCCGACAGCGGCCGGCCATGAAAATCTGCATTCAGATCAGGCTTGGCCACATCAAGAATTTTTCGTACCAACGAATAGCCGTTCGAATGTGCGCCTGAAGAAGCCAAACCTAGCACGACATCGCCGGTACTGATTTTTTTACCATCGATGATCCGGGATTTTTCTACCGCGCCCACAGCAAAACCGGCAAGATCGTATTCACCATCGGGATACATGCTGGGCATCTCCGCAGTTTCACCACCAATCAATGCACAGCCAGCCTGCTCGCAACCTGCCGCGATACCTTTGATAACGTCGGTGGCGGTAGCAACATGCAAACGACCACAGGCGAAGTAATCAAGGAAGAACAGCGGCTCAGCACCTTGGACCAAAATATCGTTGACGCTCATGGCAACGAGATCGATACCGACCGTATCGTGTCGGTTCAGATGGAAAGCCAGTTTGAGTTTGGTGCCAACACCATCGGTTCCGGATACAAGCACGGGCTCACGGTATTTTTTACTGACTTCAAATAGCGCACCGAAACCACCAATTCCAGCAAGTACACCCTCTCGCATCGTACGCTTGGCAAAGGGTTTGATCGCTTCGATCAATGCATCGCCAGCATCGATGTCAACACCTGCATCACGATAGGAGAGAGAAACCGGGGGCTTTGTGGACATGGTCACGAACGATGGATGATTGGGGAATCAGGCAAAGGAAACGGTAAAATGGGCGGTCTGCTCCGGTGCCAGCCTACCGAAGCCCCCAATTTTACCAAATCGCCTTCCCCGACCCAGCCAGACATGCCCATGGTGACCACTCCCGAACAAAGACAGACGCTGCTGTGGCTGTTGGTAGGCATTGTCCTGGCCGTGATGCTGGTGCTACTCGGACCGATTCTGACGCCCTTTGTTGCTGCGGGAATTATTGGATACATACTTAACCCTGGAGTGGACGCGCTAACTGCGCGCGGGCTGCCGCGCACCCTAGCGGCATTGATCGCCATTACGATGGTCGGACTGCTGATCGTGGCCATCGTCCTCATCGTCCTCCCCGTGCTGGGCGAGGAACTGCCCGTCCTCAGACAAAGACTACCCGTACTGCTGGATAGAATTGATGGCAGTGTCGGTGCCTGGCTACGCGAACTAGGAATGGGGGGCAGACTTGATCTGGCCAGCATTCGTGAAATCATTACCGACAAACTTACTGTAGACAACGGTTTCAATACCGCCATGCTCACGTGGCTGCGAGTGGGTGGTATTGCTGTCATCGGGTGGGTTGCGACCTTCTTCCTGATACCGATTGTCCTGTTTTATGTATTGCTGGACTGGCATCGACTGTTCGCCCGCATTGGAGAAACCGTGCCGCGTCGCTGGATTGCGCAGGTGACGGACATGGCAAAGGAGGTCGATAGCCTGCTTGCGCAATATCTCCGTGGACAATTGCTCGTCATGCTGTTGCTGGCGTCGTATTACTCGGTTGGCCTTGCGGTGGCCGGTTTTGACGTCGCGCTACCAGTCGGGCTGCTTACTGGCCTGCTGGTGTTCATTCCTTATGTCGGCTTCGGTCTCGGTCTTCTGCTAGCTATCGTGGCGGCGGTGTTGCAGTTCGATAGCGCGCATGGACTTGTCGCCGTGGCTATCGTGTATGGCCTGGGGCAGTTCATCGAAAGCTTCTATCTCACACCTCGACTTGTAGGCGAGCGCATTGGCCTGCATCCGCTTGCAGTGATTTTTGCATTACTCGCCTTTGGTCAGTTATTCGGCTTTGTGGGTATTCTGCTGGCGCTTCCTGCTTCGGCGATTCTTCTGGTGGTGTTTGGTCGTCTACGCCAAAACTACCTCGATAGCAGTTTTTACAATCAGCCATGAGGCAGCTACTGCTCGACTGGGGCGCCGCTGTGCCCCCCACGCTGGATAGCTTCGTCATTGGACGAAATCAGGAGCTTACCTCCATGCTCCGCCGCATCGCCCTCAGAGAAGCGGCCTCGCTGGATCAGCGTTTCATTACCCTCTGGGGTGAGGCAGGCGCTGGCAAATCTCACTTGTTGCTCGCGCTGGCTGCAGACGGACAAGCGCTTTACCTAAGCGCCGACCAGCCCGCAGAGAACTATGCGTGGTCGCCCGAGATACCCCTTTATTTGCTCGATGATTGCGACTGTATGAATGCTCACCAGCAGGTTGCCGCCTTCGCACTCTACAACGCGATTCGCGAGTCCAGTGGGATGCTGGTAGCTGCTTCGGGCAGGCCACCAGCCCAGCTCACGCTGCGCGAGGATTTGCGCACTCGGCTGGCCTGGGGCCTGGTCTATCAGGTCCATGGCCTGTCGGATGACGAAAAAATCGACGCACTGTCGAAATCGGCCGATGCGCGTGGACTGGTGCTCTCGCCGGGCGTGTTACCCTACTTGCTGACGCACTTTCGCAGAGACATGCAATCACTGTCAGCGATTCTTGATGCGCTGGACCGCTACTCACTGGAGACCCAGCGCCCCATTACGATGCCGCTGTTGCGAGAGCTGCTGCAACTCGCCGATGCGCAACCGACCTAATGAACCTCACACTTTTCGATCTTGACAATACGCTGTTACCCCTCGACTCCGATTATGAATGGGGACAGTTCCTGGTCCGTACTGGGGCGGTGGATCCGGTTGCCTTTACTGCGCGCAATGCGATCTTTTACGAGCAGTATCAGCAAGGCACACTTAACCCGGTAGAGTATCTTGAATTCGCGTTTGGTACGCTCGCGCGCTTTGCCCGCCCGCAGCTCGATGCCTGGCATGCTCAGTTCATGACCGAGGTCATCGCGCCCGCGATTCGTCCTGAGGCATTAGCGCTGATTGACAGACATCAGCAGGCCGGCGATCTGATCGCCATTGTTACAGCGACCAACCGGTTTGTAACCGGTCCTATCGCCAAGGCTTTCGGCGTTACTCATCTGATTGCGGCCGAACCCGAACTGGATGGCAATGGACAGATTACTGGCCGCCATACTGGAACGCCGCCTTTTGCAGAGGGTAAAGTCATCAATCTGCACCAGTGGCTCTCAACGATGAATCTTTCGCTGTCTGGTTTCGAATGCAGCACCTTTTACAGCGATTCGCAGAACGATATTCCGCTGCTCTCGGCAGTTAGCCATCCTGTTGCTACCAATCCCAATGCCAAGCTGATGTCTCACGCACAAGCACATGGCTGGCCGATAATGCACCTGTTTCATGATTAGAAAATTCATTCGCCGCATTCTCGGCACGGGTTCCGCCGCTCGCGATGTCCGCGCGCCGCTGGTTTTTGGTCGTGACGAGCATGGCATTGACCCGGACGATGTGTCTGCAAATGCAGTGCGCGTCACGGAAACCTTGCAGCGCGCGGGATACAAGGCCTTTATTGTCGGGGGCGCTGTGCGCGATCTGGTACTGGGATTCAGGCCCAAAGATTTTGATGTCGCTACCAATGCAACGCCGGAACAGATCAAGCGCCTGTTTCGCCGTGCTTTCATCATCGGTCGACGGTTTCAGATCGTGCATGTGATGTTTGGTCAGGATCTGATCGAAGTCACGACCTTCCGCGGCAGCGCATCCGATGGCGCGCCTAAAGACGAGCATGGTCGAGTTTTGCGCGATAACACTTTCGGCGAGCAACACGAAGATGCTGAGCGGCGTGATTTCACGATCAATGCCATGTACTACGATCCCGAGCAGCAGCTGGTACTTGATTATCACGGCGGCATGAAAGATATTCGCAGTCGCTCGCTGCGCATGATCGGCGACCCAGAAGCGCGCTACCGTGAGGATCCTGTTCGCCTTTTACGCGTAGTTCGCTTTGCCGCAAAGCTTGATTTCAAGATTGCGCCGACAACGCGAGCGCCGATCTCGGTGATGGCGCCGCTAATTAACAATGTCCCCGCAGCTCGAGTGTTTGATGAAATGCTAAAGCTGCTGATGAGCGGCCATGCGCTGGCTTGCTTGCAGCAACTACGGCAGGAGGGCTTGCATCATGGACTCCTGCCTTTGCTGGATGTCGTTCTTGAGCAGCCCATGGGCGAAAAATTCGTCACACTGGCACTGGCCAATACAGATGAGCGCGTCCGACAAGGCAAACCCATCTCGCCCGGTTTTCTGTTCGCTTCACTGCTGTGGCATCAGGTTCTGGAAAAATGGGAGACCTATCGCGCAGCCGGCGAGTACCCAATTCCGGCGCTGCATCTGGCTGCCGATGATGTGCTCGACAGCCAAACCGAAAAACTCGCGCTGCAGAGAAGGATTGCAACCGACATGCGTGATATCTGGGCGATGCAACCCCGCTTCGAGCGCCGCTCGGGTAAAACACCCTACAAACTGCTGGAGCATACGCGCCTGCGTGCAGGCTATGATTTTCTTTTGCTGCGCTGTGCGTCGGGCGAGATTGATGCCGAACTCGGGGACTGGTGGACCGAATTCATCGAGGCCGATAGCGTCGATCGTGAATCGCTGCTAAACCGCAAGCCACCCGAGGCAGACGGTGCCGCGCCCAAAAGGCGCCGGCGTCGCGGGGGACGCGGCCGCAGCAAGAGTACAGAGGACATCAAATGATCACCACCGTTTCTGCCTACGTCGGCATTGGTGCCAATCTGGGCAACCCGGAGCACACAGTGCGTCGCGCCATCCTGGCGTTGCAGGACTTGACTGATACGCGCGTATCGGCGAGCTCATCCCTGTTTGCCAGCGCGCCGATTGACGCCACAGGATCTGATTTTGTCAATGCGGTTGCTCGTATCGATACGGGGCTTGCAGCCGAAATCTTGTTGCGGGAGCTTCAGAAAATCGAGCTGGCATTTGGACGCGAGCGACCATTTCGCAATGCACCCCGCACGCTGGATCTGGATTTGTTGTTATACGGGCAGACCCGGATACAAACTCGCAATTTGGAAGTACCCCATCCGCGCATGACCGATCGTGCTTTTGTCCTCAGACCCCTGCTCGAGCTGGATGCAGCCATCCATATTCCTGGCAAGGGTCAGGCGCAGGATTTTCTGGCCAGCGTTCAGGGTCAGCGCATACAAGTCATTGACCGTGCACCGGCCTCGGTACTTCTTATTGACTGAAATACTCGCAAGGCTGCAGCGCACAAGCCCCGCCCGACCGTCATTCCCCTATCGCAATCGCGTATCATCTCGCGCATGAGCCTGGAAAAATATCGTTATATCGTCGTGGAAGGTCCGATCGGCGTGGGCAAAACCAGCCTTGCCCGACGAATCGCTGCCAAAACCAACGCCCAGCCGGTACTGGAGCAACCGCAGGAAAATCCGTTTCTGGAGCGATTCTATCGAGATGCTGCCCGATACGCGTTGCCCACCCAGATGTTCTTCCTTTTCCAGCGCATCAACCAGCTGCGCGATCTGACACAAACCGATATGTTCTCGGCACCGGTTGTTTCAGATTTCCTTATCGATAAAGATCCTCTTTTCGCGACACTCACCCTAGCGGATGATGAGCTCAATCTTTATCGACAATTGTTTGATCACTTCAGTCAGTCATCGCCAAGGCCAGATTTGGTAATCTACCTCCAGGCAGCACCGGCGACATTATCAGAGCGTATTCGCCGGCGAGGTATTCCCAGTGAGGCCGGCATCTCTGAAAACTACCTGCAGCGTCTTTGCGAAAGTTATAGCCGGTTTTTCTACAATTACGAAACATCACCGCTACTCATGGTGAATGCAGAGCACTTGAATCCTGTCGAAAGTAGCGATGATTTCGAGCTGCTGCTGGAGCGAATCGCCGGTATGCGGGGTAAGCGAGAATTCTTTAACCGCGGAGAGTGAACATGGCCGGTTATCCGAAATCAACCCACAGCAGCAAACGAAAAAAAATCACGGTGACGACGCTCGCAGAGATGCGCACGCGTGCCGAAAAAATTGCCATGCTGACTTGTTATGACGCCAGTTTTGCTGCGACCATGGACGAGTCTGGCGTAGACGCACTTCTGGTGGGAGACTCATTGGGCATGGTGATACAAGGTCATGACACCACTTTGCCTGTGACGATGACAGACATCACCTATCACACCACGTGCGTAGCACGAGGTAACCACGCTCCTCTGCTGATTGCCGACATGCCTTTTGGATTTTATGCGACGCCCGAGCCTGCGCTGGACAACGCAGCTTTGCTGATGCGTGCCGGGGCAGAGATGGTCAAACTGGAGGGCGGCAGCTGGCTCGTTCCCACGGTTCAAATGCTGGTGGAACGCGGGATACCAGTATGCGCACACTTGGGGCTGACACCGCAATCTGTTCATCAACTGGGTGGCTTCAAGGTACAGGGAAAAACAGACGCGGCTGCAGAGCGGCTGCTTGCTGACGCACTTGCGCTGCAGGATGCCGGCGCCTCGTTGCTGGTGCTTGAAGCCATACCAAACACGCTTGCGGATCGGGTAACAAAATCTTTGGCAATACCCACGATCGGTATCGGAGCAGGTCCGGGTTGCTCGGGTCAGGTATTGGTAATGCATGACATGCTGGGGGTCTTCCCCGGACATCGACCCAAATTCGTCAAAAACTTCATGAAAGATCAATCAGACATTGCAGGCGCCATCAGCGCCTACGTTCGGGCCGTCAAAGATCAAAGCTTCCCGGCGACAGAACACTGCTTCTAACCAGATTGCTTGCTGAGTTCCAACGTCACACGAGACATTGGCATTTCAGGATAACGTTACAGCTGGCGAAACTCATGTGGCCTTGACGCCCCCCTGATAACGCGCAAGGCTCGATTCGAGTTGTGGTGCGAGCGCATCCAGATCACTCACCGCGAGACCCAGATTGCGAATCAAACCGTCTTCAAGGCTATAGACCCAGCTGTGGACGGTCACCTGCTGTCCACGATCCCATGCATCTTGCACGATGGTCGTCTGGCACACATTGACGACTTGTTCGATCACATTCAATTCACAAAGACGGTCGGTTCGCTCGCCGCGCGTCATCTCGGCCGTTAGATAATCTGCATGTTTGTTGTGCACATCCTGCACATGACGAAGCCAGTTATCCGCCAATCCCACTCGGCGCCGCTCAAGTGCTGTGTGTACGCCCGAGCAGCCGTAATGACCACACACAATGATGTGCTTCACCCGCAAAACATCAATAGCGAACTGCAAAACGGAGAGGCTATTGAGGTCTGAGTGAACCACCACATTCGCCACATTGCGGTGCACGAACAACTCACCTGGCTCAAGTCCTACGATCGTATTTGCCGGGACACGGCTATCGGAACATCCAATCCATAGAAACTCAGGTGATTGCTGTGACAGCAGCTTACGAAAATATTCGGGATCGCGAGCAATCATGGAATCGGACCATTGCCGATTATTTGCAAAAAGCTGCGCGAGAACGGAAACCGATTGGTGTTTTTTCATTGGACTTTCACGCCGAATATATTAGTTGGATGTTGCTGCAAACTCCCGCTTGCGAAATGTCATGGCCCGACCAGCGAGCAGAAAAAGTCCTTCTATTTCGTTTCGTATTAACAATCAATACACTCATCGGTCAGATCCTGTCAAAAGGCGAAAATACTGTTAGCAATATCGAATAGCCCGCTAATTGATTTTTCCTGCAAAAATATTTTTTTTACACTGAATCACGCCACAACAACTGCGGAAAAACAAGTTGCCGTGACGTGCAATCAGTGCCATATCAAGACCCAAAAGCAGTTTTCAATATAGCCACAATTAATAGGAGGCCAGCGCGACATGTTACCCAAGAAATGGCCTCGCTTATGTATCAATCAAACAAGCCAAGAAGTAAAAGTGTTTTGCATGCAAGCATGAAGTTACCAAAAATCGTGATGCTGTAAAAATATCGATGAGCCTTCGATATTACTACACAGCATTCATTCATTGATTCCATCAAAGGAGCGTCAGCATGATGGCTTTAGAACATGAAAATGTGTCCCTGATCCAGGGAACCAGCAATACCTCTGCACTCAAGAGACAGTATCACCAAATTGACCTCGAGTACCACAGCGTAGGCAATGCCTTGTGGACTTACATGAAACCGCTGGATGTCCCCTGTTTCAATTTGGGCATGGTAGAAGAATTGCATCAAACATTCGCTGAAGTCCAAGCCAACAAGGGCAAGTTTTTCCATGACGACGCCTGGTCTCCTGTCGAGTATTTTGTGATTGCGTCGCGCCATCCTTGTACCTTTAATCTTGGCGGCGATCTTGCTCTTTTTATCAGGCTAATCAAAGCGAGAGACCGAAATGCATTGATGAACTATGCAAAACTGTGCGTTGATGGAATCTATACACGACTTTGTAACTACAACGCCTCTGCAATGACGATATCGCTTGTGCAAGGTGATGCCTTGGGTGGCGGATTTGAATTTGCTCTGTCTAGCAACATCATCATCGCTGAACGAGGCGTCAGAATGGGTTTCCCGGAAATCATCTTCAATCTTTTCCCCGGCATGGGCGCGTATAGCCTTCTCAGCCGGCGAGTTTGCATGCGTACAGCAGAAAAGATGATGACTAGTGGGAACACGTATCTCGCTGAAGACTTAGAAAAATTAGGCGTCGTTGATTTGGTTGTGCCTCCGGGTGAAGGCACTAAAGCTGTTTTCGAAATGATTCAAAAACAAAGTAAAAGACTCAACGGACTACGCGCCATCTTCGAATGTCGGAGGCATACCTACCCAGTCTCATATAAAGAACTTCTGGACATCACGTCTATCTGGGTTGACTCAGCACTCCAGCTGACCGAAAAAGACTTACATATGATGAATCGTCTTGTTCACTCGCAACGCCGGCAGCAAGACCAGCGCGCCCAAGCGGAAGCAAGTGGCTTTTATCTCGCGGCCGCATGATGTAAAGATCTAGCCATACGTCAGCGGACTTGGAGGCTCCAAGGAAAAAACTGACAGCATTGTTTCGCCGCTTTGCAGCACAAGTGTATTGTCTGCAGCGGCACCCCGATCACCCGCTTTTATCGGAGTCTTCAAGAAAGTGCTGGCAAGACAACATCGAACATTTTTTGGCAAAGTCAATCTCACAAAAACCTTGATTTTGCTTCTCCCCGCGTCGAACAGCTACACCGGCCTGCAAAAACGTGGATTGATGTAGCGTCATCCAAAATCAAACCGAAAGACTGGCTTGGCGAACTGCGGAGGATAAAGCCTAGATTTTGCAATGCCTTATATCGCAGAGCCACACTAGCATGTCATAAAGCGTGGATGTATCACGCGCTTCCCTGCAAAATCTCCTGAATCAGATCTTTACGGCAATCTAATTCAGGAAGACGAATAACAAGTGGGAATATGATCGAAATCCTCGCTTTTTTCTATTTTTCGCTCGTAAATATTTGGTAAAAAAGATAAAAATTCATTTTTATACTGTTCATTAGATCCGAAAAAATATCAGGTGAATCTATCGATTGAAGTAAATTCCGCAATTTTGTCATATGCTCCATATCCGCGGAAGCATGTGATTGCAGAAATATAAAACCATCTGAAAGTTTACGACCAAAGGTATTCGAAATAGCCTCGGCAGCTTTGCCGGCGTACACAGAGGAGATGATCTCCAACACATAAATCATGCCAAGAACACTGCAAGGATTTCCCAAAAGTGCCAAATAATAATTGAATGCAATCATTGCCTGGATTGATCCGCGCGGCGTTTTTTCAATCACTTGTCCAGGGGAAAAACCGAAACTGGCAATATCCTGAAGCACAATTTTTTCATGACCTTTTTCTTCATGAATGTGATCATAAAGATAGAGTCTCACTGCTTCATATCTTTGCGCACAGCGTCCGGCAGCGGTCGCCATGATTGGGCAAAAATGCAAAACAATAGGATAGATATCTGTCATGAAGCTGATATAGTGCTTTTCCGATACATCTCCAGAAAGTAACTTCCGTATCGTGGGCGTACTTTCCAGGTCACGACAACTTAGATCAGTCAACTCAATAAGCTGATTCGTAAACGACATATATTTCCTCCCAATAGATTGAACCTGCAGTTAGTCGCGTTCAGCGACCAGCTGTCGGCGTGCCTGTCGATATTTTTCGAGCTCCTCACAAAGCTCATTGAAGACTGCTTTCATTTCTAATGATATTTCCAGCGAATACTCCTCCATTTCATAAGGACTTAATTTTTCGATGCGCTTGCACATCATTTTCAAGGTGACTGCGCCAATACTGAGTGCAGAGCCTTTTAACGCATGAAGTATTTCTTTTATTTCATCAATTTTTACCTCACTTAAAGCAGTTTCAAGAGAGCGTAATGAGTTCCTGTTTTCAGAAACAAACTCGAGAATCAGATCGTCAAGAAATTTAGGATCTTTGCTGACCTTTTCCAGATCGGTCAGGTTCTGCAAGTCCAGTACCGGCTCCGCAGGTCGTAGTAATTTGAGTCTGTTTTTGGGCTTTGGTACAACAGCGTTATTCTCAGGGGGACCCGATGTCTTGAATTCAGTCACGAGTTGTTGAAGTGTTTGTAGAAATGAATTGACTTGTATAGGCTTCGGAAGAAATTCATCAGCACCCGCTTCTATGCTCTCATCGCGGGCTTCTGTAGTTACATTGGCAGAGAACATGATGATCGGGGCACGCGTCATATTTCCTCGCATGAGTCTGTACATACGAGCGACGTCCATACCTGTCATTCCTGGCATATTCATGTCCAGGATAATCGCGTCAAATTCTTTTTTTTCTATTTTGTCGAGAGCGTCCTCACCATCTTTCGCCAGCGTACAATGATGGCCAGCCCGTTCGAGTATTTTTTGAATAACTTTGCGATTTGTCGGATTGTCTTCCGCGACTAAAGCTTTATAGGCACAGTCATCAAATTTCACATTCGGATTGGCGCTTGGTAGGGTTAGATCAGATTCTCCTGTAAAAGGAATGAATTTTTTAGAAACCTCACTGGATAAAATAGTCGAATGGGCATGTAAGACGTTATTCAATGATTCTGATTCATAAGGCAAATGAAGAACAGCTGAAAATCCAACTCTTTCCGCCAACTCCTCTATTAGTTTCTCATGCAAACTATGTGCAGAAATCAGCACCAGTGTCACAGGAAGATCATTGGTGATTTCGCGAACCGAGATTATTGTATTTCTCAGATGAGTTTCGCAGGTATCCATCGTCAAAGGATTCAGATCTGGCTCTTGAATGAAGATCAAACGAATTGGCTTGCCGATTAAGATTGATTGCTCAATGACATCTTTGGCATCGACAAAGTCAGGCGCCAGGATGGGCGGGTGGCTGCTATGGCTTGAAAGATGATCTAGCAAGCTGTTTGTGTTCTTTTCTGCACTTATGATGATGCTTCTTACTTGAGTTACATTTAATGCTTTCTTTTCTACGTCTTCAACGGTGGCAAGACCAAATTCAAGCTCAAACCAGAATTCGCTTCCTTTACCCTGAACACTTTGAAACCCTATTTCTCCTCCCATGAGTTCAACTAACTGCTTGCTGATAGTCGTTCCTAGACCGGTGCCGCCATAACGTCTTGCGATCGTTTCCTCGGCTTGTGTAAAGCTATCGAATATCCGGCTCTGCGCTTCGAGCGGAATACCTATTCCCGTGTCTTTTACGGAAAACCGTAAGCGTACTGATTCAGGCGTTTTCAACAGAAGTCTTACACATAAAGTTATTCTCCCCAGCTCGGTGAATTTGACAGAGTTTCCAAGTAAATTCATGAGTATCTGGCGCAGATGATGCGGGTCACCCTTGATAAGGTAGGGCACGTCACAAGCTGTGCTGTTCATTAGCTCTATCGAAAGCGGATCAATTCGGTAGCGAAAAATATCTAGAATGCTTTGTACGAGCTGGTATAAGTCAAATGTCGTTTTGTTTATCGACATTTTCCCTGCTTCTATTTTTGAAAAATCCAGTACATCCTCAATCTGAGATAGCATGACCTGTGATGTTGTAGTCATGCAATCAAGCATTTCTTTCTGTTCTCGATCGATGTTGGTGCTTTTCATCAAGTCAACCATGCCAATGATGGCATTCAGCGGCGTTCTTAATTCATGACTGACAGCACAAATAAATTGGCGTTTTGCATTATTGGCGACTTCAGCGTGCTCCAGAACTTGGTAGAGTCGCCCAACCAACGTACTGAAGTAAATGGATATCATCAGGGTGCCAACCCACAAGCCCACTGAGAGTCCGGGTTCGCTGATCCAGTAAGGTACAGTTAATATGACCCAGCCGAAACCTATGAGCGAAAGTATCAGGGCAACAAATAAATACTTTTTTCCAAATCGAAATCCGTATCCAATGATGATCCATTGATACAAAAAATAAAGTGGCGCAGCATGAACTCCACCGATCAAGAAAACGTACGACAAAGCGCCGACGTCGAGGACTATGGACGCGATACGCCTTGAAGGAACATCACCACGCCAAAATACAATACAGACACTGATGCTGAGTGCGATGCCCAGAAAAAGTGTTGTGACGGTGAGCACATCGGGATGAAATCCGCCGCTTGAATAGGGACCTGATTCATCGATATAGGAAAAGTAGGAGAGTAACGCGACACCGACAACTATTCTGACTACCGACTGCTCAAGTTCGCTTCCGCGAGGCCCTTCTGCATGTCGGTACAAGGATGGTGGCATGAACTTTGAGTAGAGCAATGGTCGTTGGCTGGATCGCAGTGCGTTCGGTCATTCTTGATTGCAGAGCGATTGATGATCGTTGCGAAGACAAAAAATTTTACTGCTCTGATTAGCTGATGAAGGAACTTAACGAAAATTCACAATTTGTCATGAAATCAGGGCAAGTCAAACGCCATAAAAAAAGCCGCTGACTATCGGTCAGCGGCTTGAAATAGAATTGTAGGTCTATTTTTCGTTGATACGTATCTTGAAATCAACAAATCATTCAGCGACTACTCAAAAAAATCTTTCACCTTGTCCATCCATGATTTGCTTTGCGGGCTGTGCTTTGCGCCACCCGCATCGGTTAGCGCTTCAAATTCACGCAGCAAATCCTTTTGTTTTTCAGTCAATTTCACCGGAGTTTCAATCAGCACATGACAGAACAGATCACCGGGAAATCCTGAGCGTACGCCTTTGATCCCCTTGCCGCGCAAACGGAATGTCTTTCCGGTTTGCGTTCCCTCTGGCACCGTGAACGAGACTTTGCCGGATAATGTCGGCACTTCGATCTCGCCACCGATCGCGGCCTTGGCAAACGAGATTGGCATTTCGCAGTGCAGATCGTCACCATCGCGCTGGAAAACGGCATGAGGCTTGATATGAATTTCGACGTACAAATCTCCTGGTGGCCCGCCGTTCATGCCGGGCTCCCCATTCCCTGTGGAGCGGATACGCATACCATCATCAATACCGGACGGTATCTTGACCTCGAGTGTCTTGTTGCGCTTGATACGACCCGATCCACTGCACGTATTGCAGGGGTCGGGAATCACTTTGCCAGTGCCATGGCACTTGGGACAAGTTTGCTGGATGCTGAAAAAACCCTGTTGCATGCGTACCTGGCCATGGCCGCCGCAGGTACCACAAGTCGTCGGAGATGTACCCGGCTTCGCGCCTGATCCATGACACGTGTCGCAACCATCCCAGGATGGGACACGGATCGTGGTATCAAAACCGTTCGCGGCTTGCTCGAGACTGATATCGAGGTTGTAGCGCAAATCTGCGCCACGATAGACCTGAGCACCACCGCGTGAGCGACCTGCACCGCCGCCAAAGATGTCACCGAAGATATCGCCGAACGCATCCGAGAAACCGCCTGCGCCAGCGAACCCGCCGCCACCGCCACCACCCATGTTGGGATCGACACCGGCGTGACCAAAGCGGTCATAGGCCTCGCGCTTCTGAGAGTCGGAAAGCATTTCGTAAGCCTCTTTGGCTTCCTTGAATTTATCCTCAGCGCCTTTGCTGTCCGGGTTGCGGTCCGGATGATATTTCATCGCCAGCTTGCGATATGCCTTCTTGATTTCGTCATCAGAGGCATTCTTTGCTACACCGAGTATTTCGTAAAAATCGCGTTTGGCCATCGTCGGTTGTCCTGAGTACTACAGCAGTTCTGACCTGTTTCGGCAGAACCTCACAAGCAAAAAACCGGGCAGGCAGCTTTCAAGCTACGCCAGCCCGGCAAAACCCGCGCAAGCTACCCTGCGCGGAACAAGGGGTTATTTGTCTTTGACTTCCTTGAAGTCTGCATCAACCACATCGTCTTCGGCTGGCTTGGCACCCGCACTCGCGCTGGCCTGCGCGCCCTCAGGAGCGGCTGCCTGCTGCGCCTGCATATCGGCATACATTTTTTCGCCCAGCGCTTGCGCAGCGGTGGAGAGCGCCGCCGACTTGGCATCAATATCGGCCTTGTCGCTGCCTTTGAGTGCGGTCTCCAAATCCTTGATGGCAGCCTCGATTTTTTCCTTCTCGGCAGCTTCAAGCTTATCGCCGTGCTCGGTCAGTGCCTTGCGGGTAGAGTGCACAAGCGAGTCACCCTGGTTGTGTGCCTCTGCCAGCTCTTTGAGACGCTGATCCTCAGCTGCATTGGCTTCGGCATCGCGGACCATGCGTTGAATTTCATCTTCGGTCAGACCCGAGTTGGCTTTGATAGTGATCTTGTTCTCCTTGCCAGACGCTTTGTCTTTCGCACCCACATGCAAAATACCGTTGGCATCGATATCAAAGGTGACTTCGATTTGCGGTGTGCCTCGCGAAGCGGGTGGAATACCTTCAAGATTGAACTCACCCAGGCCTTTGTTACCCGCGGCCATTTCGCGCTCGCCCTGGAACACCTTGATTGTCACAGCAGGCTGATTGTCCTCGGCGGTAGAGAAGACCTGGCTGAATTTGGTCGGGATGGTGGTGTTTTTCTTGATCATCTTGGTCATCACGCCGCCCAGAGTTTCAATACCCAGTGACAGCGGCGTCACATCCAACAACAGCAAGTCCTTGCGATCACCCGAGAGGACCGAGCCCTGAATCGCAGCACCAACGGCAACAGCTTCATCGGGGTTGACGTCCTTGCGCGGTTCTTTACCGAAGAATTCTTTAACTTTTTCCTGCACCTTGGGCATGCGTGTCATGCCACCAACGAGAATGATGTCATCGATATCGGATACTTTCACGCCCGCATCCGAAATCGCGATACGGCAGGGTTCGATGGTTTTTGCGATCAACTCCTCAACCAGTGCCTCCAGCTTGGAACGCGTGATTTTCAGATTGAGGTGCATAGGCGCACCATTGGCCATCGCAATGTAAGGCTCGTTGATTTCGGTCTGCTGGGACGAGGACAATTCAATCTTCGCGCGCTCGGCCGAAGCCTTAATTCGCTGCAGCGCGATGGGGTCTTTGGCCAAATCCAGACCGTTGATCTTCTTGAACTCATCAATAATGTGATCGATCAGCCGCTGATCGAAGTCTTCACCGCCCAGGAAGGTATCGCCGTTGGTGGAGAGGACTTCAAACTGCATTTCACCATCGACATCAGCGATTTCGATGATCGAAACATCGAAGGTACCACCACCTAAGTCATAAACAGCGATCTTGCGATCGCCCTTGCCACTCTTGTCCAGGCCAAACGCCAGTGCTGCTGCGGTCGGCTCGTTAATGATGCGCTTGACATCCAAACCCGCGATACGGCCGGCATCTTTGGTCGCCTGACGTTGCGCATCATTGAAATAAGCGGGCACCGTGATGACAGCCTCGGTGACTTCCTCGCCGAGATAGTCCTCGGCTGTCTTTTTCATCTTGCGCAGGACTTCGGCAGAAATCTGCGGCGGCGCAAGCTTTTTGTCGCGCACCGAAATCCAGGCATCACCATTGTCAGCCTTCATGATTTCGTAAGGCATGAGTCCGATATCTTTCTGGACTTCTTTCTCGTCGAATTTGCGACCGATCAGGCGCTTGACAGCAAACAGCGTGTTTCTGGGGTTGGTGACTGCCTGACGTTTGGCCGGCGCGCCGACCAGAATCTCACCGTCTTCCTGGTAGGCGATGATCGACGGTGTGGTACGAGCCCCTTCCGAATTCTCGATGACCTTGGGCTGGCCGCCTTCCATGATGGCGACGCAGGAATTGGTGGTCCCGAGGTCAATGCCAATGATCTTGCTCATGATGATGTCCCTTCAAAAACTGATTAGATAACTGAATGCCGATGAAATGCGGCGCTTTGTCGCAGTTTCAAGTCCGGTTACTGTGAAACGGTGACCAGCGCGGGGCGCAACAGCCGGTCGGAAATCATGTAGCCCTTTTGCAGCACGCTGACGATGGTGTTCGCTTCCTGCTCTGCGGCGACCATGGAAATAGCCTGATGTTTCATGGGGTCGAGCTTTTCACCGGCCTGCGGATTGACCTCGACCAGACGATTGCGCTCAAACGCACTGGAAAGCTGCTTGAGTGTCATTTCCACACCCTCTTTAAGCGATTCAATGGAAGGGGTTTCTATTTTCAGCGCCATCTCCAGACTGTCTCTCACCGGCAGCAAGGATTCAGCAAAACTCTCCACTGCAAATTTATGGGCTTTGGAGATATCTTCCTGAGCGCGGCGACGGGTGTTTTCGGCATCAGCCTTGGCGCGCAGAAATGCATCCTGCGCCTCGGACAGTTTGGCTTCGAGCTCGGCAAGATGGCGAGCCGAAACAGTTGCTTCGTCTGCCGCGGGCGCCGCTGCATTTTCGGCGGTGACCGGCTCTTTCACCGGCTCCACCATGGGTTCCGATGCGCTCGGATTTGCTTGGTCGTTGGAAGGGTTTTCACCTTGACTCATAAAATCTCCCGCCATTTCAATAACTTGGGTGTAATTTGCCCGCCGGCGTCCGTGAGGCGCACAGGCGACTTGTATACCAATTTGTTCGTTATGGGGATAGCGCGCGGCTTTTCAAGACGGCTGCGGAGATATCGACAAAAAAATCGGGGGCCTTGCGGCCCCCGTGCGCGTATCGCCAGGGGTCTCAGTTTTCGGCACCAAATGTAAGCGCCCACTGCCTTCCGATCTCTGCATCTGCCTTGCGGGCCTCTTGCACGGAAGACAAACTCGCAGTAGGCCATCCGCCCAGATGCTGTTCGACTACGGCGGACATCGCTTCTATCCATTGGGGATTCTCGTTCAGGCAGGGGATGTAATGAAACGCGCTACCGCCGGCTGCGAGAAAGTCGGCCCTGGCTTCCATGGATATCTCCTCCAGGGTTTCAAGACAATCACTGGTAAACCCGGGGCACACCACGTCAACGCGCCCGACACCTTCCGCGGCCAACTTTTCCAGCGTGGGCGCGGTGTAGGGCTGTAACCATTCAGCCTTACCGAAACGGGACTGAAAGGTGACGAGGTAGTCGTCCTTGCTCAGGCCCAGTTTGCCAGCCAACAGACGGGCTGTTTTGTAGCACTCACAATGGTAGGGATCGCCCAACAACAGCGTGCGCTTGGGTACACCGTGGAAACTCATCACCAGTTTGTCGGGACGGCCGTGCTGCTCCCAGTGCGCACGTACGGTAGCGGCAAGTACCTCAATGTAACCCTCATGATCGTGATAATGCTTGATCAGTCTGAGCTCGGGGGTGTTGCGCACGCGCGTGTAATGGGTGAAAACGGTATCGAAAATCGACGCCGTGGTAGTGCCCGAATACTGCGGATACGCGGGCAAGACCAGCAAACGGTCACAACCCTCGGCCTTGAGTTGGTCCAGTACACTGGGCAGGCCCGGGTTACCGTATCGCATCGCATAGACCACACGCACATCGTGGCCTCGTGCGGTGAGGGATTGCTGCAATAAAGCCGCCTGACGCTCGGTGTGGATCTTGAGTGGAGAGCCTTCGTCGGTCCATATCGATGCGTATTTTTCTGCCGACTGGCGAGAACGAAATGGCAAGATGATGCCGTTGAGGATGATCCACCAGATCAAGCGAGGTATTTCAACGATGCGCGGATCCGACAAAAACTCTTTCAGATAGACGCGAACGGCCGCCGCTGTGGGCGCGTCGGGTGTGCCGAGATTGGCCAGAACCACGGCAGTCTTGCTGACTGTACCGTGGCGATAGGGGGGTTCTGGGTTGAAGCCCATTCAGGTCATACCTTTCTGATTCTTGTTGAGTCTTGCTGATACCAAAGGGTGGAGACCGTCTCAGGATGCCAGCAGTTCGCGGGCATGCTTGCGCGTGGTAGCGGTGATTTCCAGGCCGCCGAGCATGCGCGCGATTTCTTCGACGCGGTCGCTAGCGGACAGACTTTCGATACGCGAAACGGTGCGGCCGTCGGACATCGTACCCTTACTGACTTGAAAATGCTGGGAGGCCTGACTGGCAACCTGCGGCAGGTGGGTCACGCACAGCACCTGCCGGTCATGGCCCAGGCGTTTGAGCAGCCTGCCGACAACCTCGGCGACACCGCCGCCGATCCCACTGTCGACCTCGTCAAAAATCAGGGTAGGCGTTGCGGTTGCGCTGGAGGCAATGACGGAAATCGCGAGCGCGATGCGGGCCAGTTCGCCACCCGAGGCTACTTTGGCGAGCGGGCGCGGGGTGGTGCCGGCATGGCCAGCGACCAAAAACTCGATCTGTTCCTGGCCATGCGCGGTGGGATCGCAGGCATGCAAGGCGATATCGAAACGCCCCCCCGACATGGACAGGTCTTGCATGGCCGAGGTCACGGCGCTAGCCAGTGATTTTGCTGCTTTGGTGCGTGCCTTGGTCAGCCTGGCGGCGAGAGCATCATAGGCATCGGCCAGTTTTTGCTCCTGCGCGCGCATCGCATCGATATCGGTGGCATCCGACAGTTGCGCCAGACGCTCCGACAACCGGGCGTGGGTCTCGGGCAGATCCTCGGGAGCCAGTTGAAATTTGCGCGCGGTACCGTGAATGGCTTCAAGTCGCGCCTCAACGGTATGGAGGCGTTCAGGATCAAGCTCGATGCGGCCCAGATAATCATTGAGCGCATAAACCGCCTCCTGCAGGTGTATGCGCGCCGGCTCCAGGGCGTCGAGTACGGGGCGCAGCTTGTCGTCAATGTCCATCAGCTTGCCCAGCTTTTGCTCAATGGCGCTCACCTGTGACAGGACAGGCGAGGAATCACTCTCGGAGAGCAAGGTCAGCGCCTGCTGCGCGCCATCGATTAGACTGGCGGCATGCGAGAGACGACTGTGCTCGTTGCTGATATCCGTCCACTCACCGGGGCGTACGGCGAGCTTCTCCAGTTCGCCGACCTGCCACTCCAGACGCTCGCGCTCCATCAGCACCTGTTTTGCGTCACGTTCGAATTCCTCGCGCTGACGCACCACGGTGCGCCAGCTTCGATAGGCATCCGCAACTGCGCGGGCCTGATCATGCAAGCCGGCATGCGCATCCAGCAGCAAACGTTGCGCATCGGCTTTGAGCAGTGACTGATGCGCATGCTGCCCGTGGATATCCACCAGCATGTCACCCAGCTCTCGTAACTGAGTCACCGTCGCGGTGATACCGTTGATGAAAGCCTTGGACCGACCGCCATCGTCAATCACGCGCCGCATCAAAAGCACGCCCTTATCACCGGTCAGCGAATGTTGATCCAGCCATTCATCCAGCGCCGCATCAAAAGGTCCCGCAAATTCAGCCGTAATGTCAGCGCGCCCTGCTCCCTCGCGCACAACACTGGCATCCGCGCGACCGCCGAGCGCCAGCGTAAGCGCGTCAATCAAAATCGATTTACCCGCCCCTGTCTCGCCGGTAAACACGGAAAAGCCGGCCGACAAATCGATTTCTATTGCATCGACAATGACGAAATCATGAATGGCCAGGGTGCGCAGCATGTCGAAAATGAATTTGAATCGGAAAGGTAGAAAAGTGAGGCGAGCCGCAGCCCGTCATTTTAGCTGACCAAGCACGGAAGGATATTCATTCCAATGCAATTTCTCGCGCAGCGTATCGAAATAATTCCAACCCTCGGGGTGGAGGAAGGTCACGGTATGCGCCGATCGACGGATCAGCACCCGATCATGCTGAGCAAGGCTGGTCAGTGATTGCATATCAAAATTCACACTACTCTCGCCCGCGCTGACGAGCTCAATACTGATTTCATGATTATCAGACAGCACAATCGGACGGTTCGACAAGGCATGCGGCGCAATCGGTACCAGCACTACACCACCGAGCTCGGGCTGAAGTATTGGCCCGCCCGCTGCCAATGCATAGGCGGTTGAGCCCGTCGGTGTGGAAACAATCAGACCATCAGAGCGCTGGTTGTACATGAAATGGCCGTCGACTTCGACACGCAGCTCAACCATGCCCGCACCCGCACCACGCGAGACCACCACGTCGTTGAACGCCAGACCATGAAAGATTGCCTGACTGTCACGCACCACCACACCCTCAAGCAATGTGCGCCGCTCGGACGCGAGCTTGCCGTCCAGAATATCGCCCAACACGGAGAGCATGTGTTCGGATGCAATATCGGTCATGAAACCCAAACGACCCTGGTTCACCCCTATCAGCGGCACACCATAAGAAGCGAGCTGGCGCGCAATGCCCAGCATCGTGCCGTCGCCGCCGACCACAATCGCGAGATCGGCGCGCTTGCCAATCTGCTCCGGCGTAACGGACAAAGCTTCCGGACGCTGAATGTCACGCGCGGTCTCATCTTCAAAAACAACCCGATGCCCGCGATCTTCCAGAAAACCGGCCAGCTCGAGTACGGAGCCCATGCTGCTGGACTCGCCATGTTTACCGATGATCGCAATCGTGTGAAATCGACCGGGTATGTTGGGGCTGGAATTCGACATGCACGGGATTAGACCATAATTGGCGCCCCGACTGAATCACCAGACACCGCCATGAACGCCCCCGCAAACGAACCGATACGCGCTTTACTGTTTGATCTCGATGACACACTGTGGCCAATTACCCCGGTGATTGAACGCGCCGAGGCATTGCTGTTTGAATGGCTTCGTGAGCAAGTTCCACTGGTCACGGAGCGGTACACGATTGCAGCGATGCGCGCACGTCGTAGTGAACTGATGGCCGCAAACCCCCGGTTCCGGGTTGATCTCTGGGCGCTGCGTCATGCAGCGCTGCATGAGGCCTTTGCGGCATGCGACGCAGATACAACGCGCATTACAGAGGCCATGGACGTATTTACGACTGCACGCAACCAGGTCACGCTATTCGAGGATGTCCTCGAGTGTCTGCCTAGATTGGCTGAGCGGATTACCCTAGGCTCGCTCACCAATGGGGCGGCCGACTTGCAACAGATCGGCCTGGACCACCACTTCAGCGTATCGCTCGCCGCGCATGAAATTGGCCGCGCGAAGCCAGATCCTGCGGTGTTTCGAGCCGCCTGCGAGGCACTCGCACTCCCGCCGTCAGAGGTCGCGTACGTGGGCGACGATTTGCGACTCGACGTCGAGGGTGCGCAAAAGGCAGGACTCAGAGGCCTCTGGCTGAACCGATATGGGGCAGCAAAACCGGCGGAACAGTCACACATAGAGCCGGATGCCACGCTCGCATCGCTACACGAACTTGAACAGTGGCTGCATCTGCGCAGCACAAATGATTAGGGTCTGTATCAAAATGCGCGTGGCGAAACGGTGCGGTCGCTGGCAAGGCGGGGGCGCCGCAGAGAGTACCGACGCACTGCAAGGCGACCTCAATGCTGGCAGCGTCGTTTTGATAGAGACTCTAAGATGGCTGGCAGACGACGCTCACTATCGCTAGAATAGACCGCATGCAACTCGATATTCGCGCACAAACACTGCTAAAAGCACTGGTTGAACGCTACATAGCTGACGGTCAACCTGTCGGCTCACGCTCGCTGGCAAAAATTTCCGGGCTGGATCTATCGCCTGCGACGATACGCAACATCATGTCCGACCTAGAAGAGCTAGGCCTCGTAGCCAGTCCCCACACCTCGGCAGGCAGAGTGCCTACGCCGCGCGGCTACCGTCTGTTTGTGGACAGTCTGCTCACCGTACAAAGCATTGATGAAAGCTCGGTCGAATCGCGATTTCAGTCGGGCGTGCCCTCACAAAAAATCATCGCAAGTGCCGCGCAGGTATTGTCATCGCTATCTCAGTTTGCCGGCGTGGTACTGACACCCCGACGGGAAATGCACTTCCAGCAGATCGAATTCCTAAGACTCTCTGAAAAGCGTATTTTGCTCGTCATCGTCGCGCCAGATGGCGACGTGCAAAACCGGTTGATGCTCACCGACATAGATTACACACCTGCGCAGCTGGTGCAGGCTGCCAATTACATCAACCAGCACTATGCAGGGCTCTCCTTCGATGATGTGCGTCTACGACTGAAAGAAGAACTCAAACAGCTTCAAAACGACATGACCAGTCTGATGCAGGCCGCCGTCGAGGCTGGTAGCGATGCCATGACCAGTAGCGGGGAAGATATCGTTATTTCCGGAGAGCGCAACCTGCTGTCAATTGAAGATCTGTCATCGAACATGAGCTCACTGCGCAAACTCTTTGATATCTTCGAGCAGAAAACGACGCTCACAGCCCTGCTCGACGTATCCAGTAAGGCCACCGGCGTGCAGATTTTCATAGGTGGCGAGTCACAACTGATGCCACTTGAAGCCATGAGCGTGGTGACCGCGCCCTATGAAGCAAATGGCAAGATTGTTGGAACCCTCGGCGTGATAGGCCCCACTCGCATGGCCTACGAACGAGTGATTCCGATTGTCGACATCACGGCTAGGCTCTTGTCAAACGCCCTCTCACACCCCTGAGCAGAGCCGCCACGCACATCAGGAGCGGTGCGGACAGTTGTCTTTCACACAATTACCGTATAGGGCAAGCGCATGCTCGGAAAGCTTGAACCCTCGCTCCTCGGCGATACGGTGCTGACGTTTTTCAATTTCATCATCAAAAAACTCTTCCACCAGCCCGCAATCGAGGCAAACCAGATGATCATGATGCGAGCCCTCGTTGAGTTCGAAGACCGCCTTGCCTGACTCGAAATGGTTCCGGCTGAGGAGTCCGGCCTGCTCGAATTGGGTGAGGACCCGGTAGACGGTTGCCAGACCGACATCAAGATTTTCAGCCAGCAGCAGCTTGTAGACATCCTCGGCGGAGAGGTGACGCACGGCACTGCCCTGGAAGATTTCAAGAATTTTCAGTCGGGGCAGCGTGGCCTTCAATCCACTGGACTTCAGGTCGGCAGGGTTAGTCGGCATGATTTCGCTTCAGGTAAGGTGAACTGCTTTATCATATAGCGTTTTGGCCAGTGCGCTCAATTCACCTACTGAACACCATGATTCTGTCGTTCGCACATCCAATCAAAAGCGTATTCCTGATCGCGCTCGCCACCGCAAGCCTGAATGGATGTTCGACTGCGAGCAAACTGTTCTCCAGCAAGCCTGGGTCAGTCGAAACCCCAGTCGACGGGAACGGTATCGTCCAGACGGTGCAAAACTCGAAATTGTTCGGCGTAGTGCCCATCTACCGCCCCGATATTCAGCAGGGTAACTTCATCTCCAAGGAGATGGTCGCACAACTGAAGGTAGGCATGACGCCCGAACAAGTTCGTTTCGTGCTCGGTACACCGCTGCTCACCGACGTGTTTCATGAAACACGTTGGGACTATCCATTCCGTATCCGCAAAGGTACTGGTGAAATTACGAGCAGTCGGGTCGTCGTGTTTTTCAAAGAAGGCCGCGTCTCTCATTTCGAAGGTGGTGATCTGCCCGAAGAAAATGATTATCTACTTCGCATTGCGGCACCACAAAATAAATAACAAGCTCTCAAGCTCTCCGTCTGATGAATGCTATGAAAATCGCCGTAGCTGGCGCATCCGGCCGCATGGGTCGAATGCTGATCGAGGCCATCGGAGCCGATGCTGACGCCGAGCTCGCCGGTGCGCTCGATATACCTGGCGCCACCTGTGTAGGCACTGATGCCACATCGTTTCTGGGACATGCCTCGGGGGTCCTGATCGAAGCCGAACTGGACCGTGGACTTGCCAATGCGAATTACCTGATCGACTTCACGCGTCCGGAGGGCACACTGCATCATCTGGCTTACTGCGCTGAGCGCGGGATCAAGATGATCATAGGTACTACCGGTTTTGATGAGGCTGGTAAAGCCGCCATTGCCGATGCCGCAAAAAAGACAGCCATTGTCTTCGCGCCCAACATGAGTGTTGGCGTCAATGTCACGATGAAACTGCTGGAACTGGCGGCAAAAAGTTTTTCTCACGGCTACGACATCGAAATCATCGAAGCACATCATCGGCATAAAGTTGATGCGCCGTCGGGCACGGCATTAAAGATGGGTGAAGTCATTGCAGATGCGCTGGGTCGCGATCTGAACCAGGTCGGCGTATTTGCGCGAGAGGGTGTGACTGGTGAGCGGGATCCCTCGTCCATCGGTTTTGCCACCATCCGCGGTGGCGACATTGTGGGTGACCACACCGTGCTGTTCGCCGGCATCGGTGAGCGCATCGAAATCACGCACAAATCCTCCAGCCGGGTGACCTACGCCCATGGAAGCCTGCGTGCCGCGCGCTTCTTACAGGACAAACCCACGGGCCTGTACGACATGCATGACGTACTGGCTCTGCGCTGAACGCGCCACGCCCGTACTGCCACCGCCCCATGATGAACCAACGCTCAGGCATCGCTGCCGCCATAGCCGTCGCGCTGCATGGCCTGATGCTGGCGCTGCTGGTGTCTGGGATGATTCAAATTCAGCACAAGGAACCTGAGAAGCCGCTCGTCATTGTGGAACTTGTATCGCCACCTAAACTGGTCGAGCCACCTCAGTCACTGCCGCCCAAGCCCGAGCCCCAAAAACCCGAGCCGCCCAAGCCCGAACCCCAAAAGCCTGAGCCGCCCAAGCCTGAGCCGCCCAAGCCCGAGCCCCAAAAACCCGAGCCGCCCAAGCCCGAACCCCAAAAGCCCGAGCCGCCCAAGCCCGAACCCCAAAAGCCCGAGCCCTTGAAATCCGAGGCGCCGAAGCCTGAGCTGTCGAAACCGGAACCACCCCGATCTGAGCCGGTGCCACAGCGCCAGGCACCACCAAACCCGACACCCCCGGCGCCCGATCCCAGTCCTGTGCCCCCGCCGGCGCCGAGCCCGGCACCTGCGCCTCGCGCTGCTGCGCCTGTCGCTGCGCCTCCGGCCCCACCTGCCGCTCCGGGCCCGCCATCAAAAACTGGCGTCAGCATTCCCGCCACTTACGCTACGACCAATGCCAAGCCGGCGTACCCATCCATGTCCAAACGACTCAACGAACAAGGTACTGTAGTTTTGCGTGTTCAGGTCAAGAGCGACGGCACGGCGGGGCACATCGAAGTAAAATCATCCAGTGGTTTCCCGCGCCTGGATCAGGCGGCTATCGATGCCGTTCAAACCTGGCGCTTCAATCCAGCCACCGTCGATGGCAAACCCATCGAAGAGTGGTATCAGGTGCCCATTACCCTTAAACTGCAAAACTGATTTCCGCAGGCTTCCCGAGAACTTATACGAATGAACGAACCACTGACCCCGAATCTGGGCTTTGCGCATTACTGGGCGCAGGGCGATGCAATTACTCATACCGTTGCGTATCTGCTGTTGGTGATGTCGATCGCGAGCTGGTACTACATTCTTTCCAAGGCTTGGGCCTCATGGCGCATACGCCGCAGCGCAACTGCGGTCGAGCACTTCTGGGATGCACCGAGTATGGAAGATGCGATCACGGCACTCAGCCACGCCGATACCGAGCAGGTCTACGCGCCGCTGGCCTCGCATGCCGTCGAGGCCGTCAGCGTCAAAGCCAATAGCGCCTCTCTCAACGCCAGCGTTGACCCGGGCGAACTCGTCACCCGCACATTACGCCAGCAAATCAACCGCGTATCCTCGCGCCTCGAGAGTGGCCTGACGTTACTGGCATCGGTTGGCTCTACTGCACCCTTCGTCGGCCTGTTCGGTACCGTATGGGGCATCTATCACGCGCTGGCTGCCGTTTCGACATCGGGCACGATTCAAATTGACAAAGTCGCCGGTCCCGTGGGCGAGGCGCTGATCATGACCGCGATTGGTCTGGTGGTCGCGATTCCGGCCGTGCTGGGCTACAACGCGTTCACCCGAGTCAACCGCATCACCTTGTCCGAGCTGGATGCCTTTGCGCATGATCTGCATGCGCATCTGACCACCGGCTCAAGAATCAGCACGCGGCGCAAGAAGGCCGAATCCGTTCAATAAAAGGCGCAACTCATCATGGCATTCGGCGGATTTAACGAGAGCAATCATCAGGCACCGATGGCAGAAATTAATGTCACACCCATGGTGGACGTGATGCTGGTTCTGCTGGTGATCTTCATCATCACGGCACCACTTTTCACGCACGCGGTCAAACTCGAGTTGCCCAATGCGTCCTCGAAGGCAGCGCCGGAAAAACCAGAAACCATCACCCTGGCGATCAATGCCGAGGGTCAGCTTTTCTGGAACAACGCGCTGGTGACTCAAGATGAACTGGCCATGCGCTTCAATACAGCCTCACAAAAAAAGCCGCAACCCGAATTGCATCTGAGGGCCGATAAATCTACCCGCTATGAAATCATCGCGCAGGTGATGGCGTCGGCTCAGGGTAACGGCATGACCAAGATTGGTTTCGTGACTGAACCGAGGGCCGCCGGAAGATAAAATCCACCCGCCATCCTCTGCGTGGATCCCATCCCGGCCCCACATCCCGTGTACGCCTTCATTTCACAGAGGCTCTGGCAAAATATCGCAGCATAAATCGCAGCTCTTGGCCGGATGAGGTTGGAAAGCTTGCCCCGACTTCCCGCCACCATTTCCCTCAGGCTCAGCCAGTATAATGTTGGGCTCCGCCTACCTAAACCCATCACCCGACATGCAAGACAAATACAGCCCGGCCGACGTCGAACACGCGGCGCAGGAACACTGGCGCAACATAGACGCTTACAAGGTCACAGAGCATGCGCTCGATGCGCAAGGCAAGGAAAAAAAGAAGTTCTATGCCTGCTCGATGCTGCCCTACCCATCGGGCAAACTGCATATGGGCCATGTGCGCAATTACACCATCAACGACGTCATGGCACGTCAGTTGCGCATGAAAGGTTACAACGTCCTGATGCCCATGGGCTGGGATGCCTTCGGTATGCCAGCAGAAAACGCGGCAATGGCGAACAACGTACCGCCTGCGCAATGGACGTACTCAAACATCGACTACATGAAGACCCAGATGCAATCCATGGGTCTGGCCATCGACTGGTCGCGCGAAATGGCGGCATGCAGCCCAGATTACTATCGATGGAACCAGTGGATGTTCCTGAAGATGCTGGAGAAAGGCATCATCTACAAAAAAACCGGCACAGTGAATTGGGATCCGATCGATCAGACGGTGCTGGCCAATGAACAGGTCATCGATGGTCGGGGCTGGCGCTCCGGTGCCGTGATCGAGAAGCGCGAGATCCCTATGTATTACGCGCGCATCACCGATTATGCTGAAGAGTTGCTCGATCACGTCGAACACAAGCTGCCCGGCTGGCCCGAGCGCGTGCGCATTATGCAAGCGAACTGGATCGGCAAATCCACAGGTGTGCGCTTCGCTTTCCCGCATCAGATCAGCGATGCCAATGGCCAGCTGATCAATGACGGCAAGATGTGGGTCTTTACTACCCGAGCCGATACCATCATGGGCGTGACCTTTTGCGCAGTTGCGCCCGAGCATCCGCTCGCCACACACGCAGCGCAATCCAATCCTGCACTGGCTGCCTTCATCGCCGAATGCAAGCAAGGCAGCGTGATCGAGGCCGACATGGCCACGATGGAAAAGAAAGGCATGCCCACCGGCCTCACCGTCACACATCCGCTGACGGGCAAAGCCATCGACGTCTGGGTCGGCAACTATGTGCTAATCACCTACGGTGACGGCGCGGTGATGGGCGTACCCGCTCATGACGAGCGCGACTTTGTGTTCGCCAAAAAATACCAGCTGCCGATTGAGGCCGTGGTGGCAGTCGAAGGACAGACCTACAGCACCGATGCCTGGCAAGAATGGTATGCAGACAAAATCCAAGGCCGTTGTATCAATTCCGGCAAATACGACGGCCTTGATTATCAGTCCGCGGTAGAAGCGGTTGCGGCTGACCTCGCCCCGCGAGGACTGGGCGAGAAAAAAATCACTTATCGTCTGCGCGACTGGGGTATTTCACGCCAGCGCTACTGGGGCACACCCATACCCATCATTCACTGCCCCGACTGCGGCGATGTGCCCGTGCCGGAAAAAGATTTACCCGTCGTACTGCCTGAAGATTGTGTGCCTGATGGCTCCGGCAATCCCCTCAACAAGCACGAACAATTCCTGAAGGTCGATTGCCCGAGCTGCGGTAAGGCTGCGCGCCGCGAGACCGACACGATGGATACCTTCGTCGACTCCTCCTGGTACTACATGCGGTACTGCTCACCCGGCAGCGACAAGGCCATGGTCGATGCACGCAATGATTACTGGATGCCCATGGACCAGTACATCGGCGGCATTGAGCACGCGGTACTGCATCTGCTTTATGCGCGCTTCTGGACCAAGGTCATGCGCGATTTCGGTCTGGTGAAATTCGATGAGCCCTTTGTGAATTTGCTCACGCAAGGCATGGTGCTCAATGAAACCTATTATCGCGAAGACGCAGCCGGCAAAAAGATCTGGCTCAACCCGGAAGAAGTAGCGCTGAATTTGGATGAAAAAGGCCGTCCCGTATCTGCCACGCTCAAAAGCGATGGTCAGCCCGTGCAGATTGGCGGGACAGAAAAAATGTCCAAGTCCAAAAACAATGGCATTGATCCGCAAGCCATCATTGATGAGCATGGCGCAGATACCGCACGTTTATTCACCATGTTTGCATCACCGCCTGAACAAACGCTGGAATGGTCGGGTTCGGGCGTTGAAGGTGCACACCGCTTTCTGCGTCGGGTGTGGGCTTACGCTCATGCCAAAGCGCAGCACCTCGATCTGTCTGGCAAGCCTGATAACGTCACACCAGCCATCCAGACCCTGCGACGCGAAATCCACAAGGTGCTGCAGCAGGCAGACAATGATTACCGCCGCGTGCAATACAACACCGTTGTATCAGCCTGCATGAAAATGATGAATTTGCTTGAGGGCGCGCAGCTTGATGAGAGTGTCGATGCAAAGAAAGCCCTCGGCGAATGCCTTGGTATATTCCTGCGCGTTCTGTACCCGGTCGCGCCGCACATTACGCATGTGCTCTGGCAACATCTGGGCTATGCGGGCGTGATGGGTGATATTCTTGACGCACCCTGGCCCGAAGTCGACAACGCAGCGCTGGAGCAGGCCGAGATCGAGCTGATGGTTCAGGTCAATGGCAAACTGCGTGGCAGCATCACCATAGCGCGCGACGCAGACAAAGCGACCATCGAAGCGACTGCAATCGCCAACGAGCAAGTACAAAAACATATGACTGGTGTGCCGAAGAAGATAATCATTGTGCAGGGCAAACTGGTGAATATCGTTGCCTAAGGAGCGTGGCATGACCCCGAATCGTCGTCTGTTGATTTCCCTGCTGCTGCTCGCATCCATATCTGCCTGTGGGTTTCAATTACGCGGTTCCACACCGGCCTCGCAAATTGCCTTCGACTCCGTTTATCTGGATGCGGCCAAGGGGACGCCGCTGGAACGTGAGCTACGGCGGTCCATTCTGTCGCAGGGCAATATCACCCTGGCGACCGACCAAAAAACAGCTGCTGTTACGCTGCGCATCCTCTCTCAGGCGCAGGAAAGAAAAATCCTCACACTGAATGCGCAGGGTCAGGTACGCGAGTACAGCCTGATCTACCGAATCAATTTTGAGGCCGCAGACAAGGATAATAAAAAGCTACTTCCGCCTAATGAATTAGCATTGCAGGCATTCCTCAGCTACAGCGAGTCGCAGGCACTCGCGAAAGAAACGGAAGAGCGCTTGACCTACGACGACTTGCGTCGCGATGCAGTCAGCCAGATCATGCGACAGCTCTCTCGCATCAAGCCAGAGCAATAACGTACGCAATGCAGCTGCGTGCCGACGCGCTCGATGCGCATCTCTCAAAATCACTAGCGCCGCTGTACGTCATCAGCAGCGATGAGCACCTTCTGGCGCTCGAAGCAGCGGACCGCATTCGCGCCAGCGCGCGTGCTGCCGGATTTTCCGAGCGTGAGGTGCTCAGCGTGGACCGCTATTTCAAGTGGGGTGAATTGCAATCGGTGAATCAGTCAATGTCGCTGTTTGGTGACCGCAAGCTGATTGAGCTGCGCATCCCCGGCGGCAAACCCGGCAAAGAAGGTGGACAAGCACTGCAGGCGTATGCGGCCGTTTGCGCCCAAACTGGACAGGCACAATACACACTGACACTGATCAGCCTGCCGAAGCTGGATAGAACCACACAAAAAAGCACTTGGGTGACTGCGCTGCAGCAGTCGGGCGTGTTTATCGATATTCCCCTGGTCGAACGCGCGCATCTGGCTGGCTGGATAGGCCAGCGACTTGCGGCGCAGGGACAAAGCGCCGACCGGCCTGCGCTTGACTTCATGGTCGAGCGCGTTGAAGGTAATCTGCTCGCTGCGCACCAGGAAATCCGCAAGCTTGCGCTGTTGTATCCTGAGGGTCGGCTATCACTCGAACAGATCCGAGATGCGGTGCTCAATGTCGCCCGTTATGATGTCTTCAAGCTCTCCGAAGCAATGCTGGCCGGCGATGTCGCGCGTGTGGTGCGCATGCTCGATGGCCTCAAGGGTGAGGGCGAAGCGCTACCGCTGATCCTGTGGGCGGTAGCTGAAGAAATTCGCACCCTGCTGCGCTTCAAGCTGGCAACTGCAGATGGTCAGTCGCTGGGTATGCTGCTCAGGGAATATCGGATATGGGGCGCACGCGAGCGGCTCATGGGACCTGCGCTGACACGCGTGAAACTGTCGACGCTGCAGCAAGCCCTGTCGCAATCGGCGCAAGTTGATCGCATGATCAAGGGCTTGCGCGCAAAGACATTCGCGGGTGATTCCTGGGACGCTCTGCTGCAACTTGCCCTGCAGATTACAAGAAATTAGAAGGACGGAAAACAAGCATGGACATCCAGCATTACATGAATGATATCGGCCGCGCTGCGCGCAAAGCCTCACGCGCCATGGCCAAGGCCGATACTGCGGCAAAAAATCGTGCACTGGCCCTGATTGCTGCCGGCATACGGCGCGATGCAGCATTGCTCACCGCCGCCAATCAAAAAGATTTGGACGCCGCCCGTGCCAATGGATTGGCACCTGCGATGATTGATCGTCTCTCACTGTCGGAAAAAGCCATTGCCACCATGGCCGAGGGTCTGGAGCAAATCGCCGCGCTGCCCGATCCCATCGGTGAAATCACCAACATGAAATACCAACCGACCGGCATTCAGGTCGGCCAGATGCGCGTACCACTCGGCGTGATTGGCATCATCTACGAGGCACGACCCAATGTGACAGTCGATGCAGCAGGTCTTTGCATCAAGAGTGGTAACGCCACCATACTGCGCGGCGGCTCGGAAGCGATTCACTGCAATCAGGCGCTCGCCAAGCTCGTGCGCGAAGGCTTGGCCGGCGCCGGTCTGCCCGCCGAAGCCGTACAAATCATCGAGACCACCGATCGCGCTGCGGTAGGCGCATTGATCACGATGCCGGAGTTTGTGGATGTGATCGTGCCGCGCGGAGGCAAAGGTCTGATCGAGCGACTGATGAAAGAATCCAAAGTCCCGATGATCAAGCACCTCGACGGTATTTGTCATGTCTATATTGATGACAAAGCGGACATCGCCAAAGCCCTGCCCGTGGCCTTCAATGCCAAGTGCCATCGCTACGGCACTTGCAACACCATGGAAACGCTGCTGATCGCGCGCGAGATTGCGCCTGCGGTTCTGCCCGAGCTGGCCACACTGTACGCAGAAAAACAGGTCGAGCTGCGCTGCGATCCGGAAGCCATGGCGCTGCTGGCCGGCTATCCGCATCTGAAAGCGGCGGTCGAAGAAGATTGGCACACCGAATATCTTGACGCGATCTTGTCCATTAAAATCGTGGCCAATGTCGATGAAGCGATTGATCACATCAACACGTATTCATCCCAGCACACAGATTCGATCATCACGGAAGACTACACCCGCGCCATGCGCTTCCTGCGCGAAGTCGATTCGGCATCCGTGATGGTGAATGCCTCCACACGCTTTGCCGACGGCTTTGAATACGGGCTGGGTGCAGAAATCGGTATTTCCAATGACAAACTCCATGCGCGCGGCCCCGTGGGCCTGGAAGGCCTCACTTCACTGAAATACCTGGTACTCGGTCACGGTGAAGTGAGGGTGTAAGTCATGTTGTGGATCAAGGCCCTGCATATCGTCTTCATTTCGTCTTGGTTTGCAGGCTTGTTTTACCTGCCGCGCATTTTCGTTAATCTGGCAATGGAAACCGATGCCGCAGCGACCGAGCGACTGATGCTGATGGCACAAAAGCTGTATCGCTTCATGACCATCCTGATGATTCCTGCGCTCGTGCTGGGACTGATTCTTTGGCTTTACTACGGCATTGGCAAAGACAGTATGTGGATGCATCTGAAAGTCGCGCTGGTATTCGTATTGATTGGCTATCACCATGTCTGCAAACGTCTGCTGCGGCAGTTTGAACGTGGTGAAAACACGCGCTCCCATATCTGGTATCGCTGGTTCAATGAAATGCCCGTATTGGGCATGTTCGCTGTCGTGATTTTGGTCGTCGTCAAACCATTTGGCTGAACCTTTTACCTGGGTCATTAACCTTATTCACCTCTGAAGCCATTTTCAAAGCCGTTTTTATAAAAAAATTTAAAAGAAAGAGACTCCCATGAGCAAGACCGTTGAATATTTCATGGCACCCGCCTCGCCCTGGGCCTACCTCGGCCATCAGCGCTTTGTCGCCATCGCCAAAAAACATCACGCAAATATTGAACTGAAACCCGCCGATATCGCCAAAGTCTTCGGAGCTACCGGTGGCGTACCGGTGGCGCAGCGCCCCCTACAGCGGCAGGCATATCGCCTGGCGGAACTCACTCGCTGGAGCACCTACTTGCAAATACCGTTGAATCTGCATCCGACATTTTTTCCGGTGTCAGGCGAGCTCGCATCGAAGCTGATCATCGCGACTCAACAAGAAGCGGGCGCAGAAGCAGGCTTGTCAGTGGCCTTTGCGCTTGGCCGCGCCGTGTGGGCAGAAGAAAAAAATATCGCCGATGGCGATACCTTGGCCAGCATTGCCGATAGCCTTGGACTCAAAGGTAGCGATTTGATGGCGCACGCCGCGAGTGACGCCGTCGCTGCCGACTATGCGCGTCATACCGATGATGCACTCGCCGCGCATATTTTTGGCGTCCCCTGGTATCGGGTGGATGGCGAAGGCTACTGGGGTCAGGACCGACTGGATTTTGTGGAACGTGCACTGATGGCCTGACATCAACACGCCTGACATCAACACAACACGCCGAGCGAGCATGGACCGCTCGGCTTGACGGATAAAAGGTATCCCATGAGTTACTCCTACTTCTGCCCCTGCCCCCGCGGACTCGAAGCGGCACTTGCTGCCGAACTCGGCGAAATCGCCACCCAAAGCCGCACGCTGAAAGTACACAACCAGGTCCCCGGCGGTGTGCACTGCTCCGGACAATTATCTGACGCGATGCGTATCAATCTGCATTCACGCATCGCCTCCCGCGTATTGCTGCGTATCGGGCACACTGGCTACTCGAACGAAAACGATATCTACGATCTTGCGCTGGCAGCCCAATGGGAAAACTGGTTCGGCGTCGATCACACCATTCGTGTGGATGTCACCGCCATCAAGTCGCCCCTGAAAAGTCTGGAATTCATCACCCTGAAAATCAAAGACGCGATCTGCGACCGTTTTCGTGACCGCGAAGGCAAGCGACCCTCGGTGGACACCCGCACGCCCGACATGCGGATTTCCGGCTTCCTGGATGCGCGTACCGTCACGCTCTATCTGGACACCTCCGGTGAGCCCTTATTCAAACGCGGCTGGCGCCTGGAAACAGGGGATGCGCCCTTGCGCGAAAATCTGGCAGCGGGTTTGCTGCGGGTGGCTGGCTGGACGCCGGACACGCCGCTCTTGGATCCGATGTGCGGCTCGGGCACTTTGTTGATCGAAGCTGCGCAAATGCTGGCCGGCATACCACCTGGTATCAACCGTTCCTTTGCTTTTGAAAAATTTCATAACTTTGAAACCGCTGAGTGGCAAGCAATACGCGACTCCGTACCCGCTGCCAAAATACCTGCGATGCCCAGCATTTTTGGTAGTGACATCTCCGGCGACATGCTCGTCATGGCGCGCAACAATCTGCAACGTGCCGGTATTCCTTTCGAGATTCCGCTCAAACAGATCGAAGCACAGGAAGTCAAACCACCTACCGACACACCCGGCCTGCTGATCGCCAACCCACCCTATGGCGAACGAATCGACGTGCGCGGTGACAGTACCCAGGAACCCGATGCGATGGCGATTGCGTTTTTCAGTGCCTTTGGTAGTACGCTCAAAAATCGCTTTGCCGGCTGGACCGTGTGTTTATTTACCGCCGATCTGACACTGCCCAGAATGCTGCGTTTGAAAGAATCAAAAAAAACGCCGTTTTTCAACGGCGCTATTGAGTGCAGATTGTTCAGATTTGAGATGGTCGCGGGGTCGAACAGACGTCCGTAACCCACTGACTTCCGGATGTCAAAGCATCAGTCGCCTTTTGGGATATTCCAAAACTCGGCATAGACATGAGGATTTTCTATGCTCCATTCACCACTCGGCTCAATAATCACCCTTATCTTAATCGTTATGTTTGCATCATCCGAGATTACTATTCTCTGAGAATTTTCCACAGCCGTGTCTGCCATCAATTGACCTTTGCCAGTTTTGCTATCGCAGTGCGATTCGTAATCAAGAATCACGTTGTCCTTGGAATCCCTGCTTAAAACGTAGACCGCCTTGAAGTTGGCAAGCGGGGTGATCGGCGTGTCATCAACCAGCCGTAAAACGGACTGGCAATTTCCATTTTTATCGCTACGCCTAAAAAGTGAATTTTTAAGAAATATTCCAAGATTTTGAGACGCGATATTACTCACAATCATTCCAACACTTTTATTTTCGTGAGAATCAAAAAAATTCAAAAACTCTTCGATTGAGGAAATATTTTTTTCTGATCCATTGCTCTCTTTTATTTTATAAGTCGAATTACGAAAATCTCTTATGAAGGTTTCTTTGGCTTTCGTTCTATCTCCCATCAGATTTCCGTTAACATCGTGTATATCTGAAGAGTCTTTCACCCAGGGCTTCATAAATGCGGCATCCGCTGCCTTCTCGTAAAAAGGTGCAAACTCGGAACTAGTAAGATCAATTTCTTTGTCAATAATAAGATTTTTTGCCCGATTTTCAGCATCCGCAGCCAGTGCTTCTAAATTTTTTAAGTCATACTTAATTCCGTAACCGGAAAGAACACCGATCATCCCAGCATTAATCACTAACCTTTCTCTAGCAGAAAAAGGATGTTGAAAATTACCTTCTTTTTGTAGTTTGATAAAACACTTTGCTGCCGAATTTCTTACTTCATACGATAAATTTTTTATAAAAGCGCTTTCTTTTTTTCTAGGCGTTGTCTTCGTTGGAGAGACGCGACCGGCAGAACTCGGCGACGAAGGCGGGCTATTACGGCCTGAAACCATTCTATCGTTAAGTTTGGATAGGTCCAGCGCCACCTTTGAAAATGTCGTGCTGATTTTCTTTCGTAGTTGATTAGCTTTCAAACCTCGCGGTGATTCGAATTGATCTTTTTCCCTGGGCGTCACCGCCGGCGATGACGAAGGTGTACTCGTTGTCGAGACGCTGGGCGATCCTGAGCGCTTTGACCGGGCTGTCTCGCTCGATAGCATTTTCTGTCGGCGTGGACTATCAACGGTTTTTTCTGACCTCGCGCTTCTTTTTTCCTGGCTAGGACCACTCTCCGAACTCGTCTCAGGCCCAAACTGGACCTGCTTTCGCGGCGTGATCACGGGCGCCGAGTGCGCCATCGGACCCGTCTGCGTCGTGGCGGTGGTCTGCGTGGTAGTGGTCTGCGTTTGCGTGCGGGTGGTCGTAGCGCTTGGGCTTTGATCGGATGGACGCGTCTGCCATGCCGATTTTTCCTGTGCTTTTACCGCGCTGCCTGAGCCATTTACATCCCGGAGTTCCAGCTTGGGAACGGCTGGTTTTTGTTTGATCGCCGCTGCTTGGGCGGATTCTGCAAGCTTTTGCCATTCCTGCTCAAAGGATTCTTGCTTGAAGCTGGCGGACTTTCGATGTTCTGGTCGGGCGGTACTCATGATGACAGGCCTTTCGGTAGTTCGTTGAGGGTATCGACCCAGATCAGTAACCCAAAGCAAGAACGCGTTCCTCATCGCCCTGCCTTTTCGCCTTTGGCAACCCGTGGTGCCTGTGTTTTTCCGGTGACCTTCCGTTATCCTGTTACCTTTCCAAGACAGTCACTCTCAGGAGTCCCACATGCTTTCCCCCGCATTTCCCCCAATTGCAGACCCCAAGCTGTTTCGTAGCCAAGCTTGGCTTGACGGTCAGTGGATTGACGCACCCAGCCAGTTTGAGGTTGCCAATCCTGCCAGTGGCGTCCGCATCACGGCCGTGCCTAATCTGAGTCCGTCGGATGCCTCCAAAGCCATCGCCGCCGCCCACGCCGCTTTCCCGGCATGGGCGCGCAAGACCGGCAAGGAACGGGCGCAGATCATGCGCAAGTGGTTTGATCTCATCGTCGCCAATGCCGACGATTTGGCAATGTTGATGACAGCCGAACAAGGCAAGCCGCTGGCAGAAGCCAAAGGGGAAGTGATGTACGGCGCGAGCTTTATTGAATGGTTTGCCGAGGAAGCCAAGCGGGTCAATGGCGATGTGCTCGCTTCACCGGCAGCAGACCGGCGGCTGATCGCGTTAAAGCAGCCTATTGGGGTGTGCGCGGCCATCACACCGTGGAATTTTCCGATTGCGATGATCACCCGCAAAATCGCGCCGGCGTTAGCCGCTGGCTGCACCATTGTCATCAAACCAGCAGAGCAGACACCGCTTTCCGCGCTGGCTTTGGCCGAACTTGCCAACCGTGCTGGCATTCCCGCCGGAGTCATCAACGTGCTCACCGCTGACAGCGAGAATTCGATCGCCATCGGTAAAGTCCTGTGTGACAGTCCGCTGGTGCGGCATCTGTCGTTCACTGGTTCCACGCCGGTGGGCCGCATTCTGATGGCGCAAAGCGCACCCACCATCAAAAAGCTCGCGTTAGAGCTGGGCGGGCATGCACCCTTTATCGTATTTGATGATGCCGATCTCGATGCCGCGATCGAAGGTGCGATGATCTCCAAATACCGCAACGCCGGCCAAACCTGCGTCTGCACCAACCGTTTTTATGTTCACGATTCTGTGCATGATGTCTTCGTGCGAAAGCTCGCAGATGCGGTTGGCAAGATCAAAGTAGGCAATGGCTTTGAGTCTGGCGTACAGCAAGGCCCAATGATCGATGCGCAAGCAGTAGAAAAAGTCAGCGAGCACGTGGCCGATGCATTGGCCAAAGGGGCAAAACTTGAATCGGGCGGTCACGCCCATGCGCTGGGCGGCCTGTTCTACCAACCCACCGTGCTCTCGAATGCCCGCAACGACATGAAAATCATGCATGAAGAGACCTTCGGTCCGGTCGCTGCAGTGATGCGCTTTAGCACCGAGCAGGAAGTGATTGCGGCGGCCAACGATACCGATTTCGGCTTGGCGAGCTATTTTTATTCGCGTGATATCGGTCGCGTGTGGCGCGTGGCCGAGCAGCTGGAGTACGGCATGGTAGGGATTAATACCGGATTGATCTCCAACGAAGTAGGCCCCTTTGGCGGTGTCAAGCAATCGGGTCTCGGACGCGAGGGCTCGAAATATGGCATTGATGAATATCTCGAACTGAAATATCTCTGCATGGGTGGTGTCTGATGCTGCATTGTCACGGTTTGGTGCGTTGAATTCCAATCCTAAGGAAAACTCTGGCGATCCGGCATCGTCCGGATCGCTGGCATTCCTGCTGGCAGCACTGGCGATGCTCGGGCCGTTCTCGGTTGATAGCTATCTGCCTGCCTTCCCGGCGATTCAGAGCAATCTGGGTGCCAGTGCGCTGGAAGTGCAACAGACGCTGACGGTGTACATGCTGTCGTTCTCGGTGATGATTCTCTGGCACGGTGCGCTGTCGGATGCGTTCGGACGTCGCAGCATTATTCTGATTTCGCTGGCGGTCTATGCAGTCGCTTCGCTGGGTTGCGCATCAGCCCATAGCGTCGAGTATCTGTGGGCGTTTCGAATGCTGCAAGGTGTTTCGGCGGGTGCTGGCGTGGTGATTGGCCGCGCGATCATTCGTGATTTGTATGCTGGTGCTTCAGCCGAGCGCATGCTCTCGCTGGTGACGATGATTTTTTCCATCTCACCGGCAATTGCACCGATTATCGGCGGCTGGGTGGTGACGCTGCGAGACTGGCGCAGTATTTTTCTGCTCCTCTTTATCTTCGCGTGGCTGATGCTGTTCGTAGGATATCGAAGACTGCCGGAGACCTTACCCCCGTCCGGCCGACAGACGTTCAATCCTGCCTCGCTGTGGCATAACTATCGACAGATTTTTGTGTCACCACTGTTTCAGCTGCGTGCAGGCGCGATTGCCTGTAATTTCTCCGGGTTGTTTTTGTACGTGGCTTCTGCACCGGTGCTGATAACGCAACACTTGCAACTCGGCGCCAATGAGTTCAGCTGGCTGTTCATACCTTCAGTGG
>Ga0315909_10000575_pt1 | contig 49805 bp, 130 predicted proteins | sample LakEriMetagenome_11_FD_203527 | JGI IMG/M metagenome (GOLD analysis project Ga0315909, IMG submission 203527) | Freshwater fungal communities from buoy surface, Lake Erie, Ohio, United States - Buoy 2 MA125 | ecosystem: Environmental > Aquatic > Freshwater > Lake | place: USA: Lake Erie, Ohio... | reverse complement strand
TTGTCTCTTAACAAAACATGAATAACCCACCCCAAATCCCTCCCGCTTACTACTGCGGAGGCTATACGAGTCTAGCAGAATGCGCTGAATGCAAAGCAATTGGCCAATATTGGGACTTCCATCCAGTTAACCCTTGTGGTTTTTGCGGCGGAAAAGTAAAAGAAATTGGCGCTGGAATTTGGCGGCAGAAAGTTGTTGGGAAGAAGTTTTTCGGCCTATTTAACAAATACGAAGGATATTGGGAGAAAAAATGATTAAAATCAAAACAATCCTTAACCACGGCGGCTCCTATCCCTTCCAAATCGACGCATTAACAATTGATGATAGGATGATTTATGGTCGCTATAGAAATGGCCGAGTTCGCGTTTACGTTGGCGAATTTGGAGATTTCTCAGAATATGCTGCTGTAGATGGTGACATGATATTCTCTAATTTGATTGGAGACGCATTTGACGGAACTATGACCCTCGAAGAATTTAAAGAAGCGACCAAAACAACGCTTGACTTTTCTGAGGCAGTAGATGATAGTTAAACATGCTAACCTTTAAATACAAATTCTACGAACGCAGTCCTGATGGGCTTCTCAAACAACCTCCAGTTTTAGGAGCGTATTACGATGAAGACTACTCATTGAGGGGCTACTTTGACACAGAGCAAGACGCTAAAAATGTTATCCTAAATTTACAAGGACAAGACCAACATTACGCGGCGGAATTAGTTCTTGTTCAGGAGGTTGTTCATACTTACGAATAATATGGCCCATTCATACTTTCACGCAAAAAGCTCCGCAAAGAAATTTGGCGGTAAGCTGGAAGACTACCTTCCACTACATTGCTGGTTTGACGAAAGCAAATCTTATATTGCGGAGGCACAACACCGCGCTCTGAGGCATCACTCGGAGGGAATCTTTATGGCGGAAAAGATTTTCGGCCAAATCATTAAAAACTCCGTTGGGAAAGAAATTCCAGTGAGAATAGTCGGAGAACAACACATGTTGGAGGATTTTGGCTTTATTCCAACCGTAGCCGATTGGTTATTGAAAATTCCACTAGAGCCTTGGATGTATAAAAAAGCGAAAAAACTCTCAAAAACTCTATGAACCACCCGCTTAAAACCCTAAACCAAACCTATCAAATGAGCATCAAACCTCTAACAGAGGCTTACGAAAAAAGCCTAGAACAAGAGCAACAAAAATTTCTAAAAGGAGTGGTTGAATTCTTTGAGGCGAAATCTATTTCTTTTGAAGGTGGCGAAAACTACAACGACGAGGAATATTACGACGACCTGATGGATTTTTATGTTGATGGAGAATCCGTTCAGTCTAATTTTAAACTCGGTTCTCAAGTTTACGAAAAACTTTTCGGCGAAAAGTCTCCCTATACAGACGAAGAAGACCCGTGGGATCAATGGCGCGAAATTAAAGAAGAACTAATGAACCAAATGCCAGAATTCATCAAAACCAAAACCTGCTCATATGAAACTAACTGAAATCAACGAAGCCCTCAAAGCCAAACAATCCGCCGCCGAAGAAGAATACCTAGATTCTATCGGCCAATGGATTTGTCTTTTCAAACCAGACGCCAAAACCTTTGAATTTGAGGGTCATAGCGAATATAATGACGAAGGAGGATGCGATATGTGGTTCTCCAGCCTTTATATTGACGACAAATCTTTGGAAGAAATCATTGGCGAAATGAGCAAAGACGACATTCTCAAGTATTTTGAGGTTTCAAAGTATTACGCAGACGATTTTAAAGAAAGCAGCGATCCAGAAGAAATTTGGGACATGGTTAAAGACAAATTGGATTTCGATGAGTGCGTTTACGAATATGGAAAACAAGAGATTTAAATTCACAACCGATGATGACGGCCATAACTACCTAATTCCCGCCGATAAGAAATACGAGTGGTTCTCCTATCCGCAAGAATTCTATCGAGCCAACGAGGCTTGCGAACCTTTGCCCAAACAACCAGATTGGGTTGTTGAGATTGATTCGCACGAACTTTGGAGCTTTGAAAATCCGAAATTAGAAAAATGATTAAACACAAAAAACAAAAACGCGGCTACTCCTGCATTGCTCTTGACCGCCCAAAATCTGCCAGCAATGTTGGCGGCGTTCTTCGTGCGGCGGGTTGTTATGGCGCTGATTTGATTGTTGTTTCGGGCCAAAGATACAATAAATCCAAGCTCGACACCCAAAAAGCTCACAAACACATTCCTCTTCTAGAAGTCCAAGATATTGAAGCGTCTGTTCCAAAGGATTGCGAAGTTGTAGCGGTTGATTTAGTGGACGGAGCGACTAATCTTTGTAATTTTGTTCATCCAGAACGAGCCATGTATGTATTCGGCAGTGAGGATTCAACCCTTGATGACCGCGTTCTCAAGTTTGCGAAATATAAGGTTTATGTTCCAACGAACCACTGCATGAATTTAGCCGCAACAGCTAATGTCATTTTGTATGACCGAATGACGAAGAGAAAGGAATTCGATGTATAAAACTTTTTATAAGGCCCAATCTCACACCTTCTCAATCCATGAAGTTTTGGTTCAAAAAGCCAATGAAAAAAGTGTTTGGCTGGTTCAACGTGCTCTTTTCGAGGGCGAAAATGACATTTTTAAAGCCGTGGCCCGAAAAACAAACCACGAACAATACTTTGAAACCCTTGAACAGGCCAAGTCTTTCCTCCAACCTCTTCTCGAAAAGGAAATAGAAAGAACAGAAGAAAAACTAAAAGACCTAAACGAAGGAATCACCCTTTTCAAACTCCGCGAAAACAAAAAAACTTGACAAAAGCAAATCCCTAGAGTTACTTGTGTAATGACAACCAAACTAAAACTCGTTGACGAATCCCCTCTTTTCGCCAAACATCATAACAGTGTTTGGGAGACAGAGCTAAACTTGCTAAAAGAAACGGCCAAAAGTATTGACGAACGGTTTCCGCTTGGATTGTATAGTCTTAGCATTCAAAATGTTTTCGGCGAAGAAATTGCCGACTTGGAAATTCAACATGTAGAAATTATCGGCGACAACCATTTAACCTTATTTGCATGGTTGACAACCGCCGAAAACTGTGGTAAAGTAGCCCTAGAAGTCCTCGAATGAAACCCTTCCTAATCACCGCATCCCTATCTTTTGCAATGGTGTTTGGCATGCTCTATGCCGCGCATGGGAAATTTTCCGTAACCTACGAACAAGTTTTCGCCGAAAAACATATAATTCTCACTGAAAAAATGACTCTCTCGCAGAAAATTCTCCTCCAAAACAAGAAAGGTTTCATCAAGTATGTTCACTAATTTGGCCGCGATGAAATATCCGCAAGACTATCTTTTATTGATTGGGGCGTTTTGTTTGATTTATTTTGTGTTTTCTTGTTGGAAGAATGGCACATTTCCGCCGAATGTTGGTTGACAAACTGAAAAACTAAGCTAAAATAATTTATGACACCAAAACCCAAAACCCTAATCGGCAAAAGAGTCGCAGTGGCGAAAAACCTCAGCGCTATTGAATCTTTCAATGGAATTCCCGCACTTTTCGGCGAAACTGGAACCACTGTAGCACAAAATAGCCTCGGTCAAAACTTAACCGTCCAATTTGACTGCGGCAAGAAAACCTACCTTTACGAGGATGAGTTGTATTTCCCAGATTCGCCCGAAGGATATAACCAAGCTTGTTTTCGGTAAAAACCAACAAAAAACTTACCAAAAACCGCCCAATAGCTTAACTAGGCACAAAGTAGTCTTGCTAGAGACGAAAATGTGACGATCTAGCAATCGTTAAAGCGCTCCTATGGCTGGAGAGAAGGGGTTCAAATCCCTGCGGGCGACCAATTTAAAAACAAAAAACAAAAACTATGAGCTACAACAATGTCGGCAAAGTCTGGACCCCCGATTCATTCGGAGAATATTTGAAAACAATCAGTTAATATAACCAAAACAACATGACAACAGAGCAAATCAAATCAATTCAATCAAAAATCGGCGCGACTCCAGACGGATTTTGGGGGCCAAAATCAATCGCCGCTTGCCAAAAACATCTTCGTTCGCTAATGCCAAACCCCAATCCGTGGCCGAAAAGTGATACCGCTTCTATGTGTCGATTCTACGGAAATCCTGGAGACGAAAGAAATCTTGTAACTGTAAATTTTCCATTTACGACCTTTTACGAGGGTAAAAAGATTACAAAATTCCGTTGCCATAAGAAAGTGGCCGATTCTCTCGTTCGCGTATTGAAAAGTATTGGAGAAAAATATGGCAAAAACCGCGAAATTCTTGAAGAGGCAGAAGATTTTGGCGGCGTTTATAATTTCCGCAATAAACGTGGCGGTTCTAGTTATAGCGTTCATGCATGGGGAGCGGCCATTGACCTTGACGCTGACGATAATACGTTTAGAGATTCTTGGCCTATGAAAGCCGACATGCCATTGGAAATTATGGAAGAATTTGCTAAAGAGGGGTGGCTTTCTGCTGGCGCTTTTTGGGGATATGACGCAATGCATTTTCAAGCGACGAAATGAGTTGCAAGCCAAGATCACTACCAATCGAGCTTCTTAAGGAGACTTTTGAAGTTGATGAGAATAGTCCAACAGGATTAAGATGGAAAACCCGTCCTCGTCATCATTTTTCTAGCGATGGCCGTTGGATCGAATTTAACAGAGATAGCGCTGGAAAACCCGCTGGTGGCCTAGAAAAATTAAGAGGAAGAAAAAAGAAAATCTCATGGAGAATTAACATATATGGAAATGTACATTTCGTACATCGAATTGTATATGCTTTAGCTCATGATATTGACCCAATGAATCTTTTAATAGACCATGTAGATGGGAACCCACTGAATAACAAAGTATCAAATCTTAGATTAGTTGATTACAATCAAAACTCCCTGAATAGAGAGGGAAACAAGAATGCGAGCAGTAAATATAAAGGCGTTTGCTTTGCCAAATATGCGAATAAATGGAGGGTTGGAATAACAAATAAGGGCATAAATTATCATTTAGGATACTTTAAAAGAGAGGAAGATGCTCGTGATGCTTATAGAAAAGCAGCGATCCAAATACATGGAGAATTTGCCAAATTTGAACTTGACGAACATGAAATTCCGCCTACCTTAAATAAGCCAACAATAGCTTTATCTTCCGAGCTAGAAAGCATTAAAAACAAATGACAATCTTCGCCCTCATTCAGTCTTTCTTAGAAGTCGTTACGCAATACTTTCGGTTGAAAAATCAGACTGTTTATTTTGATCTTCTTGAGAAATTTGATTCGCGGCTTGACAAACTGGATAAACAGCGCCAAGTTGCTAGATCAAAAACCACAACCGAAAGTCAAGCCTATGCGGACGAAATTGTTTCAGAAATAGTCGAAGAAAAGAAAAAACTGGCCGAAATCAAGAAATTTTTCCAGAAATAATATGAAAACAATAATTACCAAAAGAGTAAAAGGAATCGGCCAAGGAGCAGCAATTGGTTTTCCAACGATTAACGTTTCTCTGGACAAGTTACCAGAAGGCGTTGGTATTGGTTTATATGCGGGAAAGGTTTATAAGACTTTTGATTGGAACGCCAGAAACGCAATCGCCTGTTTTTCAAAAACAAAAGATGGATTTCGCGGCGAAATTCATGCCATCCATCCATCTGGAATAGGAGATTCGTATGAAGTCGGTGATAATGTTCAACTAAAGATTTTCTCAAAGTTGAGAGACTATAAACCAATTACGGCCAAAAACCGAGATAAAACCATTCAACAGGATAAAACTCTTGGCACTGATTTCTTTAAAAGGAACGGTAAATGTTCAACATGCAAATTCTTTTGTTCCGCCGATTATGGATATTCTAATTACACAGTAGAAGGAACCACCTATTCATGTTTGAAGAAACAATTCGCTGATTCCGAAGATTCTGACATTCAATTCGCCAATGAATCTTGCCAAAAATTTGAAAAAGGAGAGCCTTGGTATTTGGATGTCGATGGAGAATCAGAAAAACCCACAGAAGAATGGCTGAAAGAAAATAATTGCTAACATGAAAAAACTCCTTCTAATCCTCCTTCTAACTTCTTGCGCCCAAAAGCCCGACATTTCGCCGCTTTCTAGAATCTATCAACCCAAGGTTCTTATTTTGGCCCCAAATACAGAAGTAAAAACAACAGAAGGAATCTACACCAGCGGCCCAAAACCCGAAATCTGGCACAGCGCAGAAACGGTTGAGCGTTTGGAGAAACAGTTGAGTCAATTTTGATATGTATTACCTAACAACTAGCCACGGACTAAGGGGATGGTTTGCCGTTCTTGTTGACGATTCTAACGGTTTTCCAGAACCAGTTCAAACAGGATATGGTTCATACGAAACCGCCGAAGAAGCCAGAAAAGAGGCCGAAGAATGGGCTGTCGCAGAAAACTTAAAAGTAAGATAATATGATTGAATACTACACTGACAGCGCCCGAAAGTCTTTATGGGTAGCCTCTAGAATTTCAAAAATTAGTATTGCTGGAGGATTTCCCGAAACCGCAACAACACTAATTTGTTTCGCCGCAGAAAAAAACTCGGGCTATCACATCGGCCAACAAGTCTCTAATCCTAAACTCGAAAACTCCAACTGGCAACCTCTCGAAGGAGAAATCCAAATCAGCCAAATCCTGTGCTAAATTTCAACGAATTCTACACCCAAAAGTTCAAAGAAATCACGGCCCGAGGTGTTGGGGCTGGCCTTTCTGAGGCCGATTCAAAAGATTTGGCGCAAAATGTGTTGCTTGACTTTTGGAAAAGACTGAGCGCTGGAACTGTTGACGAAAATAAAAACGTTGACGGTTTTCTTTCCGTAAGAACAAGGTGGAGACTTGTCGATTTGATGGATAAAAAGAAAACCTTCTCCAAGAACTACGAAACAATCGGCGAAGAAAACAACCTAGACACTCTACCTGCCGAAAGTAAAGAACAGCCTGAAACTCATCGCCGCCTTTTAAAGCGAGCAATTCAAGAAATTAACCCCAAAAAAAGCAAATGGTTTAAACTATTCTACGAGGCCGTGTTCAATGAAAAACCCGTTGAACAAATTTGCGCCGAGTATAACGTCAAACCATCTACTGTCCATGTTGAAAAATGCCGCCAAGGGAAGAAGCTAATCGCAGCGGCCCAAGCTCTTTTGAAAAATGGCTTTTGAGTTTTCATTTTTCAACTTCTACCGTTGCCCAAAAGGCTGGCAAATTTCAATCGGCGAATTGAAAAGATTTGACAACGGCAAAAGCTGGTGTATCTTTCTTCTCAACAAAAGGAAAAACCAACCACTACTACTAAAAACCTGTGCCTGAACCCGCTGCAATCACACTAGCAAAAGCTCATTTGGAGACAGTTTTCTCTGATTTTATCATTTTTGGTCTTGATTCGCGGCAAAAGCCAATAACCACGACCGAAATCCCTTGCTGTCAGAGCGAGAATAATCGACAAATCCTGATTAACGAATACTTAAAAATCCACAAATCATGAGCGCGGGCAAAGGCAGCAAACCACGCCCCGTTGACAAAAACAAGTGGGACGAAAATTACGACCGCATTTTTAAAAAGCGCAAAACCGTTGCTGAGTGGCAAAAACATTTCGGCGATGTGATTAAATCATATGACGGATTCCGCGAGTATAATCAAGACGATTTGTTGACGCGAGAAGAGTATGAGTCTGGTTTTGTAAAATGCACACATTTTTATCATCCAAACCGCCCAAAACAATGAACAAAGAAATCGCCGACCTGTTAAAAGCAATCCGCCAATGGATGATTGATAATGATTACGAATGCGGAAAACAAGGATCATATCTTTGCGATAGAATAGAAGAAGTTCTTTACGACAATGGGTTTGATAATTATACACAAAAATGAACCTAGATAATCTAGAAATTATAGTCGGTGTTGAGAACCGAAAATGCGATTGCGGGTTTGGCGAATTTTGCCCCGAAAAAACGGTTTGTGATGGTTTCGGCGGAGTTTGGCAAAAGTGTAATCGGCCAAATTGCGGGTTGAGCGTTGTCAGGCCAGGAAATGTTCAGTGCTGGTGTGACGACGTTGGGGCAGATTATTTGGGAAAGGGAGATTGACAAATCGCTAAAAATAGGACAAATTAAAACATGAAACTGCTCGGCGTAACTAACAATAAAAAAATCCTAACATCTGTCGCCCATTATGATTATATAAATTAAATTATAATTTGACAGACTTCAAAAGAGTTTTGGTGTAATAATTTATTGATGCACCAAAATTTAAATCGAAGCGGTATTTATGGGATTAAGAATAAAATAAATGGAAAAATCTATATTGGTAGCTCCAGTAATATTAGGCTTAGATGGAAGAGCCACAGAAGTTCTTTAAAAAGACAACATGGCGCAAATAGATACTTTCAAAGGGCATATAATAAATACGGGCTTAATTCATTTGAATTTTTAGTTATTGAGTTTTGCGACGTTTCTGTTTTGGTCGAAAGAGAACAGTATTTTTTAGACCTCTACAAAAGCTATGAGAAAGACTTTGGATATAATGCGAGCAAAACCGCCGAATCTAACCAGGGCTTTAAACATTCCGAAGAGTCTAGAGAAAAAATTAGAAAGTCAAAGTTGGGGTTAAAAATGTCTCCCGAGGCAAAAATAGGAATTTATTTAGCAAATAAAAAAAATGTTTATATGTTTGATCTAAGCGGAACCCTTATTAGGAATTTCGATTCCGTAACGAAGGCTGCTAATTTCACTGGTATTCACAAAGATAATATATCAGCATGTTGCCGAGGTAAGAAACAATCAATGGGTGGTTTTATGTGGTCTTATTCTCCTACCCCATTACCGCCCTATAAAAAGAAAATGCGAGGAAAGAAAAGAATATGAAACTTTTAGGATTTCACAATAATAAACAGGTAGTTGCTTCGGTAGCTCGTCACGATTACAGAACCATAGGAGAGGGGGAGGATCGTATTATTATGGATGGCGGTCAAGATTTAGATGGTCATGGCTGGTATGGGCAATGCTGGGGCAAACCTATTTGGATTATGGTTCCTCAGACATTTGCCGAACTCTATAACGACTGGAATCTCAACAAACCACGAAAATATGGCCTTTGGAACCTAGAAGACGTTCGCCTTCTATCCCCCGAAGAAATTCCAGACACGGAAAGCTTTGAATGGCGGGCTGAAAATGCAATTTGGGGAACAAATGGCCCAGACGGCAAAAGTTTGACAACCTATGTCCTCTTGAAAGACTGCGAACTCGGCCATTTAGAGAAAATCTCTCAGCTTCTTGAATCACGAAAGAATTTACCATTCTCTCCAATAGAAGAGATTGAACAGATTAAAGAGATTGTAGATTATTGGATCAAACAAAAGTCCTAGAATACCCCAAAAGATCAAACTCAGATTCAAACATCTCTATTACCTTGCTCCGAGAAGCCTTGTTCCAAGGTAAGGATTGCGAACGGTCTGTAACATTTTCTCTTGTTAGGGGCGGAAGACCTCTTATTCCATAAGTTTTTAGCATTTGAGGCCAACTTTTTTCTAGCTCTTCCAGCTTGAGAATTTCAGTGGGCCGAAAAACAGCAGAATGCGTCCAAGTAGTTTGAGGTTTTAAAATGAGAACGTCTTGACGATTCGCTTCCCAACTTTCGTAAAGGAAATCCACGAACTGCTCAAACGAACAATCCTCTGGCAACCCATAAACTCCATGCAATTTTATCTTGCGGCCAAATAAATACGCCGATTCAATGCGGTGGAATGGATTCCTGACTATTGCAAATGAAAAATAGTCATAAACCTGCCTTCCGATCAGCGAAAAAATGTGTTCGGGGATAACATGGCGCACATCGAAAACTCCCTTGTATAATGGATTTCGGCCAAAAGTTTCTTGAAAGAGTCCTCGATGCTTTTGGATTAAATTGCGACTACCGCAACACTTAGCAATGCTGGAACTAGCAGTCTTGGGAATCTGTAATGCGATAAAAGAATACACCCATTTGCTTTCGCAAGTTGAAATCGGACTAAACATCTGGAACTTTTGGCAGGGTTTGCAAAAAATATACTAACCGTTGAACGAGTTCGTTTGTTTTTCGAGTCCAGCAAGAAAAGAAATGGGCCGCTTCATCTTTTGTTGGGCGAACATATAGAGCGTCTGTGTCAGGATATTTAGAAGGTTTGTCGCTGTCTATAAAAACAATAACGTCTGGAGCCACTATTTTGCGCAACTCGGGCGTTGGACAAATCATGTCAATGAGTTTAATTTCGGCGAAAGATTGGCTGGCTAGTTTTCTCATGTTTTGGGCCGCAAGAATTCGCCCGCTCATAGAGAAATCGTTGTTGTCTGTTTGACGCCTCACATCATTGTTATTGAAATAAGCGGCGGAAACGTGTTTTAAAAATTGACGGCAAAAATAGGACTTTCCCTGTCCGCTTCTAGATGTCACCAAAATAGTCATTGACAAGTTTCCTTTCTTGAGGTAGGTTACACGCACAATGAACAATCTCGCCACTATTGAAAGAATCTCAGAAATCCTTCCGCACTCCAACGCCGACAAGCTTTTGGTTGCGAAAGTTAGAGGATATAATATCATCATTCCCAAGGACAAATACTCAGTGGGAGATATTGTCGTGCTTATTCATCCAGATAGCACTCTTCCCTCCACGCCTTGGGCCGAAACATTTAAGAAATACGCGCCAAAACGTGTCAAAGCGTTGCGTATAAGAGGCGAGTGGAGCTTCGGAATTATCGTATCGCCAAATGAGGTATTTTCGCCCGAATTTATAGAAGATCAGTTTGGAGATTTCACTTGTTCTATTGGGGAAGAAGTCGGCCATTTGATCGGTATTTTAAAATACGAAGCCCCTCAACCCCAAGAACTAAATGCCAAAGGCAATCTTCCGTATGGCATTTTCAAGACGGATGAAGATCGCGTACAGTCTCTTAAATACGTTCCAATTGGAGAAACCTCTGATATTACGTTGAAAATTGACGGCCAAAGCTCAACTTTATACTGTAAAAAGGTGGGAGACGAGTGGAAGACTGGAATCTGCTCTCGCAGCTTGGAAATTAAAACGGATTGCTCCAACCGATTCACCCGAGCTAATGAAAAGTATGGGGTTCTTGATAAACTACTCTCCTTTTGTCAAAAACACGACAAATCCCTAGCCCTGCGCGGTGAAATTTACGGCGATGGCGTTCAAAACTTTCCAACAAATCCACACGCAAAACTGCCGCTAGATTGGGCGTGTTTCTCTGTCTTGGATTTGGACACGCTTCAATATCATCGAAAGGATTCGCCGTTTTATTTTCCTCTTGTTTGTGAGGAATTGGGATTGCCCGCTGTTCCAATTATAGAGAAAGATGTTGTTTTGACGAGAGAACTGGTTGACAAATACACTAAACTGGACGACCTAAACGGCCAATTGTTTGAGGGCGTTGTGGTTAATACGTCCAAAACAAGCTTCAAGATTTTATCCCTAAATTACGATCAAAGAAAATGACCTACCCCGACAAAGCCAAAATCCGCGCCGAAATTAAAGAAAGAATTCTAAACGGCCAAATCATTATCCCCCAAGACTATATTCTCGACTCAAAAGAGTATGTTGAAGTGTTGGCTAGGGACGAATTCAAGAAACAACGCAAACTCTGGGACGATTTTCAAGAGCAGGAAAGAAAAACTTTCGCGCCGAACTAGAAGACGAGTTTTTGGGCGAAAAAACACTTTCGCAAAGTCAAAAAGACGCCCTATGGGATTTTGCGTGGATGGAAGGTCATTCGGGCGGAGACGGAGAGGTTAGGAATAAATACATTGACTTGCTGAATTTTGCGATTATCATTCTTTCACACAAATAAACCAAACACCACATGCAAAAATACCTAAACAAAACAACCGCCATTCTCGCCGCTCTAGCAATTCTCGCTTGCGGATTCATCGGAACAATCGTTTTCGGACTAACGGTTCTATCTTGGCATAATACCGCCTCTTCCCTAAGAAATAGTTATGAAATGAAGGTTGTCGCGAATAGTAGTGAGCTGGACAACCTCTGGAAAAAGATTAAACAATCTGCCCAAGTTCCCGAACAAAAGAAAGAAGCATTCAAGGAAATTTTTAATTCCTACGCAAGTTCTCGTTCAACTGGCGGCGAAAACCAAACGATGACTTGGATTAAGGAGAGCGTTCCAAATGTTGACTTAAAAGTTTACGACCAGCTAATGAACATCATCACTGGCTCGCGAGACACTTGGACAATGAAGCAAACAGAACTCGTTAGCATCGCCGAACAATATAACGCACTGCTAGTTTCGCAACCCAAAGGGTTCTTCCTGAGCGTTTTCGGCCACCAAAAGATTGACCCTAAAGTTATCACTTCGGAGAGAACCGAACAAACCTTCTCTACTGGTAAAGACGACGACATTAGCTTGAACTAATATGTGGGCGCTTTATTTTTCATGTTTAGTGCCGATTTTTATCGGCACTTTTCTTTTCTTCTTTTCTAAGAAGGTTGTTTGGTGGGAGTGGTTAGTTGGAAGCGCGGCGGCTTTCCTTGTCGCTGGAACCGTTCACTGGACTTCCTTCAACAGTCAAACGGCTGATTTTGAAACGTGGTCTGGCCAAATTACTCATGCTCGGCAGTTTTCGGCATGGCAAGAATATTATGAAGAGGCGATTTACCGCACAGAATACTATTCTGATACTGAAAGCTATACCGATTCAAAAGGAAGAAGACAAACACGCAGGGTAACTAAGTCTCGCAGGGTTTTCGACCATTGGGAGCCAAGAACCCGATGGCATAGCGAGTATTTTACTTGTTATTCTAACATCGACACCAGCTATTCTATCTCCAAAGACCAATACAACCACTGGAAAACCCAATGGCAAAACGAAAAGAAAATTCGCGGTGACAGGTCAACCTTTGAGCACAATTCGCGCCAAATCGGCGGCGACCCGTTTGACTACGAAACGAGTTGCCCGAGTTCAATAATCGAGCCAATTCATTGCCAAAAATCAGTTGTAAATCGCCTAAAAGCGGCCCAATCTGTCTTTAATTTTGTCAAAGTCTCGCCAGAAACAGAAAAGCTCCTGTTCAAGTATCCTGAATCAAACAACCCATTCTCGTCTAACAGGGTTTTAGGAACAGCAGCGTCTAAAATTTCCACAAAACAATGGGACATTTTAAACGCCAAACTCGGCCCGATTAAAAAGGTTAATTTAATCATCGTGGGGTTTGATTCGCCCAATCACACCTTGGCCGAAAGTTTGAAATCTTTTTGGATTGGCGGTAAGAAGAATGACCTCGTATTAGTTTATGGAAATGGCTGGTCAAAGGTGTTTGGGTGGAGTGATTCGGACATTCTCAAGAGAGACTTGGAGCAACTTTTGCTACAGAATCCAGTCGGCGAAAACCTTTTGCCAGAAATTGAACGGTTAATCTTGGACGAATACGAAAAAACCAATTGGCATAAATTTGACCACCTGAGCATTGAACCAGATGGTTGGGCGTGGTTTTGGTTCTGGTTTTGTTTGATCGTTACGCAGACGGGACTGTGGGTGTTTTTTCACGGAAATGGCGTTGACAAGTTTAGATTGTGGATTAAACTCTAATATGAACAAACCAGACCCTCGCAAACCAATCCCAATCAAGCGCCGCCCGACTAGCAGCGAGTGGCAAACCATGATTGATAAAATGAAAAACATCTCCCGCCCAAAATGAACCTCAAAAAACTCCTCAAATCCATCTCCGCCGAAATGGAGAAACCCTCTAAAGACGTTAACCTTAACAAGCTAAGGACAGACATGATGATGGCCGCTGCATTACTGCATCCAGACAGCGATACAGAAGTTCCAGCCAGCCTATTCTCCCTGTTTGAGAATGACGCTAGAAAAGCTGCAATGTTGGCAATTATCACGATTTACGCTCAAGCTGCTGCCCAATAATATGACTATCCTAGAAACCACCCGCCAAATTATTCAAAAACACAAACTGGAAGAAAAGCTCAGTTTTAATCCATTTAAAGAACGGCGCAAATCAAAAAGCGGCGGTTGTGGATGGGAGGGAGGCGCTGTAATTGGATTTAATAGTTTTCCAGAGTTTCAAGGCTCATACGAAAAAGAGACAACTCTTCAAATTAGATACTTTAATAGAGTGCCTGATGGATATTATGGGTTTGACTGTTCGTGTTGGCCGATTAATTGGCTAAATGCGCTGGAAGAATTTTTGGCCGAATTAGAAAAAGATTCGCCCGATTTTGAAATTTTCCAGGTGAAATTGAAGCTAGGAGGGTCGAGAATATACCTTGGAAATCTTTCAGAAGATGCTAGAAAAGCGGTTTATCTTCTTGAAAATGCTATGTCCGATGATAATTTGATCTATTAAACATGAAAACAATTATAATTACTAGAGGCGTTTCAGGCAGCGGTAAGAGCTTTTTCGCCGAAACTCTTTTGTCACTTTCTCCAGAAAAAGTGGCAATTTGTTGCGCCGATGATTTCTTTGTTGTTGACGGCGAATACAGATTTGACACCTCGAAACTTGGGCAGGCTCACTCTTTCTGCAAAAAGAGGTTCCACGAAGCGGTTTTCGATCCAAAAATCGAACTAATCATCGTTGCCAACACCAATGCAAAACCTAGCGATTGGCAATATTATTCGGATTGCGCTAAAGTAGAAAACATTCCAGTCATTTTCGCCGTGATTGAAAACAGACATGGAGGAAAAGATTCTCACAACGTTCCAACTTCTACACTTGACAGGCAGGCGAATAACATTAAAATGTCCCTATGTCTCTAGCTCACAAAGAAAAAACCCTCCAAAAAAGAAAACAACTGCTAGACTCTCTGAGAGCCAAAAGAGAAACAGCGGCCAACTTTTTGAAATCATCTGGCGCAGACGAACAAATTCTTGAAGTTTGCGATTGGGGGTTTAGGATGAGAATGCGCCAAATTGAATTAGAAATATCAAAACTCAAAAAATGATCCCACAACTCGGCGACCAGTTTAATTACAAAGACGGCCAAATCTTCGGCCACGATTGCGTTTTGATTACGCCAAAAGATATGGGCGTTGATTGGAACGACGAGAACAAACATTATCGGTCTGTTGCGATTCGGAAATCGGATGGTAGGGTAATTTCTAGGGGATTTTCAAAGTTCGTGAATTGGCTCGAATCTCCAAATTTTGAACCTTGGAATCCAGAATGGGAGTTTGAGGCTCGTCACAAGCTAGATGGATCGCTGGCTCTTTTAAGTAAAATTGACGGCCAAATCATTTTTCGCACAAGGGGTTGTTTTGACGCTCGAATTCACGACAACGGCGCGGAAGAAGTTGATTTCTTGATTCAAAAATATCCGAGTCTATTTAATAACTGCTATATTGACTCTGAAAATTATACGATACTCTGTGAATGGACCACTCCAAGTCGCGTAATTGTGATTAGAGAATCAAGCGAGCCAGAGCTAATCCTCCTCGGAATCATCCAAAACAAAAGCGCCAGACTAGAAACGCAACATAATTGCGACGTAATGGCCGAATCTTGGGGAGTTAAGCGTCCTAAGAAATTCACTTACTCATCCGTTCAAGAATGCCTAGACGACGTAAAGGCATGGCAAGATAAGGAGGGAGTTGTTCTCTACCACGAACAGTCTGGAACGATGAAGAAAATTAAGGCCGACCTCTATCTTTCACGCCATCGTCTTAAATCTCATATTTCCAGTATTTCTAATCTGGTTGATTTTTACATGACAACCAGTAAATCGGCGGATTACGATGAGTTTTTTAAGGTTGTGGAGCAAAGTTTGGATTTTGAGCTTGCCACACAAGCGGCCAAAGATATTCAAAAAGTTGTTGACGCTCACAAACAAATTGTTAGAGATTCAGCGAAAGTTTCGTGGTTTCTTGAAGATGTTCGACATGATTCCCGAAAAGAAGCCGCCGCAAAAATTATCGCCAAATATAACGACTGGCGCAAAAGTTATGCATTCATGGCGCTTGACAACAAACCAATGCCAGATAAAATGTTGGCCGAACTAATCATCCAAACATGCAAAAGCTAAATTTCCGAACCAAAGATTATTCTCATATTTATTTTTCGTCTGATTTTCACATTGATCACAAGCGAGACTTTATTTTTAAACCTCGTGGATTTGATTCATGGGAAGACCATACTGAATTCGTAGTCAAAAACCTATTATCTCTTCAACCAGATGATCTTTTGATTTATTTGGGTGATTTTGCGCTTAACACAAGCGATGAAAGGGTTCAATCTTTGCTTGATGCTATTCCATGCGAGACTTATATGTGTTGGGGCAATCATAATTCGGGATTGAAAACTTCTTATCAACGGGCCAAAAATAATTATTTGGCCGAAAGATTTGATGATGTTGACATTTACCCCCTCAAAATTGCCCGAAATGTGACAATGATGGGTGATGCTTTTTATGTCTCTATTGATAGGCGAAAATTTTATTGCAATCATTTTGCTCCGACAATTTGGGACGGAATGCAACATGGGTGGGGATGTGTTTGCGGCCATAGCCACGGAAGCCTTGAAATTGCAAATTATTACAACGACGAAATGAAACTCCTTGACGTTGGAATTGACAATGCTCTAAAATATCACGGCAAACCGTTATTCGAGTTTAAAGATGTTTGTGAAATCATGGATAAGAAAACCCTATACGCTCCAGATCATCATGCTTGATAACAACCTATCCCTCCCCGCTGACCAATCTTGGGCCAAAATGGTTCAAAATCAGGGCCGAAATCGCGTGACAGAATGCGCCGAAAGCCTTTACCCTATTGTTCGGGCTGTAAAAAATACCGACCTTCGCGCAAAAGAGCTTGCAAACGCCCGAAAATTGGACGACTTTGACTTGTTGAGAGTAACAAAAGAAGAACTTCCAGAAGAATAACATGAAAAGAAAACCCATACTCGGCGAAATCCTCTATAGTTTAAATGTCGGCAACGCATTTCGGCACGGAGTTGAACAAAAACTCACGCCAATGATTGTCCATTCCGTTGGGCGAAAGTATTTCGCGCTCAAACACCTTGACTGGAACTCTTTTGTCGAATTTCACATCGACACATGGCGGCAAAAAACCCAATATTGCGAAGACCATAAACTTTACGAAACAGAGCAAGATTGGCTAAACGAAAAGGAAGAGCGTCAAATTTCCCAAAAAATATGGAAAACATTTGAATACGGCAGAAATACTAAAAATTTGTCTCTTCAAGATTTGAGAATTATTAACGAAATCCTTGTAAAATATGAAAATATCATTTGACGGCCTCCGCCGAAACATTGCTTGGGAATTTAATAATTTAGCCGCAGAACTAGCTATTATTCCCTTAGATCAACCAATTATGCCATCTCATCTTGAGAGGATAAAGAGGTTTGCCAACGAATTGAGAGGAAGCATTGGCGGAATGCTTTGTTGCTATGACGAAAACCAACAACCCGAAGACTTTAACGACTTGTCGGATTTGGAATTGGAGGAACTTTGACATGCAATACGAATCCCTGAGAGATATAGTTTTAGCAACAATTAAATCTTACTGCTCTTATTGGGGCGTAGAAATGCCAGAAAATATCAGCCAATTTTCTGACCAAGAATTAATTGACCTTGCAAACAAAGAGATGTACAATTTGTGGTAACAATGAAAGGTAAAAAAGCACTCCTATCTAAAGTCTTCTCAGACATTCAAGATTTGCCAATCAAGAATTCTGATTCGTTTAACAAAATTCGCCGCAAATTCTACGACATAATGCGTAAACACGGCATCAAACAAGGAACTCGCAATAGAAACGGAAGCATTGCCGTTAACAATCCAGAATGGCAAGCTGCTGAATGGCTTTTGGAGGAGAGGATTAGAAACTTTGTGGCTTTGGAGCTTTGCCTTAATTGTTTTAAAACGCCGAAAGATTTGGAGGCATATTAATTATGAAAGCCGCCGAACTAAAAGAACTAATTGCTGAAATCCCCGACAACGAAGAAGTCTATTATGGTTATTATAGCCAAGACTACGAAGAAAACAGAAAAGACGACGACTTTGATGTTAGACTTTTCTTTGAAAAGAATGGCGTGAAGTTTTATCTGATTGGCGGCCCAAAACCCTGTGACGCCATTTCACAGGAGGAGGTTGAGCGCGCCCAAAAGTGGCAAAACATCGTAAAATCTTTCCCGCAAAAGAAGGGCTGGTTTCTTGAACAACCAACATGGAAAAATAACGGCGGACATGTCAGTTTCAAGACGGGGTTATTTGAATACAGTATTAATATTACCATTGGCAAAAACAAACTAATCGACGCAAACTTTGAACAAAGAGAAAGCTTCGATTCTTGGGAAGAATTCTTCGACAAGGCTGTTCCGTATGTCAAAAAAGCGGCCCAAAAACAAAGAGAAGAATTGGAAAGCTTGCTCGATGAATAAATTCTCTACTATTCACACAATTAAACATTCCCTCTTCTCATACAGTTGGGAATGCGTTGATCCTAAATATCCATATAAAAGCCAGAAAAAATTCTGGTTCAGGAGTTCTGCTTTAAATCATGGGTTACAATGGTTGTCGTGGATGAAATTGGGCGAGCCTTTGTTTATGGAGCGGGTTTGTGAGCTTTTGGCCGATTTATCGGTTGACCATTGGTGGAATTAGGGTAGGTTGGAGTATGAAACTATTCAACTGGAAGTCTGGCCGACAAAAAGCTACTCAATCGCTTCAAAAACTTTTGCTCTGGGAGGGTAAAACTTGGGACTGTTTTCTTTTGAAAATTCCTAAATCTACAATCCACTGGCATTTCGACAAGGTAGAAAATAAAGAACACCATAGATTCAACCTAACTTTATGGGGTCTTTGGAGATTTTGGCGAAAGAATAGCTCTGGAACAGAAAGTTTTGTTTGGCAGTTTCCAATTCATTATCATATTTTTAGACCTGATATTGAAGAACATTCGGCGGAAGTTTTCAAAAATTCCTTGATTTTGTCTATTGGCTGGGTTAAATAAAAGCATGAAACTCTCCCTCTGCTGCATCTCCAAAACCCTCTCTGACAACGGCCATTCGTTCAAAACGATGACTTATACGCAGTTTTGCAAGCGGCCATTTGATGAATCTTTGATTGAACTTTCTGAGCGTATTCTTCACAATTTCAAAAACACTTTGCGGACAATTCGGTTTTGTCAGCTTAACAACATTCAAGGTTATCGACTGTCTAGTAGTCTTGCGCCAATTTTGACACACAAAAATGTTAATTTGCGCATTAGCGATCTTCCAAATTTTACCGCAATCAAATCAGTCTGCGAGCAAATCAAAGCAGTTTTGGCCGAATCTCCTTTGCGCCTTTCCGCTCATCCTAGCGAGTATATCACACTTTCCAGTGACAATCCTGAGTGTATTAACAATAGTATTCTCGACCTTCAACAGCACGCCGAAATTTTTGACTTGCTAGACTTGCCAAATGACCATCGCGCACCGCTAAACATTCATGTCCGCGCCGAAGGCGATCCCGTTAAAATTGCCAATCGTGTTTGGGAAGTTTACGATAGTTTGCCAGACAATGTTCGCAATCGCCTTGTCCTAGAAAATAATGACAATGCTAATGGTGTTTGGAGCGTCAAAAATTTGGTAGAGTATTTTCGCGGTATTCCAATCACTTTCGACACATTGCATCATTCTTTGTTGCCAGATGGGTTGACTGACCAAGAGGCATTTGATTTGGCCTACGATACTTGGCCCGTTGAACCAATTTTCCATTATAGCGAAGGAGTAAATGGCACGCGGAAACATGCAGATTTGCCAGTTTCTTATCCAAAAGATTATGGGCGAGGGGTTGTTTTCGAGTGTGAATTGAAGGCAAAAGACCATGCTATCTTCAAAATCCGACAATTGGCCGCAAAATAAGTTGACAAAGCATTAGTTGAAGGTGATACTGTTCCAGTATGAACCTCAAACTACACAGCGAAAAACTCTACGACCTTTCGGCAAACACCTATTGCGGCCTTCTAATGCCAAAAGATGTTATGGAAAAGGCCGTCAAAATTCTACACAAAAACAGCCTAGAATTGCGCGAATTATTCGCGGCCAATAAAGAAAAACTGCGGCCATCTGACTGGTCAATGAGCAGTGGTCCAAACCCTGTTTATGTTAAGTTCTTCGTAGAGAAAGATTGGCAAGAAAAGGTTGACGCTCGAATTGAACTTTTTAAATTGAAACAGCCAGAAGCAATTAACGAATGCTATATTGTTGAAGAGTATAAAGATGGAAGAGAAATCGCCGAATTCTTGAAAAATGACCAAACACCACAAAGTTGACCACCTGACTGAATTAAAAACGGGCGATTTTGTCCTCGTCAAAGGACAATGGGCCGAAATTTATTTGATTTCTGATGATGACGGCATTAACACTTCTCGCGGATGGGTTTGCCGAACAGAATTGGATTCAAATTGGCAACCCGACCCAGAAATTAAGCCGTGGATTGTTTGTGCCGCCAACAAACACATTGAGACGGGAACAATTTTTTGCGGCGCAAGACATTTCGACAACCTAATGCGCGGCCAAATTAAAGCGGCCAATTACCCATTTACGGGTTACGAGCAAGGCTTTGTTGACCAATTCGGGCGATTCTACGACAGGGGAGAAGCATGGAAAATTGCTGAAACCAATGGCCAAATTAAAAACAAAGTATCAACAGAAGGAACTTTATATAGCGAAAATCTTTGGTAAAACCCTTGACAACCCCTAACTCCTAACCTATAATCTACCCATGACAAAAGACGAACTAAACGACTGGCTCAAAGCCAATCCCGCTATTGATCGTGAATTTCGTTACGACGAAAATGGCAACAGAGAGGGTCAAACTTATCACAAAATCGGCGATGAATATTTTGAAGTATGCTGGTCAAATGATCGCCCTTGCGAAAAGTGGGGCGATAAAGGCCCCATTCGCGGCTTTTACGAACCAAGAAAAGTAGAAAAAACGGTTGACCTTGTTGAAATTATAAGCTATAATTAATCTATGAAGAAAACAATCCTTCTCCCAAATAACGGCTTCGGCTGCTTTTTAATGTCGTTGATTGCGATTTTGTCATTTGTTGTGCCGCTTGTTGTTGTTTACTGGTTAGCTTCTTTAGTTGCGCCAATTTTCGTATCTGCGCCAGTTGCACTTTTGGCCGCTGTCCTCGTTTTTGTTTCTTTTGTTAAATTCAAGTAAAAATAATATGAATAAAAAAACCCCACCCAACACCGCCGCAATCAAGAACCTGAAAAGTCAGGGTTTTGAAGTTAAAATCCATCACTACCGCCGCAAAAAGTGGAAAGACAAGCTTGAGCCTCTTTTGGCCGACAAAAAGATTCGAGAAGCTATGAGTTATAACACTGGCACTGGCACTATGGGCGCATTTGGATACCACCTTTTCAGCGAACGCGGCGGGGCAACAATTCTTGAACTCAAACGCGGCGAAGAAGAAATCAAAGTTCGCGCCGATTGTTATGTGAAAGACAGCTTTAGTAAGCGCCAAGGTGTTCTCGAATGTTTGAAGCGTCTTGAAAAACTTCATGGGATTAAGGTGTAATATGAAAGTCAAAACTCTAATTGAAAAACTTCAAAGTTTTGATCCAGAAAAAATCGTTGTAATTCGCGGCTACGAGGGAGGCTATAACGAAGTGGAAGAAATTTCGGAAGTCCAACTACGACCTGATGTTAAACCTTGGCGGAGCTATGGTTCTCATAAAGAAGATAAAAATGGAGACATATTTGCAATTAAGATTGATTAACAAATGACCTCATCCCCCGCCCCAAACCCCCCGCCGAACAAAAAGAAACTTTTTGTCTATCGCGGGCCACAAAAAGAATGCCAGAATGTCATTTACGAACTGCTGCAATCTCCCGACAATGAAGGCGACGAGTGGCAAAATGGCGGCGAAAAGATGGTTTACCTTCATTCTATCGACCGAAACATTCAGCCTGAGAGCGTAAAAAGTAAATTCGCCGATTATAAATTAGGTTCTCACGACGATTTGAACTATTGCGATGTTGACAAAGACGGCGTAGGAGGCTATCTTTCAATGGAAACAGAAGAAAATTTCAAAAAATACTACCACCAACTCGGCCAATGACTGAAACCATTAAATGTCCATCCGACAGCCGATTAACTTTTGAGGCCGTTTACCATCCCGCAGAACCTCAAACTGGAGAGTGGCAGCATTCACTAGGGACTCCGCCAAGGCCAGCATATTATGAAATCACTGGCGTATCGTTTAACAATGGCGAAGTTGATGTTGACATAACCGATTTTGTCATCGACTATGCAGACAGCCTTCTCCCCAAATGGGAGGACGAATTAACTCAACAATAATATGCAAAAACTGTCTTTTAGATACGGCGCAAAAACCAGAACGCTTAACCTGCCAATTGAGCGGCCCAAGAAAATCTTCGTGGAATTTTCAGATGGAGAAGAAATTCCTGTTCGTAAAATTTATAATGTTGAGGGTAGGGCGCAATGTATTAAAGTTCTAGTTGACGATTGCACCTTTACAAAAGCAAAAAATGAAATCGCCGATTTAAAGCACGACCTAGAAGTTTCTCAAAAAGAAACCGCCGAAGTGGAGGGAAATGTTCGCTCCGAAATTGAAAAACTTAACGATGAACTAGATTCCGCCGAAAATGCCCTACAAGACTTTGAACTTCGCACGGGATTTAAAACCAGCGCCCGAAGTTTAAACGCAAGAATCCTAGAATTGGCCGACCATGTTGTAGAGCTTCAAGAAAGGTTTTATTGATATGACCTTCCAAGACCTCCAACAAGCCGCCCTTTACCAGTGGCACTATGAAACCGAACATTGCAAGCGTCTTTTGTTTGGCGACCTCGCAAAATTGGCTGGAATTTGTGAAAACATTCTACAAGGAACCGCCGAAACTAAAGAACTCCAACGCTTTTTGGTTGAAAACGACAAATCGAACGACGCATGAAACCGTTTCTTTTTCTTTTGGCCGCTCTAATTTGTTCTTGTAGCGCCCCAAAACCCAACCTTCCGCCGAATAAAAAGACTGTTCGCCTTACGGTTTACTGGAAAGCGGAAGATGGCTGGACTCGTCGTGGGTTTACTTCAACAGGTGAACCCCTGATTTCCTACAAAACAATCGCCGCTGATCCCAAAGACTTTCCCTATTATACAAAGGTTGAGATTCCAGAGTTTGGCATTAAAGGCAGTGTGGTTGACACGGGCTCGGCCCTGCGCACAAGAAAAGCTGCCCGAGAAATGGGCCGCGATGTTCCCGTTCTCGACTTGTATGTAGAAAAAAGACAAGACGCGCTTGACTTTATCAAAGGTAAGCCGTATTTTGTTGATGTGTATTATTCGGAACCAGAACAAAAGCGATGATTAAGCCAATCTCTCCAGAAGAAGCCAAGCCTATTCGGCCCGATATTCCGCCATGCATTATCGAGGTAACAAACAAGCTAATTTGCCAAAAACTTAGTGGAAAATCGGCCAAAATCCTTCAAGACGAAATCCTAAAAGAAGCTTGTGCTGGAATGGACAATCCCGCCGCTTTTCGAGAACAAATTTTCGCCAACAAATGGCTAGACATTGAAGAAACCTATCGTAAGGTTGGATGGAAAGTAACCTACGACAAGCCAGCATATTGTGAAACGTATGAGGCGTATTTTATTTTTGAGAAACCATGAATTTTAGAATCTTTAGCAAATCTCACAATCTTTACACCAACTCCCCATCTTGGCCCTCCAATCAGCGAACAACGAGTGAATTTGTTTTGCGGCCAGATGGCAAGATTGTAGAAATTGTTTTTAGCGGAGATTGGGGCGTCTCTATTGAGACGCTCGATTCTAGAAATTATATTGTGGAACCGTGGACTGGTTATTTCGACATTAAAGGTAGAAAAATCTATCGTGGTGATATTTTGATAGCGACAAACGACCCATCATATGAATCAGAAGTAATTTGGAACGAAGGATCATTTGTTTGTAGATCAACAAAGAATCACGATGACCAAGCGCTCTTGGATATGGACGCAAGAGTTTGGAAAAGGGTTGTAGTCAAGGGGAACATCCACGATGTAGAATACACCGACTAATTTCGGCCCAAAATGCTAAAACTTCTCTACTGGTCAGTCATTAGCTTCCTCTACTGGTGGTGGAATGGCCCACAAAAAACCAAAACGGCCCAAAATATACGCCAAAACAAAAGAAAAGCATGGGCGGAATTTAAGAAATTCTAGTGTAATATAGGGGAGAAAGACCTTCTCTTATGAACGACACAATCAAATTCCTAACTGAAAATTCAGAAACTCTTATTGCCATTGTTACAGGCGTTGTTACCGTAGCCTCTCTCGTAGCCAACCTTACGCCCTCTGACAAGGATAATGGATGGGTTGCTAAGATTGCGAAAGTAGTCAACTATTTGGCCCTGAATTTCAAGAAAAAGTAATCGCCCTTTAACCCTAACCAATTAGCCCTCGCCCGAAAAGGTGAGGGTTTTTTTGTTGACTATTTGTTATCTTGGGGCGAAGATAAAGAATGAATCTCCCGCCATTTGAAAAACTCTTAGAAATCTTTGATTCCTCAAAGAGCCAAAACAAAGAAGTATCAGAACTTCAAGCCGATTTTTTGGCGCTAAAAGAGGTTTATGATTTTATTCTCCAAAAGATTAAAGATACCGATCAAACGCCGCCCGAAGGTTTTCAGGAATCTGCCGATAACTCCTCAACAATTTTGTGTGACAATGAGCGCGAAACTTGCGATCACAAGGAGTTTTAGAGGGCCACTTACGAGTCTCCGCCATATATAAGTAGGAGAATAAATAGCAGTTAGAATTAGCAATATATTTGTCTAAATTGACAAAACCGAGCCATTTTGCTTTTATTTTCTTGATGGTGAACTGTTCACACTCTTTTTCGATAGAAATGGCCGCTTGGACTGCTTCTTTTTTCTTGTAAATTCGCCCGCCGTTGATGTGGTGGAAGAATCTGTTGTAGCCATTATAGGTTTTATAATCGTGCCAGATTGAGCGCGGGTTTTTCCACTGGTCAAGGTGCGACTCCTCATGGAGTGCGACACTTAAAATACTCTCTTCGTTTCCGCCGATTGCCACTTTGAGAATTTTACTTGCGTCGTCAAAATATCCGCCACATCTTCCGCTGCCAAAATTAACTGACTTTCCGCCGCTTAGGATTAATTTTACGCCATATTTTTGGCATTTTTGGTCTAGTTCTCGCAAATAGTTTTTTATTTCTCTTGGCAGCTTTTTGAATCGGCGGAGAGCTTGGGAAACGAGAACCATGCCCTATATTACAGCTCAAACAGTTAAACCTTGCCGCCAAAAAAGAAAAAAAAGTTTGTTGACAAAGCGGCCCAAAATGTGTATCATGTTGGACTATGACAAATAAAGGAAAATATCCGAATGCCTGCATTAAAGAAAATCCACACGCCAGAAATGTCGGAGGGACTTATTACATCCACTTGGAGAAAGATGTTTATCTAAATAAAGATGGAAGCGTTGGCGTTTACTCTTACAATAACGCATCAAACACATACTACCCCTCAAAAGAAGCCGCCCAACTCGCCCTCGACAACTTTATGAACGAAAAGAAGCCAATCACCCTTGATGAGATTAAATCTCAATTAATTGAGGCAAAAAAACTGATTGGTAAGAATTTTTATAATTATCACGATAAGAAAACCTATATCTGTAAAGATGTTTTTCTTGCACTTGAAGTTAGCGGAAAAACTAGCCCCATGATGGATTGCGAAATCTCAAATAATGGATATTGTATTGGAGTGAGGTCTGTTAACGGTTGTCTATACCCATTTTCCATATGTAAACCAGTTTCAGTCGTAGAAACAACCAACCATCGCGGCGAAAAATACACCGCCCAAGACAACGGCCAAACGTGGAAATTTGGATGCGCCGAAATTTCCAAGTCTCTAGTTAAGGAGCTTTACGAAACCATGAGCGAAAATCACATTGGCAACCGCCAAGCCTCAAAAGTAACAATCGGCGCGGCTGATTTTGATTTTGACACGTTGAAAGCTTCGGTGGAACTTGAGGAAGAGAATAATAGAAATAGTCCTCTTTAATTATGACTTTTAATCTCCCCATCGACGCCCGAGACAATCCCAATCTCGTAGGTGAACATTTGCGCCACCTATTTTTCGACCAAAATCGAATTGGCCCAAACTATTCTCTCGGCTGTTATTCAACTTTTAATTTGCGCGAAAATGTTGTAGAATTGCCCAAACAACCTGTTCCAGAGTGGGGTCATAGTGATGACCCAGACAAGTTAGTTCCTTTCGCGGATGAAACTTGCGAATTTCATTTTACTTGTGCCGAACTAGAAACACTCGGGGGAAAAGTTAAAATGCTTTATTACTGGTTTGGAGACGGTTTCCTATCTTTCATCCTTCCAGACGGCTCATACCTCTACAACAGCGATTGCAAGAAAGATTATTGTTGGAAATTGGTTGACAGCTTTGAAGAATACTGGCATACTACACTATCGCTATGAAAGACTACCCCGAACACGACAAACTTTCCGCCGTAAAAGACAAATCCCAAGCAATTGGCGAATTCTTGGAATGGCTTGACTACGAGAAAAACTATCGCATTTGTTCTTTGTGCGAAAATGATGATCCGTGGCGAAGCGAAGAATACGTTCCTATTTTTACCACAAATGAGAAACTTCTTGCTGAATTTTTCTGCATTGACCTCAACAAGCTCGAACAAGAAAAAAGAAAAATGCTTGACGAACTCCGCGCTCAAAACTATGATTCGTAAACTACACCTTCGATTCCTCTACTACCTCGGCAAAATCTGCAAATTCTGCGGTTTTTGCCGAAAATGTGGAACAACTCTAAATTTCACCCGTCACAGCCAAGGCGTTTGCCCGAACGTTGATTGCCGCGCCCGATACTAATATGTTCACCCTAAAAGACATCCAAAACGCCCTCTGGCCCCTCATTAACAAAGACGCTAACACGGGAGACGAGAAGCGTTTCAATGATTTTTTGCTCGATGTCATCAACGAAGCTCAAAAACTAATCGCCGAACGTGAAAAAACTCGCTAAAATCTTTGGCTGGATCATTTTCGGCCCAATTGTTTGGCTAATTTTTAGCATTTTGGCCGCCATTATAATTGCCATAGCTCTATTTCAAATGGCAACTAACAAATTGCCGACAAAAGACAAAAACTATGGCTTGACACCTCCCGACAAAGCGGTTATTGATCTTAACTAACATGCAAACAACCTACAAAATCCTAACCTGGCTCGCGTTTCTTTGTTTCCTCTCGTTGCCAGTTCTTTTCTTGATTAAAAAATAAACACATGATTAGCCTCTTACACGATTGCGAACTATACGTTGACAACGGCGACTATTGCGGCGACGGTTGTTGCTGGAATCCTTATTGGGAAACCGAAAGTTTCATCGCTGGCGAAGAAATCGACGAAACCGACCCAAAAATTGACACTTCCAGCTTGACAGAAGGAGAAGATTTTGTTAGAATTGATTAACATGAAACTAAAAATCCACAACCGAATCTACAATTGGACCAACATTCGGGAAATTTATCCGAGCACAAAATGGGACGAAGGCTCTTACTATCCTCAAATCGTCATTGTTTATTCTAATGGCGAACACAGAAGCGTTACGTTCAACATGGAAGAGTATAAGAAAACCGAAAATAAAAACGCCCTACAAACGGCCCAAGACCTTCTCGACAAAGCAATCACCGAAATGGCTTAACCTTACAAAAACATGAAACTCATCGACCGAATCTCACCCTGCCTCACAAACAATCCCCGCCAACAGCTAATCGACTGCTCGACAGATGCCGTTGACTGGCAGGAGAACTTTTATTATCTCATCGGCGGACTAATCGCCAAATACGAAAAAGAACCAAACGCCGCAAAACTTGTCAAAAAAGACTTGCAAAGCGCAATCTTTGAGCTACAGTCAGTCGTCAATGGAATCCATTAGTTTGCTCCGCATAAAATTTAACAACAAAACAAAAAAACATGGACAAAACCACAATCAACACACTAATCGCTCGCGCCCGAATTCTCTCGAAGGGCAGGGGGTCTAACAAAGGACGCCCACGCGAAATCATGGCTGAATCTGAGGCCGAAACAGTCTCAACAATGCGCCGCCAAAAGGTTTCCATTAACGCCATTTTCCGTGTAATGAGCGAAAAAGGCTTGACAGGATATAAGAACTATCGTAAGTTTAAGGCGGCATATACGAATCACAAGTTGTATGCTTGAGTAAATTGCCAGACCTAAAATCTGGCCCGAGAACGAATCCGAAAGGAGAGGGCAAGTCGAACCCAAAATCTAACTTGACACGTTATGCAGGTGGAAACCCTGCCGTTCTTAAGCTCCCAACCCAAGAAATCGTATCTGTTCAAGTATTGGTGTTGTTTTTATAACAGATGTAGGCTTATTGAGAGTTACGCCTTGAAAATGCCGAAAGTATAAAAACTAGCAATAGTCATCCAAGTCTTTTTGAGACTGGTTAGTAATAGTTTGTGAGTTACCTAATCCGTGGAAAGATTCGATGGCAGGCTTAACGCCACCAAAAAAATTCACACTAATTTTCTGAAACCAGAATCCAGCGGTGATACAGTGGTTCACTTGGGTCGTGAGCAACCATTTTGAGTTGCGAGGCGTCCATTTAGCCAGCCAAAGCTGCGCGTAGCAAGTAGCTGGTAAATAGCTCAAGGCAGGAAGTAATGGGCCTGCCCGCTGGATTCTGGTTTCTACAATTTTGCCTTGCGTGTATGAGGCCATTCCTAAACACGAAAGCTGATGAGGAACGCTTTAGTAATGCGTCAGCCTCAGTCTAGCCAAGGCAATTTTTTTTCTTGACTTTTCTTCTTTTTCGGCCAAAGTTGTCTTATGATTTCAGACGAGACGCCCATTGTTCCTTGTATTGTTGCCGACATTGTTATTAGTGAAGCGCGAACTTTCGCCACTTTCGATAATGATTCGGCGGAAAGTTATATTCTCACTCGCGCTGAAAATTGTTTCGAGAAAAACAAAAGCTTTCGCCGCAAAATTCTTGGAAACAAAGGTCGAGAATATCTTTATGCATTTATGCGTCATTGGTTAGCGGCGCATTTACTCGACAACGGAATTCCCCGAGAAGATATTCCCGCTTCATGGGCGAACGGCCAAGGTCTATGAAACTTAAAACCTTTAATCGCGCCGACTATCCCGAGTGCGACATTTCTTGCGGAACAGTGGCGGTTTCCCTTATCACGGGCGAGCCAGTTTATACGGTTCAGCGCCGACTCAAAAAATTGCGCGAGAAAAAGGGCTGGCCCGCTCGTAAAATCTATTATTGGCGTAAGTATATGACATGGGATGAAGCTCTCGCCTTGACAAAAGGTTTTGGTAAGAAGAGAAAAACCGTTTGGCCCAAAAAGCGGCCTGTTCTCAAGAATTTCCAGAAGTTCAAACGCGGAACTTACCTCGTTTTCACAACAGAACACTTGCAAGTAATCAAAAACGGCCAAATCTTCGACGCATTTTACAACAATAGCTTGACTGGCGAACCCGTTGAATGGCACGATGCAAATCGCCGCAAAATATTGGCGTATAAACGACTGGACAAGGGCAAGTGAGTGGTTATATTACAGCATGAAAGAAAAACACGATCTTGTCGCCGAAACAACCGCGTCTATTGCCTTGATGAATATCCTTTGCCAAAAGGGTCATAAGGAAATTGATTATTATGTTGGCAATCTCCCGAATGGAGCGCTTAACAGGCATGTTGAAGTTGAGCTTCTTGTAAACGGCAAATCTGTTTCTTGGGAAAAGGCAATGGCCGACATGATGAAAATCCGCAAAGAAGAAGTTGACAGGCTTGTTGGAAATAGGCTTGCAAACATTCTTTCTGGCGAGGGAATCAAACAAGTTGTTGATGTGCTTGACAGCATGAAGTGGACTTTGCGCCAAAAAGTTGAGGAAATCATTGGTGAAAATATTGAATGGCCCGAAGATTATTGATTGACAATCGGCCAATTTAACCTAATATAACAAAAATATGAGAACACACGGCTCCACATCCTTTGTCACTATGACAATCAATCAACTCCGCGCACTCGGATTTTCCGACGACGAGCCATTTTTGGCATCGCGAGTTGAACTTCAAAAACGTGCGGCAAAGAATTTCGCCCAAACGTTTCAAATAATTACGCCGAAAGTTGAAAAAGAACCAGAAACGCCAGTTGAAGTTTTCAAATTTGATTAATATGAAGGAACCTCACCCGTCCCATAAAATGCTTGAATGGGAGCACACGATTATATGTATTTCTAGCACTCCTCGCTTCGGTAAAATTCGCAAATGCGAATACTGCGAACATGAGCAGGCCGAAACCGTTGCTGGAAAAGCAATTCACGATGAACTTTTAACAGAATGCTCTTGCCAACCAGAATAATCACCGTATAATAATCACATGACTAAGACACCATTCGCTAATCTAATCGGCCAATCAGCCGTGAAATCGCTTCTTCAATTTCATCTTGAAACAAGAGAGGCTGGAAAGCCGTTGCCACATATTCTGTTTACCGCTGCGTTCGGTAACGGCAAAACTGCATTTATCCGCTCCTTTGCAAAAGAAATTACTCAATCAGGTACAAAGGGCAAATACATTGAAATTAACTCTGCGAACGTTAAAAGCGTTCAGTGGTTTATTGATAATGTTTACATGCCGCATATCCTTGATAGGGAAAATGTTTGCATTCTTTTTGATGAGGCGCACGAACTTCCCCGCAGCGTTCAAACGTGGTTTTTGACCTTGCTTAATACAGAAAAGTCTCACGTTCGCCGCGTTAATCACGACGGCACAGACTATGAGTTTGACTTTTGCAAGTTGTCAATGAACTTTGCGACCACTGATCCTAACAAGTTGGGCAAACCATTGAAGAGTCGTATGGAAATCATTGCTCTTGCGCCCTATTCAACAACAGAACTCATGGAAATTGTTCGCTTAAACGTGCCCGATATTGAATTCGAGGATAACGTCTTGGAAGAACTGGTTGGTAGTATCAAGCCAAATCCTCGCGCCGCTGAACAAATTGCCCGCAAGGTTGAAAACTTTTGCGCCATTAAAAAGCGAAAATCCTTTGATTCGGCGGATTTCGTTAACTTGAGCGGCCTTGTCGATATTAAGGTTCACGGGTTGGACAATACCGAGATTAGCGTTCTTAAATTGCTTGACGAACGCGGGCCAATGACTTTGACAGAAATCTCTGCTTGCTTGAGCATTCCAGCAACAGCTTTGCGCCAAGATCATGAACATCATTTGTTGAAGAAGGGGTTTCTCCGCCTTAATGGAAAGCGCGAGCTAACCACAAAAGGCAAAGAAGTAATCAAGATGATCGGCAAATGAAAACATTGATTAATATTTATGTCGGTGTTTTAATTGGCGTTATTTTATATGAGCAGTTTTTAATGCCAATTACCCTTGACAGAAGAGCAGAAGAATTAAACTGGCTCCAATATTCATCAACCGAAAACAAGATGATCGCCAAGCCCGATAAAAAATGGGACTTGCATTACCTTAAATATGGGACTATGAAGTAATATGAACCTACTAGACGCTCACAAGTTAGCCCTCAATCTCATGCGTGAACATGGGTTGAATGATTGGAAGTTTGCCTTTGATAAATCGGTTAGGCGTTTCGGCCTTTGTCACTACAGAAAGAAGATGATTTTTCTTTCGCGGAGGCTAACGCTTGACAATCCAGTTGAGGAAGTCGAAAGTACGATAAAGCACGAACTCGCCCACGCTTTGGCGGTAAAAAAATATGGCCGAAAGGGCCACGGACATGGGGCGCTATGGAAATCCGTATGCGTGGAAATTGGAGCAAGTACAGAGCGTTGTTATGACTCATCCAAGGTTAACAATACCGCCAAACACAAGTACTTCTTGCGCCACAAAGAAACGGGCGAAATTCAAGGCAAATACTTTCGCCGCCCAAAATGGGCAAACCGCGTTCACGAAATCTGGCTCAAAAAAGACAAATCGGCCAAAGGTAAGTTGGAATTGGTTACAAGTGCCGAAGCTCCAGTTAATAAACCTGTTTCAGTCGAGAAAAAATCTGGCGTTGGGGAGTTTGTTTGGAGTTGACAGGTCAAAATAATAGCCTATAATATAGCCATGTCTGGAATCAAAACCCTCCTATCCTGCATCCGCCATCTTGGCCTAATCAACGGCTGGCGCTATTACAAAATCAACCTCTATTTCCAAAACCGTCCAAAACAATACGCCGAATTTCTCTTTGAAGCAAAGAAACGGGCCATTCTTATGAGAGACTACGCGATGATTGACTGGATTGAACTTTGCGAAAAGAATCTTGACGAGTGGAATAAAGCGCGCAAACTAAACCCATGAACCGACAGCTTTCCATTTCCGACAATGATATTTGCTCTGATTGTAAGCATTGCGTTTACAATCCTGGCGAAATGAGTTTTTGCCGCAAGAATTGGCCGTTCGCCGAAACTTTCGGCGATGACATTAGAAAGTGCTTGAGCTTTGAGATGATTGAAACAGAGTATGAAAACTGGTCGCCCGAAGCTCTTAAAGATTTGAACCCATGATTTCGCTTCTATCAGGAAACAGATTCCACTTATTCCTTCAAAAAAATTGTGCCCTTGACTTTTTGTATATCGGCGCAACAATGGATAGTCACAATGTTATTTTTACGTTTGAAATCCTTGGGCTGGGGCTTGGATTAGAATATGTTTGGAAAGACGGCAAGGACACTGAAAAGTTTTCGCGATATTTTTGTATTCCCCTTTAAACCATGACTAAACTTCTCCTCTACAAAGACAAAACCGCCCAACTTGCGGCAGAAATCTATCTCAATGATTGGCATAACAGTTTGGGCAAATACAAAGGCAAGCCGCGAAAGTATCGGAGTTTTTATTTCGGCCCGAATAATAGAGAAACCGCTCTTCTCATTAAGGCGCTAAACAGAAACCGCCGCAAAACATTTTGGCAAAAAATCATTGCCGCCGCCGAACAAGAGCGGGCGAAAGAAATGACTCCAATTCTCCTATACAAGATTGAACCGCCAAAAGACGGCGAATATATTGACAATAACCCATTGACAATGCAGGAATTTAACGCGATGCTTTAACTATGCGCGAAGTAACCTACGAATTCTGTCTAGGTGATATTTGGTCAACAACCAAAGACGCCATCGCCTTTGCCAAGAAACACGTTGCCCGCGATGGGTTGCCAGTTAAAGTGTCGTTTGTATTTAACGGCATTAGCATTTGCGCGTATTCAAGCAGCGAACCGTTAGACGTTGTGCAAAAATATTTCTTGCAAAGTAGAATTCAGAGGCTAGAGTCTGGATATGAAGATTAAACGGCCAAAACACCATCCCGAACTGCCATTGGGAACAAACCATGAACGCGGCACCCCGCAAACAATGATTTGGCACTATCTGAAACACGGAGTAGAACTACCAACGCGCCTTAAACCATGACCTTCGACCTGACAAAATTTAAAACCCAGACCGCACAACTTTCGGCCAATCTTGACGGTAAAATCGCCGATTGCAAAAAGCCAATTCTCAAGAACATTGAGGCTGAGCGATATGATCGGTTGCCATACTTTGTGAACTTGGCGGGGAAATTCCAAGCGGCCAAAAGCATTTTTGACGCTTGCCAAAACGCTCACCCAGAAATCTCCAAAGAAAGTCTAATCTTTTATTGGGCGCGACGACTTGCAAGTTATTCGCAAGACACTTATTCGGGCCGCGAAAACGATTTCCGCCGCAGTCAAATGGACGGCGAAAAAGAAGCGGTTGGCGACATTTTGAACTTACTAGAGTATGGATCGTGTGGTAGTTTGTAAGCATGAAAATTGACCAACTAACCGCCAAACTTTCCTCTCGCCCAAAAGGCAGCATTTTCTCAATTACAACGCGCCGCCCCGTTAAGCTCAAGAAAGGCTTCTCCGTTCATATTGAGAAACAGTCTCAAATTCAAGGATTGTTTGGTGTTGAGTATGCTAACACAGCTAACGTCAAAGCTGGAATTCAATCGGGCGAACGGGAATCCCCCCATCTTCCAAAAGGATTCAAGCGATGCTTTTACAAAGACGGTCTAAAGTTCTACGAAAGTTTCGGCGGAAATACCTGCTTTGGCGTAAATGTTGCAGGCAACAAGCCTAAAAGCCTATTCTTTTTGGATGGAAAACAAGTCTCCGAAGAACAGATACAAAACATGGTCTTGTCTAGTGAATTAGAGCCAAAGAAAACTCGCCCCGAACTCGCCGACAAAAACCAATCGCCGTTTGTGATGGTGAAATTGGAGAATGTGGTTGACGTTTGTTAGTTGGAGGGTTAGATTCAACCCATGAACTCACTAGACGAAATAGTTTCCGCCGTTCTCCGAGACTACGCTATCGACGGCATTGTTAAAGCTCGCGGCGAATCTTGGGCCACAATCAATGATGACCAGTTGACTTTTCGCGTTAATTTCAGCGAAAATTATTTGACTCACTGCATTAGCGTGGACAACCTCTCCGCTTTCAACAAAGAAAGTCAGTGTCCGATTCACTTCACGCTCGACCTTTCGCGCCGAAAGAAAAATAGACTTCACCAAGCCCTCTTGCTTTTGCGCACAAAAGAAGGGGCCGACAAAAGCGCGACGTTTAGTTTTGACGGGTTTGACGAATTCGGCCACCATGTAAGAGACGAATTTTACAGAAACAGTTGACTCTGCTAAATTAATGCGTTAATTTAACCCATGAACACGCAAGACGCTATCAAACATCTTAAAAGCATTGGCTGGTTTGTGGAGCCAATCTTTCCAAACCGCTACAACATTCGCAAGATCGGCCAAAGCGATTACCCTTGGGCGAGTGTCGATTATTCGGCCCGCGAACTCGTTAAATTTGCCAAGTGCCTTTCTTCCGAGAACAACCAAAATACTGCCGCGAAAAAATTGACCAAAAAATTCGACAAAAAGAAGAACCGTAGCGCCGAACGCAATCTTCTCGCGTCCAAAGACGAGGAAAAGCTTGACGAATTCGGGCCAACTGCTAAAATTAAGGAAGAAAACCCTTGGAATTGGGATTAAACATGAAACTTCTCGTTAAAAACCAAACTCTTGAAACTGACGAACCAACCATTCCGCCCAATCCTCAACCAAACAGCTTTTGGGTTGCATGGTACGAATGTCGCCCTACCGTGATTCAATTCACCCATTGCGGCGAATACTTTTATGCACTAGGCCAAGATGCGGCTTGGCACAAACAACACGCCGAATTGATCCAAGAAATTAACGTATGGGAAATTGCGGGGTTGACAAACCGATAATAATGCGATAATATAACCAATGAACTACCGCAAATACATTTACCGCCGATTGGATTATCTTGTTGACAAAGCAGTTAAAATGCTAAAAGACGGCCAAGAACTAACCACAACATTTCGCGCCGCGAAAGAAAAAAGCGACAAACTTCTTAAAAGGGTTGAAAAACTTTACGGCGATGCTCGCCGCGATAAAAAAGATGTGCCAATGAGTCCAGAATGGTGCGCAATTGTAGAAGAGGCTGAATCTCTTAGGAGAGAGTCTGAAAAACTGCTTAGGGATAGTGTTCGCCCATATCTCGGGCCGCAGTTTGTTAATGTGCACCTTTTGGTGGGATATTGTCCTCAGACGATCCCTTACTATCAGAAGATGATTAAAGAATTGCGGCGCACTTTTCCACAAGCCAAGATTAAAGATGTCGAATGTCGTCAAGTGACAAAAAGTTCCTGCGTCAAAGGTTTTACCTTGATTACGTGGAGCGGAGAGTGTTCATTCAAGGAAACAGGCGAAGAATACGGTTACGGTTACGCCTTGGATTCAAAAGACAGTAAAGACTGGTACGTTAGCGAAAACTGCGAATACTATTGGTAAAATGAAAACAACAATTCTAACCGCCCGCCCTCAGACATGGAACAACCACTATCTCAACAAAGATAGCCAAGGCGCTTTGATTTGCGAAAGTAAAAATTGGCCGAAAAATTCAGAGAAACAAACTTATAAAACAAGCTTTTATTCAAGTTACTTTAATATTTTAGGGCGCGATGAGGGAATTGGCGAACAATTCGCTTTCAGCGACAAAAGCTACGAGGCCGAAATTCCAGACAACACAAAAATCGCTTGCGCTTATTCTGACCGAATCAGCCAATGGGATTATGCCCGATACGAGGCCGCAAACAAAATAGCTGGCACTGGTTGTCAAGGATGGGCGCAGGCTTTGCCGAAACTTTCCGAAGAAGAGTTCTTGCATTTTGCGGCAGTTGCCCTTAACCTTGAGGATAAGAAAATCTTTGCCGCACGGGCGGTCCACCACTTCAATGTGAGCAATGGCTACTCTTGTCCAACAATTGAGGCAATTTATTATCCGACAAACCCATGAATCTCTACGACCTACTAGACGAAATCGAAACCCTGTCTCGTGAACAACTCATTCAAGCAAAGAACGAACTAACCGCCGACACCGACATTCCGCGCAAAGAAAAAGGCCAAATTATGGCCCAAATTGACGCCCGCCTGTCCTTTTTAAAGAAGAAAAAGGAACCAAACGGCCAAAATGGCGGCTACTTTCACTCATTCATTGGAGACGGCGAAAATCTTTCGTGTATTTCACGCTTGCCAGTAGGCCAATTCATCGTTCGCGCCGAACCAGAAGCAATGATTAGCAGTTTCCCCTTGACGGAAGAGGAATATCGGGCGATGGTGGAGAAAGATTGGCAGGAATTTGTTTGAATTTTAATTTCGCCGCAGTAACAGAATACGAACTTGGCGAATATCTTCTTCGAGGCTGGAAAGAAATCGTTTGACAAACATCCGTCAGCATATTAACCTAAAATATGCAAAAAATTCTTTACTACAAGCTTTCGCCCGAGGTTGAGAAAACTCTTGACCGTTGCTTGGTTAAATTTGACGGCGGGTTTGCTGTCAGGGTTGCGGCTCAAACTTTTCATGGAGTTGACCGCATTAAAGAGCGTAGCGTTTCAGTAAAACAGCAAAACATTCTAAAACAAATCCCCCTCCGCCGAGTCCTATTCAAGAAAGAACAGATTAGTGAAGTCCGCGTTGTCAAAGTAAATGGGGCGGAATACCCTGTTTCAGTTGTTGTGGATGATGTGGTAATGGCCGTTCACCCTAAAAACTTGCCCGAAATTGCCAGAAAAAATGGCTACGGCACAACCGAAGGCGAAAATTGGGCCGTGATTAAAACAATCTTGAGCCGCCCGAACGGAAATTCTGGCCGAAAATTTGTTGGAGAATACCAAGTTGTCTCTTGACTTTCGGCCAAAAATAACTAATAATAAAAGCATGAAAACACTCGACACCCGCGATTTGGAAGAGCGCCTTAATGAACTCCATGACGAGTTCCAAACTTGGCTCGAACAGTTGACCGACGACGAAAAGAAAGAAATCGCCGACAATTGGGAAGAACCGCTTGACCGAATGGAAGAGCATCATTTCAAAGACGAATGGATGATTGCCACTAGTGACGGCGAAGAATACAAGGGAATTCAAGACCTAAAAGACCAATTCGGGCGCGAGTGGTTTGATGGTGTAGAACTAATTCGCGAACAGGATTTTGAGGAATACGCCCAAGATTTTGCCGAAAGAATCGGCGCAATTAGTGGAGACGAGGAGTGGCCTGCTTGCTGCATTGATTGGGAAAAGGCGGCAGATATGTTGATGAGCGACTTTTCATCGGTTGACTATGACGGCGAAACGTATTATTTTAGGGGTTAAGCTCCGCTAAACCCCTAAGACCCCTTGTTAAAAATAAAAACCAAAATTGCCGAAAAGTGGTTTGACTAGTTGGTAATTGCCTGTATAATTTAACATGACAGCAAGAGAAATTAAATACATAGCCAAAGCCCTTTCCAATTTCAGGATTCAAAACGAGGGGCAATTTGGGCAATCTTCTAGTTGCCAACCAGAAGAAACCAAAGACGGCGCGGTAGCTATCAACTTCTTATTGGAAGAATGCGCCCAAAGAAGGCGAGACTATAATAATCTTTTGTATTACTTGCAAACGGCACATTTTAAAGTTCCAGAATGTTACGAACAAGACATGGTTAGAATGGAAAAATCTGAAATATAATTCAACATGACCACTAACCATCTAACCTACGACCTTTACCAATTCGACGGCCAATTTTGGCAGCGAATTTATCGCAATCTTTAGCGTTTAATATACCAATATGCAACTAATCATTCCTGTTCGCCTAGAGTTTAAATACAACCAATACCGCCACGCTGGCTGTATGAAGGATAAGTTTCGGAACAACGAAATCTCCCTAATTGGCAACGTTAAAGCTGTAATTTCCGATTCATTCGAGGACGGAATGAAGGTTTTGAAAGCTGATATTTGCAAATGCATGAATCATCTTCTTGAATACGGCGTAACGATGAAGGATTTTCAATTGGTTTATTCTAGTGATTATATTACAAATGGGCGAGTTTGGGCCAGCACATCAGTAGTTTCTTGGGAAAATTTTGATTGAGGACTTGACGCCGCTTTATTTAATTGCATAATAAACACATGAAAATCACAATCTCCACCCACAACATTTCTGCCGCAAACCGTCACATTCAAGCTTTGGGCCGCTTGTTTGGCAAAGATGTTCCTAATCCTTACGAGGTTTACGACATTTTGCGCCGCGCAGAAAAAGAGGCAAATCGCAAAGCGTGCGATTATTGCAATGGTAAATTGTCGGGAGCATCTTTTGACAAGTGGGAGGAAAAGTTTCTCGCTCGCCTGCAAAAGAAATTGGCCGTTGAAAAGATGCCAAACGGTTTCTTTGTCAACAGTGATCCTCGCGGGTATAGTTTGAAAATGCGCGAAGATTCTTTCCCCAAGGGCGACTTGTGGACAGACTTTGGCGGGTATGGGATTTTGGCCCCAGATTTCTCGTGATATGACTAAGGAAAAACTAACCGCCGAAGCGGTCGCTTTTTACTTGAGGCATCTTAGGAACAGTTTAACGCCGTTTTGCATTGGAGATAGGAAGAAATTAATCAAGGAAAAAATCAGAATCTTGGAAAATGATTAAGGCTTATATTCCTCAATCGCCATGCGGGGGATTGTATTTTTGTTTTGTCTCATGTAGCGCCGAGGCTTCTAAAGCAGAAGTTTCTAGGCATTATAGGGTTTCATGGTCAACCCTAAAAAGGAAAGGTTACAAACTTTTGCACTTGACTCCAAAAGCAAAGAGTGATATTGTAAACCATGTTCAGCAACTCAACCGCGACCAGAAAATCAAAGCAGCAAACAAACAACCAATTCAATAAACTGGCCGAGATTGCCGCAAAATTTGACGCAAAAATCAAAACCTGCGATGGCGGATGGATGTGTAAATTTGAATCATCGGCCATTTATGCTGATAATTTGTTTGATCTTGAGGCGGCGATGTGGTCTAATGGAATAAAATAACAAACTCTCCCATAACTTAATGGCTAAAGTAGCGCCCTTTTAAGGCGTTAATCTGAGTTCGAGTCTCAGTGGGAGAACTTTAGACTTGACAGTGGGCGTATTTTTGGTAAAATAAACACATGAAAACAACAGTCCGCGATTTCCATTCCATTTCTCAACTAGACGGTGGCAAGACGTATTTTGATTTGCCGATTATTTTTGAGGGAACAACCGCCGAATGTCACGCTTTCTGCCAAGCGAAAGAGGGTTATTCGTGGCGGAAAGATTCAAACGTTTTCGGCGGATATTACTCGAATGAAAGCGGCGAATGTTTGATGATTGTTTAACTTATGAAAGGCTTCTCGAAGATTATTGCCCGAATGCTGGCATCTTGCGACTTAGATATTTCAACAAAAGAAATGTCAGAAATGAGCGATGAAGATTTCCGCGCTCTTTTAATTAAAAATCTGCAAAAGCAATTCCCAGATTTGACGCCCGAAATCTATAAAGAGGTTTTAACTCATTACGGCGAAAATCCATCATCTTTAACGCTTAAAGATCATATTGGATGGTATTTTGAATCGAAGAAAATCCTTAATAATAAGGAAGAATTGGCCGATTTAATCGAAAGAATTAGGAAATTTCATGGCAAAAACACTGAATCGGCACTTTCTGTTTTGAATCGTGATTTGTGGCCGCCACATCACTTTAAAGAGTTTCCAGTTGACGCGGGCGAATAACTAATATATACTCAACCCATGACCACGAAAACCATTAACCTCTACACGTTCGACGAACTCTCTGATTCGGCCAAAGAAAAGGCCCGAGACTGGTATCGCAACGCATCATGCGGCGATTCATTTTGGAGCGAATGCGTTATTGACGAGGCAAAAGAGCAGGCATCCCTTATTGGGTTTGACGTTGACGATGTTTTGTGGAGTGGTTTTGCCGCACAGGGCGATGGCGCATGCTTTATTGGCAAATGGCACGCAAAGGATTTTGTTGGAGGCATTGCGGAAGGATGGGGCGAAAATGACGCAACAACAGAGATTAAAAAAATCGCCGATTCGTTTAAAGAATGGGCCGAAAAATACCCTAATCTTTTGGTCAAAATTACTCATAGGGATAGATACTGCCACGAAAGGTCAGTTGATTACGATTTCATTTTTAGCGATGAAAACGATTATCAGATTGACGAGCCAGAATCTTTCAAATATAAGGATTTTCAAGAAGATTGCGTTCGCTTCTTCAAATGGATTTACAAACAATTGGAAAAAGAATACGAATACCAAAACTCCGACGAAGTGATTGACGAATTACTGGAAAGCAATGGCTACACTTTCACGGTAGAAGGAAAACGCGAAGATTAGTCTTGACTCGCCCGAAAATCTAACCTACAATAACCCATGACTTACAAAAACGCCATTATTGAAAGACTCGGACATTCGGGCATGTATTCAGCCTTTATCGCAGGATTTGGATACTTGCGGGCTGATTCGCTGGAAGGGGTGAAGAAATTGGTTGATTTTGCGGCCAAAAATGGTTGATTGCTTGGAAGATTAGCCCAATATACAAAATGAACACAATCCTCTCTCTTCTCCGCGAAATTGACGACAAAAATCAAGTCTGCTGGGATACAGACTCCGACTTGGAAATCTTGAGCGGCTTTATTGAATCGCGCAAACTGCAAAAGGAATTCGCTGAATACGTTCAAACGATTGCGGAGTTTGATAAATCTGTTTGTGGTTAGTTTTTAAATGGCTGGCGAAACCGCCGCATCGTTCTAAGGTGCTCCTTTAAAAGCGGGATGGATAGGTTACGAGGTTCGATTCCTCCGCCAGTCTCTTATATTTCAGCAAATAACCCTTGCATAGTCAAAAACCACGGGCTAAAATACTGCATGAAAAACCTTGAACCAAAACAATTTGTCATAACAATCCTTCAAGACGAGGATTTGACCAAGATTTCAAGATTTGGAGTCATTGAGGCGTTAGAAAATTACTTGACAAGAACGACGGGCCAAAAGGCAGGGATTGATTTCTTTGTAAAAGCGGTTGAAAATCCTTGATTCGGCGGAAATATTAACCTAATATACTACATGAACACCCTACAAATTCACTCCTCACAATTTGACAACGCCGAATTGCTCAAATATGCTGGCGTCAAACGAATTCACGACGGATGGTACACCGTGCAATATCGCGGCGTAAAACTTGATAAAAGCACAATTTGCGCCGCAAAAAGAAACAAAAACGGCCAAATTAAATAACCGCCGAAAATAACTTGCGCCGAAAGGAATAACCGATTATATTCTCCTATGAACAAATACCATCTTTACTATTGGGGAGCAGGGCTTAATAAATGGATAGAGTTCTTCTCTACTGATTGCCTAGATTCTTTAATGGAGCGGTTTAAAAGAGAGAAAAAATTCAATCCACACTTGACACTAAAAACGACAGAAGAAGAAGAAATTAGGCTTGACGTGGAGTAATTTATTGGTTATATTCCAGACATGAAAATCACAATGACTGTCCATCACGGCCAAATCTTCAAAGAAGAATCGTTTGGATCAACGTTTGAAGATTGTCTTGACAAATTGGAGAAAACGCGGTTATATATTGGCTACGGCCCAAAACTCCGAGATTCAATGCTTGAATTGCAACACAGAAAGTTTCTGGAAAGTGGATGGGCCGATTTCACTTTTGAAGAATAAAAGAAACAAATTGGTTGACCGAAAAGATTAACAGGTTCATAATTTAACATGGGCAAATCCAAAACCATCCCCCTAATCGTTGAAGAAAAAGTTGGCTACGGCTGGCATTGTTTCGGAGAATGGCGAAAAGAATATGGCAAACCGTCAAAAGACAATCTCCTTGTTTACCGCCAAAAGTTCATGGAATCATGCCGCAAAGGCGGGTGCAATGAGCACTTGGGGCCGCGAAACACTGGAAACTTGCGAATTCGCCGCCAAAAAGATTCGGCAATTTTGGCCGAATTTGTTGCGTCGTTGTTTGAATTTGTGCAAGTTTAAGGGGAGAATTAACTTGCATTTACTCAAAATGCGGAATATAATTCAGTATGGAAAAGCTTCTCCGTGCCATTAAAAAATGCAAACAGGTTCATCGTGACGTATGGGCTGGATGGTTGACACCATCAGAAATAATTCTGTTGTGCGAAAACGGCGCTAAGCCAAACGACGATTATTACCTGTCAAGAGCAAAAGAAAAACAGAAATCGGGCGACTGTTCAACAAATTGGTTTTACTTTACGCTTGGAAAACAGATAAAAAGTAAATTCCCAGCGATAAAAAAGAATCAGCACGGCCAAAAATAGCTTGCGCCCGCTTAAATAAAGGGATATAATCAGAGTATGAACAAACTAACCGATCAATTTAATCTTGAAGGCTGTCTTTTTGTTGGAATGGATGGCAACAAGGTTTTTCTAACCGATCAAATCCATCGCCACAAGCAGGCAATTTCTGAAAACGGCGCAGGATTTCAAGCAATGGGAGATTGCGTAGATGCGACAATCGCCGCAGCAATGAGTCGTGCCGAAATGTCTGGCGATTATAGCGGCGAAAGCGTGCTTTCAGAACTCGAATATGCCCATCAGCAGCTTGGAATTTTTATCCAAAATTTGCGCGGGATAAATCAAAAGTCTTGACTCGCCACATTTAACCGCTAATATATTAGCCATGAACTACCAACAACAAGCCTCCGACTTTCTCGCCAAGCATGGAATTTCTTTTTCCTTTAAATTGGCGAATACCAAACGCCCATCTTGGGACAATGGGCGTCAATGCAATCATTTTATTGTCACATTCCGAAAAGGTACTCGGCGAGTTTCTTTTGACTTTTTTGATTCTACAAGAAATTTTGAAAAGGGAATAAAAGAACTTGACGCTTATTCGGTTCTGGCTTGTTGTTCAAGTGAACTCTATTGTCCCGACACTTTTGAGGAATTTTGTAATGAATTTGGGTACGATAACGACTCCCGCCAAGCGGAAAAGACGTTTAAAGCTCTTTCAAAGTTTTCGGCCAAACTGCAAAAATTCTTTTTCACCAAACAAATGCGTGAAGATTTGAGCGAAATTTGCTAATAAACCTTGACTCGCTGATAAATTAACGCTATACTCTAAGCATGAAAGAACAACCCGAACCTCGCTCCCCTAAAGGCATCGCATCTAGCATCTGGGCCGCGCCCCGAATCAAGCCCAAGAAAAACAACTGGCATTTCCAGCCGCGCAAAGCTCGCGGGGGAATCGCCGAACTTTCGCCGAAAATCAAGCGGCTCGGCTTCAAGTCGGACAAGTATAAAATGAACCAATACATCGGCACGCTGGAAGAACTGAAAGATTTTGCCGCGTTTAAAGGGCTGGAGTTTCTCCAATTTGGGGCTGTCAAATACAAAACGCGGGAGGTGAAATGCTAGTAATTTTAGGCTTGGCCGTTCTCATGTATATGGGATGGCGGAGTAGGTAGTCGGCAAATCTTTGATTTGCTAGCTTGACAATCGGCCAATTTAACCGATAATAAAAGCATGAAGCACGATTATAAGATTGTAGAAAAGAAAAACCCCTTGGCGGTTCATGGACTGTTTCTGTCTCGCCAATCAGCAGAAAAGTTTTTGAAAGAAACTATCCCCGAATACTGCCGAAAAGGCTATTTCATAGATAAAACCCTAAAGCCAGAAGACTTTGAGGTTCAAAATCCGTGAATTACACTTGACAAGCCGCAATAAATAACCCATATTAATCTATGAAAACAAAATACCTCGTTTGTGAAATCTGCGACAATAAAATGCTTGGCGGTTCATCTTACGAAACGCTAGAAGATGCGGTTGAGGCATTTTGCGCCGTGGTTTTTGACTATGGCGTAGAGGCCAGCGAAGAAATTATTGAGGCGAAAATCTATGATTACGGTGGTTGCATAGTTCAAATCGTGGAAATATTGGATAAATAACTTGCGCCGCTAATAGTTCTGCACTATAATTAGGTATGGTTGATCTAATCAAAAAACTCAAAAGAATTAGCTCCGATTTAGCCTCACTCGAAGAGGAAATTGAAATAGACGGCCATAAAATAAAAACACAATTTGTTGCCAATTTTGGCAGAATGAATTCTTGTGCCCGTCACAAAGTTTACGTTGACGGAAAAGCCGTTGGATGGTATGAAGAGGGGCCGTCAAAATCGTTTTTAAAAAGCAATTGGACGCTTTGGATTTTGGATTCAATTTATTTTTCATCCGCGTTTTCCGATAAGACTGGCAAAAATCACGAATTCAAGGTTTGCGAAATGCCGTATTCATCGCCGTCTCTTTATTGTCCTATTTTCGACAATCCAGAAGAGTTTTTGAAATGGGCGATTCATTTTAAATTGGTAAATAAGAAGAAAAAAACCTTGCGCGGGAAGTGATTAACTAGTATATTCACCCTATGAAAGCAAGTCTGCCCGCCCTAAAGCGCCGATTGAAAGCTCTCCGCGCCTATTGGTGCGAGAATGATGAGCCTATCATTGCCACGTTGAAAAATGACGTTTTGCTTGATTATGGCGTGAAATGCGGGATTCTCAAAATTGAGAAAGGCGGGGAAATGGGCGAAAATCGCTTTCATTACTATTTTTCCGCCGAAAAAGGAATTCAATTAAGAAATAAAATGAGAGAAACGACTTGCGCTTTCTCTGGAAAGCATGTATCATAAAGTTATGGAAGCTATTCTTCGCGCTTACAACATGAAAACTGGCGGTTTTGAAGATAAAATCGTTGAAATTAGCGATAACCACGATTTCTCGGAAGGGCCATACGTTGACACGGTACCCTTTGTTGTTGGAAGTAATCAAACAATCATTCCCTTGGATTTTTAGCTTGCACGGGCAATGGTAGAGTGATATATTCGTTTATGAAAGCCAAACAAGCCACCGCCTCTATTTTCAACCAGATCGAAGAAAATCGCCAGTTTTCAGGCTACTACAAAAACCTCAAAATACCTGCCACGCCAGCAGGAAAAGAAAAACAAATTTTTCAAATTGGCGCAAAAGTTAAACCATCTCCATATTCTAGATTCAGCCAATCTATCGGAATTGGTGAGGTTTATGGTTTTTATATGGAAAATGGCTTTGGCCGCTATGAGGTAAAATGGCCAGATGGTAGAGTTTGCGTTGAACGCGAAAAAGATTTGACGGCGGTTTAATTCTTGAATATAATCTACCTATGACAATCTCACAAATTCTCTCTTTTTATTCGGCGGAAAATCTTCGCGAACTCGCAAAAGAAATTTACGATTTGACCTCTTGCGGTGCATGGATTACTTTTATCACTCCCAAGGGAGAAATTCCATCTTCCGACTTGACGGATTATCAAAACAAAAAACCTTGGGCCGCTAATAATGTAATTGGAATTCGTTTAGGCTCAATTGTAGAGGGTTCTGATGCTGAAATTGCTGGCGAAACCCTTTATTGCAGCACCTTTGACGAAAATGATTTGCAAGAGGAAATAAATCGAATTGAAAAATTGGCCGATGAAATTTGGTGGGAAAACGATTTGACAAAAGAAGCTTGTGATTTTTACTCAAATTCAGAATTTGCCCAAAGTGAGGTTGACAATGGTTGATTTTAGCGTTACAATCTACCCATGAAAAGAAAAACCGCTCGCCTTCGCTGGGGAAAACCATTTTGGCCCGATTGGAAAACTGGTTTTGGAAAGGGAAATCCCGCTTGTATTATGGGCGGGGCAGAGTTAGAATTGACTGAAAAGGGCAAAAACAACCGCCATCGCTGGCGAGTAATTGGCACAAATTTTCAGTCATTTTTGGATGAAATTGATTTGGAGCCTTGACAGTGACTAATTTTAGCGTTATGATCTACCTATGAAGCTCTCCAAAACCTGCCCGAAATACATTCTCCGTGATTATCCATCTTCCGCCGAAAACTGGAATGAATTTTTGCGCGAGGTTGAGGGGTTTGAGAATTTGGTAAATTCTGATTTGACAACACAAGAAAAATGGGTAGCCTGCTCTAATTGGTGGCGGGATTTCCCAAACGGGGGCCGCGTGAATGAGAGTCACGGGCGCGGAGTCTCGACGTATTACTATGCGCCTAAGCGTTTTCCTTGGGCGATTTTTGGCCGCTCATCTTCCGCACTTCAAAGAAGCGTTTATATTTCAATTGAAACGAGCGATTGCGACGTGAAAACGTTGGTGGAATTTGTTCAAGATTGAGGTTGACGCTGGATAAATTAAGAATTATATTCTACCCATGAAAAAGAAAACCCTCCCCATTGGCGCAATTCTCGAAAAGGCAAATCATACTCTCGCCAATTCGATTGACGAATTGAGCGCGGAACGCAAGGCGATTGCCAGTTTTGTTTCTAATTTGCTTCATGATTCGGGCAATTACAGGGGCTTTGGTTTCTTGACTACAGAAAAGAACTCGCATAGTGAATGGTGGGGCGAAAGCGGGCGGGTTTTCTTTTACATCGCCGACCATTTAAAAGAAGATTATCAAGCGGCGCAAATTAAGCGAGAAAAGATTTGACTTTAATTTGGTTTAATGGCAAATTCACTCATGAAAACACTAGAATCCATTGCAGAACAATACGGCGACCAAAATTTGGTTAACTTCATTTATAATCGCCATTGTTCAAGGTTTGATCCTGATATTACAGAATGGAGCGAAGCGGCTGAAATTGCTTGGCAATATCACGTTCAAGAGAGTGAAATCATTGAAGATTTCGAGCGTGTCGAAAGTTACGGCGACTTGGAACAATATTTTCGCCGTTGACAGGTTGATTTTAACTGCTAAGGTATAGCCATGAAAACCTTCAAAGTTAAGTACACAATTTTCGGTAAAGAACATTCTGGAATTTTTCACGCTTCAAGTGAAGATGAGCTAGAAAACCGCCTTTCTAGGGAGTACAGTTTGTGGACTGTTTTGGAAATTAAAGAAATCGGCGGAAAACATCTTGACGCCGCAAAATAATTGGAATATAATCCTTTATGACCAAAGAAGAAAAACAAACCCTAAGACATTGCCAAATCCAAGCTCGCACTGCATGGAAGCTGGTTGATGCGATTTGCGCCGTTTATGGAATTCATAATGATTATAGGGATGAGGATTCGTTTTATTCAATCCTCTATAAGAAATGTGGAGAAGAGGCTAAAAAAGAGGTTGACGCGGAAGGGTAATTGAGGTATAATTTAATATGAAAACTCAAACTCAGCATTTCCGCTCTTCTCACAATGTTTTGGCCGATAGAATGAGTTTTTTCGATTGGCTTGGAAAGCAGGAAAACGGCCCATCTAGCGAAGAACTCCAAAAATTGCGGGCGAAAAACCCTAATTGGAAAGCTTTTCCTGAAAAATTAGCTCGATAAACTAAACTCGCACAATAAACTTGACAAGTGTATCGTGCAATAATATACTAAACCATGCTCACAAACCAAAAACAAATTAGAAAATCATTTTGGGCCGCCTATCCCGAACTAGAAGAAACTGCCCGCAAGCGCGGCACGCTTTCTAAAGGCCAAAATTCTCAAAATTGCGACACGCGCTGCGCGTTTGTGGATTTTGTGGATAGCTTGGCAAAATCGGGAGAAATTAGCGAAAAACTGGCAAACAGGGTGACGCTTTGATTGTGAAAGTGAAAACAAGAGCTTGCCGCGCATTTCTTAAAGCAAGAGAAAATTGCGCTCTTAGCGAGGCTCTACTAAGTGCAAAAAGCAATCCTGAATTCAAACACCGTTTAAAATGGCTAAAAGAAGGCTCCTTAATGTATCACTTGTCTCATTTTAAGGGGAGCACTTGCTGCGAAAAAGAAAAAGCTCTTTTTGATGAATTAATGAAAACTAAAACTTGCATCATTCTTTAGATGCGGTATCATACTTTATGATTCATCACACTAAAAAAGGACTCCCGCCCATCTCAGACAGAACAACAAAAGCAAAACGCGGCTATTGGTTGAGAAATCCAAAACAGGGAAAAGAAATTTTCCTAGCGAAAAACAGGGAATCCGCGATAAATGCTTTTGATCGTAAGGCTCCCGATGACTGGCACCTTACTGGATGGCATGTGGAATATTCTTTCGGAGAAGAGGTCGGAGGCGGGAATTCATGGGAAAATCTCGCGCTTGATCCTGCTACCATGACAGAATAAAGGATTTTGACTTGACAATGGGCCGCTTTTCTGTATCTTTTATCCATGAACAAAGCAGAATTTATTCACCACGGCGAAAAATACATTGCCTTTGCCAAAAAGGGGTGCGATTATCTCCATAGTATCTTAACAAGCGAGGGCGAGAATATTTCCTTTCTCGATTGCTCAATTGAACTGATTGAAAAGGCCAAAAAAGCAGTTTGCATGATTTGAACGGCCCATTCTCAAAAATGAGAAAAAACAATTGGCCGCTTGACAGATAACAAATATTGAGGTAATATTTTGCCATGAACAAAGAAGAAATCATTCAATTCGCCCTCACTAACGGAATCGTCGTGAAGGAAACTACCTATGGTATTTGGAATCCAGAAGAGGTTTACAGTTTTGAACCTAAACGCGAGCAATATCAGGTTGGAATGTATCACGTTTCTCTTGACAGAAGCCGTTCTGAATTGCTTTTTGGCGTGCGACTAATGGCCGAAAGAATGAAAATCGAATTAAAGGGATTGCCAAGCAAGTGATTTGGCCGCCCTTTATGTCAAATCCTTTGTTTGGATATTTTTGGCCGTTTCTTTTTGGGGTTTTTCTTTTTTAAGGCTTGACGACTGGGAAATCTTAGATTAGCTTGCCGTATGAACAAACGAACTTTTGTTGTTGAACTCTCTAGCGAAAATGACTCGTTAAACGCCTTGACAAAAGAGGATTTTGACTATATAGTGAGGCGAGGGCTTTACGAATATATGGGCAATTTCTTCGCGCAAAACGTGCAAGTTAAAAATGTGGAACAAAACGTGGAACGCCCTATTTCAGAAGAAAGCGGCGAGAAACCTCTCGCCCTTTCTGGAAACCTCGCATGGGAAAATAGAAACGAATTCAAAGAGGGGGAATAAAAACCTCTTGACGGGTAAACTATAGAGAATAGAGAGTAGGAATAATACTAAGGATAACAGAACAAAGCAAATTTTAAGGGTTGACAAATAGTTGACTGGTTGGTAAAGTATTATCCTTGACTTTTCTTTCTCCTAAATAACAATCTTAGCCTAGACTAACTTTCTTTTCTTGTCCTAATCTGTAAATAATCCTTGACTCTCTCTATTAATCCCGTATAATATACACCATGAACGCTTACCCTAAATACAAAACTTTCCTCCGCTCTTGTACCTCTTGGGAAACTTTCGCCAAGGCGCGGAAAACTACTGTTTTCACTGGCCTTTCTTATAGCGAGGCA
>Ga0315909_10000571_pt1 | contig 50066 bp, 32 predicted proteins | sample LakEriMetagenome_11_FD_203527 | JGI IMG/M metagenome (GOLD analysis project Ga0315909, IMG submission 203527) | Freshwater fungal communities from buoy surface, Lake Erie, Ohio, United States - Buoy 2 MA125 | ecosystem: Environmental > Aquatic > Freshwater > Lake | place: USA: Lake Erie, Ohio... | reverse complement strand
GATGCACTAGTTCCACTTGTGCCGCTACTACCACTGCTACCACTTGTTCCTGTAGTACCACTGCTACCACTGGTTCCACCCGTTCCACTACTACCAGAAGTTCCACTGCTGCCGCTACTGCCACCAGTTCCACTTGTACCGCTCGTACCGCTACTTCCACTCGTTCCACCAGTACCCGCGCTTCCAGACGACCCTCCTGTTCCTGCACTTCCACTCGTCCCCGCGCTTCCACTTGAACCAGACGATCCGCTTGAACCAGATGCACCCGTTGCACCACTTGTTCCACTGCTTCCACCCGTGCCACTAGTTCCACTTGAACCAGACGCGCCAGTTGCACCACTTGTTCCGCTGCTACCACCAGTTCCACTGGTTCCACTTGAACCAGATGCACCTGTCGCACCACTTGTTCCGCTGCTACCACCAGTTCCACTCGTGCCGCTTGAACCCGAAGTACCAGCAGCACCGCTAGTACCGCTACTGCCACTTGATCCACCAGTCCCACTACTGCCACTTGATCCACCCGTTCCACTTGAACCAGAAGATCCACCACTTCCACTACTACCACTGCTTCCGCTTGACCCAGCGGTACCACTGCTTCCAGACGTTCCACTGTAACTGAAAGCATAAGACGCTGTTAGTGAATTTAATGCATAAGAAGCTGTACCAAGAAGTGATGCGGTTACACTACCATTTACTGATATACTGCCCGTGGCAACCATTGAGCCACTTAATAGTAAAGAACCAGTTATTTCCAAAGTGTCCGCATTACTTGAAAATGCAATACTACCAGTGTTTCCAGTTGCTAAGAAATTACCAGATACTATAAGAGAACCAGAAATGGTATAACTTCCTGTATTTGATACATCAGATCCAAGATATGAAACAACGACATCGGAACTACTGCCAGATTTTCTAGTAAACAATTTTCCATCTGCAACATTTATTGCCAATTCACCAACAATCAATGATGATGTTGATGGAACTGCTCCAATTGTTGTATTTCTTTTATGTAATATTCTATCTGGCATAAATATATATATCAGGCAACCTTATAGATTTTGATTTTCATATTAGAACGTTCCTCCATCTATATAGCTCGCCGTAAGTGTATAACTTGATGTTCCAAGCAATGATCCTGTTACACCAGAGGTTATATTGAGTGAACCTGATATAATAGTATTGCCGGCTATATCAAATAAAGCATTTGCTGCCGATTGTTTTCCGACGGTAACATTTCCACCATCTATTGCCACACCATTTCCCGATGCATTCTTTATCGTTATCTTACCAGTACTAGTATTGTATGTTAACCATGCCGAGCCAACATATCTTAATTCTGATATATAGTCAATGTATGCACCGGCAGTAAGTCTGATATTTCCAACAACTTCAAGTTTTTCATTTGGAGTGTATGTTCCTATACCAACACTGCCCATAACATCCAAACCAGATCCAGTCATTTCAACACTACCAGTAAATTGATGTTTGTTGGTTAGTAATGATCCAAATTGTGTACTACCAGTTATAAATTCAACAGAACCAGTAATCGTCTGAACATAAAGATTTGTGACAACAATGTTTGATGCAGTTACATTCTGAGTAACATTAAGTGAACCTGTGATAAGTACATTTCCATTTACATCAAGTTTGGCGGACGCGGATGTTGTTTTGCCAACACTTACATTTGTACCATCATCAAATAATGAACCAGTTGTCAGCGTTGTTGAATTTAGATACTTGGCAACATAACTCGTTGTACCGCCAGAAATTGTTCCAGCACCGCTGCTTCCACTACTGCCGCTTGATCCAGCCGAACCAGACGTTCCAGATGATCCACTGGTACCACTTGTTCCACTAGAACCTGATGCTCCAGTTGCACCACTGGTTCCACTGCTTCCACCCGTACCACTTGTGCCACTTGAACCCGACGCACCAGTTGCGCCGCTTGTACCACTGCTGCCACTTGTACCAGAGCTTCCACTTGTACCAGACGAGCCACTTGTACCACTTGTGCCAGATGATCCGCTTGATCCTGTTGTTCCAGAACTGCCACTGGTTCCGCTTGTTCCAGCACTACCGCTACTGCCACTGCTACCGCTGCTACCAGACGAACCACTTGTACCACCTGTGCCAGCACTACCACTGGTTCCGCTTGTTCCAGCACTACCGCTACTACCGCTTGTTCCCGCGCTTCCAGAAGATCCACTACTACCACTACTACCCGACGATCCTCCTGTTCCTGCACTTCCGCTTGTACCTGCACTTCCACTTGTACCAGAACTTCCACTACTGCCACTGCTTCCAGAACTTCCACTACTACCACCTGTACCAGAAGTACCACTACTTCCACTCGTACCACTTGTTCCACTTGATCCAGATGCACCTGTAGCTCCGCTTGTACCACTGCTGCCACTTGTACCAGTAGTTCCACTACTGCCACTTGATCCAGAAGAGCCGCTTGATCCTGCGCTGCCACCTGTTCCGCTTGTACCACTACTACCGCTTGTTCCACTATAACTCAACGCATAGCTTGCAGTAACAGCATAACTTGCAGTTCCATTAAGTGATGCGGTTAAACTTCCACTCAAATATGCATTGCCACCTTGATAAACTTGAAACAATGTCACTCCACCATCATCAACTCTGAACAATGGATCACCAGCGGTTGATGAGTCGGATATTACAAATATATCTCCATTGTTTGTTCCCGTGAATACAACATCGCCGGAGGCAGAAACATAAAGTGAAACATTTGTTGTACTACCTGTAAAGAGTATTGCTGAAGCAGTTAGTACAGAATTATTTGAACCCGCTGCATTCATCGCGTATGATGCAGTCAATGCATATGAAGATGTTCCATATATCTGACCAGATACACTCAATGAATTTGTTATTTCAACGCTGCCTGTAAACATATGTTTGTTGGTAAGCAATGAACCAAACTGCGTGCTACCCGTTACAATTTCAGTTGAAGCGGTAATATTTTGGACATAAAGATTTGTCACCAAAATATTTGACGCAGTCACATTTTGAGTAACATTCAACGAACCTGTGATGATTGTGTTTCCATTTACATCGAGCGTCGAATTAGCATATGATTTGTTTACGCCAACACCAGAACCACCATCAAATATTGAACTCGTGGTCAATGTAGTCGCATTGCTAAACTTTGTTACATAATTTGCTGTACCGCCTGATATTGTTCCAGCACCGCTGCTTCCACTACTACCACTTGATCCAGCAGAACCTGCGGAGCCAGAAGTTCCACTTGTACCACTTGACCCAGATGCACCCGTTGCTCCGCTTGTGCCACTGCTTCCAGATGAAGCACTTGTTCCACTACTACCACTTGATCCAGAAGTTCCACTTGATCCAGAAGTTCCACTTGTACCACTTGATCCAGAACTTCCACTGCTTCCAGAAGATCCACTCGTTCCACTTGTACCAGCCGAACCAGCACTACCAGCAGTTCCAGCACTACCACTTGATCCAGATGTTCCCGCACTACCTGCACTTCCACTGCTTCCACTCGAACCTGTTGACCCAGATGTTCCTGCACTTCCACTTGTTCCAGCACTGCCACTTGATCCAGACGATCCAGCTGAACCACTGCTACCGCCAGATCCACTACTACCAGATGTTCCACTGCTACCGCCAGTACCAGACGTTCCGCTGCTGCCACTTGTTCCAGCACTACCACTAGATCCAGCAGTTCCTGCGCTTCCACTTGAACCACTACTTCCAGCGGATGCGCTTGTTCCACTTGTTCCGCTTGATCCACTAGTTCCACTTGTACCAGAAGATCCATTTGTTCCACTTGTGCCACTACTTCCGCTTGTACCAGAAGTTCCAGCAGATCCTGCTGTACCAGAAGTTCCGCTTGTGCCGCTGCTACCAGACGTTCCGCTATAACTGAAAGCATAGCTTGCTGTGGTAGCATACGAAGCACTTGTTGCCGTTGATGCATTACCATACAACGAAGCGGTTATGGCAGACAAGTTTCTCCACTTCAATGCTGTTGAATCATATACAAGAGGTTGACCGTCTGTTGGTACGGATATTAAAACGTCACCCAAACCAGAAAGATTTACAACAGGAGCAGCAGTTCCACTTGATCCAACACCTGCAATATTTCTAAATAGTCCGCCTTGAATTATCGTGCAATCATTTGCAACAGTTAGGTTTGTAGTTCCTTCTTTTACAACAATATGACCTAAGAAGATTGCATCGGCGGCTGTATCTGGAGCTTCTGAAAATGGTTCACTATCCTTGGCATTGACTGCGGTCAACAAATTGGAATATGTTGCAGTTCCATAATAAACTACAAATGCATTAGTTGGAGAATTTGGAGTCCAAAATACTCTCTGAATAGTATAATTGTTTGAAGGAACAGAAGTAAGTACTCCATTATTGTTGTAATTATTTGGATCTATTGCGGTATAACCTGATGCACCAACACCAGTATCAATTATAGGCGTTGATCCAGACACATAATATCTGTAAATTTTACTTGTTGTTATAGAATTTTCAACGACCGTTGATGGGTGATTTGGGTTGGTAACATAATTTGCACCATCTCTGTATGCTGTACCACCAGCCTTTGTAAGGCCAAGCGAAGACCCACTGGTTTGCAATGTATGCCCACTTACTTTTAATGGACCAAACGATCTGAAAAAGTCGTCTGATTTTTGAGAATTACCATATGCTGTTTGTGGTGAATTAAATACTCCCGATGAAATACTTCCACTCAAATGCAACACAATACCAAGTAATATTTGGCTGTCAAATTGATCTATGTTTGTTGAACCCCAAGGCTCAACTTGTTGAACAACTGCCCCATTCGAATCAATACCAACATATGTCAACTTGGCGGAGCCAGAGTATGTTATTGGTTGATTATTGTAATTTCCCCAATTTACATATTTTACAGTTGGAAATGGATCTGTGCTTAAACTAGCATTTAAAGTTACAATTATACCACTGCCAGAAGATATGTTGAAAGTAGTAGAACCAACTGTGCTTGATACCAATCCACCATTTAGCAATCCAGTATATAATACTCCTTCCAACCAACGAAGACGAGTATTGTTACTGTATCCACTTCCATTCTGAGCAAAATATAAATCATTTGTACTACCAGAGACATAAATGTATGAAGCGGAAATGCTTTGATTTATATTTGTATTAACTGGGTTAAATCTGAGATATCCAGTCTGTGAAATATCTCCGAAAATATTTACACTTGGTGTTGCTGTGGCAAATGCACCAGAAATTGTTAAACTACCACTAAGTGATGTGTTACCAAGTAATGTGTTATTACCAACTTGTAGAGTTGATCCACTTACATTCAACGATCCAGTCAAATATAATCCATTATCATATTGACTTAACACACTGCTACTCAATCCATTACTTCCGCTGAACAATGCAAGCGTGAAGTTTGTTCCAGTTATTATTGGACTTGTGCCGCTTGATCCTGCACTACCTGCACTGCCAGCACTTCCACTACTACCACTAGTTCCACCCGTTCCAGAAGATCCGCTAGTACCAGAAGTACCACTTGAGCCATTTGTACCACTTGTACCAGAACTGCCGCTTGTACCAGATGTTCCAGCCGATCCAGAACTTCCTCCACTTCCAGAAGAACCACTTGAACCGGCCGATCCACTTGTTCCAGCTGTTCCACTACTACCAGAAGTACCAGCACTACCACTCGTTCCAGAAGATCCGCTGCTTCCACTGGATCCACTACTTCCACTGGTTCCAGATGTTCCGCTTGAACCGCTGGTACCACTTGTACCAGCACTTCCACTACTACCACTTGTTCCAGCTGATCCAGCAGAACCTGATGTTCCCGCACTACCACTGGATCCAGCAGTTCCAGCACTACCACTCGTTCCACTCGTACCAGCACTGCCGCTTGTACCAGATGTTCCTGCACTTCCGCCTTCCCCACTCGTTCCAGATGAACCACTGCTTCCACTTGAACCACCAGTACCGGCACTACCAGAAGTACCACTACTACCACTGCTTCCATCTGTTCCAGATGTTCCACTCGAACCACTACTTCCACTAGTACCTGCACTACCAGAAGTACCAGCGGTACCACTACTACCAGAACTTCCACTACTTCCGTCCGTGCCAGATGTTCCACTACTACCACTCGTACCACTTGTACCAGCACTTCCACTGCTACCGCTACTTCCAGCCGATCCAGCAGATCCCGATGTTCCTGCGCTACCAGAAGTACCAGATGATCCACTGGAGCCACTTGAACCGCTTGATCCAGAACTACCATCTGTTCCAGATGTTCCACTACTACCACTCGTACCACTTGTACCAGAACTTCCACTACTACCACTCGTTCCGCTACTTCCAGAAGATCCACCTGTACCACTGCTTCCACTGGTTCCGCCAGTTCCGCTTGATCCACTGGTTCCATTTGTACCAGACGTACCAGAAGACCCACTGGTTCCACTGCTACCGCTCGTACCACTATAACTTAAAGCGTATGAAGCAGTAAGTGCGTTTAATGCATACGAAGCCGTGCCAAAAAGTGAACCAGTTATACTACCATTTACAGAGATACTTCCTGTAACAAACATTGATCCACTTAATAATAATGAACCAGTTATTTCCAAAGTATCTGCGTTGCTTGAGAAAGCCAAGCTGCCTGTATTTCCATTTACTGAAAAATCACCATTTACCTTTAATGAACTTGTTATTTCAACACTTCCAGTGAACATATGCTTGTTTGAAAGCAATGTTCCAAACTGAGTACTTCCTGTTACAATTTCCGTGGAAGCAGTTATGTTTTGTACATAAAGATTTGTAACAACAATGTTTGAAGCGGTTACGTTCTGGGTAACAGTCAATGATCCAGTGATTATTGTATTACCATTTACATCAAGTGTGGAATTTGCTGTAGATTTATTTATACCAACTCCAGATCCACCATCAAAGATTGAACTTGTAGTCAGTGTTGTGGCATTGCTAAATTTTGCCACATAGTTGCTTGTTCCACCAGAAATTGTTCCTGCTCCACTACTACCGCTGCTACCGCTTGATCCGGCAGAGCCAGCCGAACCAGATGTTCCACTTGTACCACTACTACCACTTGTTCCTGTTGTTCCACTACTACCACTACTACCACTTGATCCGCTGCTACCACTTGTACCAGTAGACCCACTTGTTCCACTACTACCGCTACTACCATCTGTTCCACTGGTACCGCTACTACCGCTTGTTCCAGTAGTGCCACTACTTCCGCTGCTGCCACTAGTTCCTGCACTTCCACTTGAACCAGAAGTACCTGAAGTTCCACTGCTACCACTGGTACCATCTGTACCGCTTGTTCCAGAACTTCCTCCACTGCCGCTGCTACCACTGCTACCATCTGTTCCGCTAGTACCACTTGATCCGCTACTACCACCCGTTCCACTGCTACCACTGGTTCCACTTGTTCCTGAACTTCCTCCTGTACCACTTGATCCAGATGAACCACTACTACCACTACTTCCTGCGCTACCACTACTACCACTACTTCCTGTGGTACCACTGCTACCACTTGTTCCACCAGTACCACTTGATCCCGAAGATCCACTACTACCACTACTTCCGCTGCTACCATCAGTACCGCTTGTTCCACTTGAACCAGATGTACCGCTACTTCCACTGGTACCAGATGTACCGCTACTTCCACTGGTTGCACTGGTTCCACTCGAACCACTGCTACCGCTTGTACCACTACTTCCACTGCTACCAGCTGTGCCACTACTTCCGCTTGATCCACCAGAACCACTGCTACCACTTGATCCATCTGTGCCGCTTGTGCCACTGGTACCGGCACTTGCACTACTACCACTTGTTCCAGCCGAACCAGAAGATCCAGCACTTCCCGATGTTCCTGCACTTCCACTTGAACCAGCAGTTCCGCTGCTTCCAGAAGTTCCAGTTGTACCAGAAGAACCACTTGACCCAGACGTTCCGCTTGATCCAGCAGTTCCACTTGTACCACTGCTACCGCTGGTACCACTACTTCCACTCGTACCTGCACTACCACTGGTACCACTTGATCCGTCTGTACCACTAGTACCTGCACTGCCACTGGTACCAGCACTTCCACTACTACCATCTGTACCAGAAGTTCCGCTGCTTCCACTGGTTCCTGATGAACCAGAAGTTCCACTTGAACCACTACTTCCACCGCTACCACTACTTCCACTTGTTCCACTGCTTCCAGAAGAACCTCCTGTTCCACTACTTCCACTAGTTCCAGAACTTCCACTTGATCCACCAGTTCCAGAAGTTGCAGACGTACCAGAGCTACCTGAAGATCCACTTGATCCACCAGTTCCAGACGAACCCGAACTACCGTCTGTTCCACTTGTTCCACTACTACCACTTGTACCAGCACTGCCACTTGAACCAGATGTTCCGCTTGTGCCACTACTACCAGATGTTCCACTGTAGCTTAAAGCATAGCTTGCTGTAACTGCCCAACTTGCTGTACCATATAATGAAGCAGACAAGCTTCCACTCAAATATGCATTTCCGCTATTATATACACTGAATAAAGGATTGTTTACACTTTCAATTCCAAATAATGGAGTTGAACTTGTTGAATCTGATATTACAACAATATCTCCATTATTTATGCCAGTTATGGCAACATCACCCGACGATGAAACATTTAGTGAAAGATTTGTCGCGCTTCCTGTAAATAATATTGTTGAAGCAGTAAGTTGTGTTTTATTTGATCCTTCAGCATTAAGTGCATATGAAGCGGTCAGAGCTTGTAGAGCATAACTTGCTGTACCAAGAAGACTTCCTGTTACTCCACCGATTGCATCAAAGGATCCACTTACAACAAAACTTCCAGTTACAAGTTCTGTACTGCTTGTTATGTTTTGAACATATAATGTTGATACAGTGATAATAGAAGCGGTGATTTGACCAAATGTAACATTGTTTGCACTGCTGAATGCAAGACCGCCATCGTTTGAAAGTTGGAAAGAACTTGTAACCATGTTTTCTGGTGTGTATCCACTTGATCCACTGCTACCAGAAGAACCTGCTGTTCCACTACTACCACTGCTTCCACTACTGCCGCTGCTTCCACTGCTACCACTGGTTCCACTACTACCACTGCTACCGCTGCTTCCGCTTGTTCCACTACTACCGCTGGTACCGCTACTTCCACTTGTACCAGAAGACCCACTGGTTCCGCTACTTCCACTGGTACCAGAAGAACCAGACGATCCGCTGCTTCCGCTGCTACCACTGGAACCATCGGTACCACTTGTGCCACTGCTACCACTTGTACCAGCACTTCCACTAGATCCACTTGTACCTGCCGATCCAGACGAGCCACTGGTTCCACTACTTCCACTGCTGCCACTACTACCGCTTGTTCCAGAAGATCCAGAAGTTGCACTTGTTCCGCTGCTGCCGCTGCTGCCACTAGTTCCACTACTTCCACTTGATCCACTCGTACCACTACTTCCACTAGATCCACTAGAACCACTTGTTCCAGCACTTCCACTTGACCCAGAGCTACCATCTGTTCCACTGGTACCGCTACTACCGCTTGTTCCAGTAGTACCACTACTTCCGCTACTGCCGCTTGTTCCTCCGCTTCCGCTTGTACCAGAAGATCCACTACTACCACTGCTTCCGCTAGTACCACTTGATCCCGATGTTGCACTTGTACCGCTGCTACCACTTGAACCGCTGGTTCCACTACTGCCGCTACTGCCACTTGTACCGGCACTGCCACTACTTCCACTTGAACCATCTGTACCACTGGTTCCACTACTTCCGCTGGTACCAGCACTTCCACTGCTTCCACTCGTTCCAGTTGTACCAGAAGATCCACTGCTACCACTTGTTCCTGTTGTTCCGCTGCTGCCGCTAGTGCCGCTACTACCACTACTACCACTTGTTCCACTGCTTCCACTTGTTCCACTACTACCACTACTACCGCTGCTACCACTTGATCCAGAAGTACCGCTTGAGCCAGAAGTTCCACTTGATCCACTTGTTCCCGAAGAACCGCTACTTCCACTCGAACCAGACGATCCACCAGTTCCACTTGTACCACTACTTCCACTTGTACCAGAAGATCCACTACTGCCGCTAGATCCAGACGATCCGTCTGTTCCACTTGTACCACTACTTCCACTCGTTCCGCTTGTTCCAGACGAACCGCTGGTTCCACTTGTACCACCGCTTCCACTACTACCACTCGTACCCGTTGTTCCACTTGATCCACTTGTACCAGATGATCCACTTGTACCAGATGATCCGCTTGATCCACTGCTGCCACTACTACCACTACTACCACTTGTTCCACTACTACCACTACTTCCTCCCGTTCCACTACTACCACTTGATCCATCGGTGCCACTTGTGCCACTGCTACCACTTGTACCAGCACTTCCACTACTACCACTTGTTCCGCTACTGCCACTGCTTCCACTACTTCCGCTTGTGCCACTAGTACCAGATGTACTGGTGTTAAAAGCATAACTTGCTGTTACAGCATACGACGAAGTTCCTTGTATACCATAACCATCTTCAACATTTATGTTTCCTTGAACAAAAAGACTGCCTGTGAAAACATGTGTATCAGTTATACTTGTTCCAAAGTCTGTGCTACCAGAAACAAAATTTACACTACTTGTTATGGTAACAACATGTAGATTATCAACACGTATTGCTGATGCTGTTATTGAAGTTACATCAATGTCAATTCCACTTTTGATGCTGTTTGCTCTTTGAGCATAACTTGCTGTTCCAGCAAATTGTGATGTTGATGTTATCTTATCTACATTTGTATATTCAACATAAGAAGCTGTAACAGCATTCAATGCCCATGAAGCAGTATCTGGAGCACCAATAACATATGACGCACTTACTGCATAATTTGAATATGAAGCAGTATCAACATACGACCCCGATAATGAATAAGATGACGAAACAGCATATGAAGATGATAATGCGTATGAAGATGAAACAGCATTTAATGCCCAACTTGCTGTATCAGGTGCGCCAATAACATATGATGCACTTACTGCATATTCTGAAAAGGCAGCAGATACAGCATTAAGAGCCCAACTTGATGTATCTGGCAATCCAAGAACATGTGAAGCTGTCAAAGCTTGGCTTGCTGTTAAGTATGCAACTTGATTACTGATGATAGAACCTGTTACAACAGTATTTCCATTTATGAATACGCTGCCAGAAAAGCTGGATGTACCAGATACAATCAAGCCATTTCTGACAATTAGTTCGTTGCTCATAAAGATTTATGCGAATATATTATAAATATATACTGCCTCTGGAAATATCTTTTTATATACGGGAAGAATCCCGTTTTTATATGAGATATGATCAAGAGACGCATGTTTGAAAAATCAAACAACCATGCGTATCATTTTTATTGTCCAATTGCCGCTGAACGCCGTCGCAAGTAGATTTATATTGCCGCCAGTGTTATCCACCGAGAGTGTTACTGGCACGCTTCCTATTTCACTTACTTCTGTGTTGTAATATTTGACCATAGTATTGTTCCAACTTGCTACCATTTCGCTAGCCTTGAAATTATTAACACCATCATTAATGGATATCAGCCATTTTGCTGTATTTCCACTTGAGATTGGTATACTGTCGATATATACAGAACCAGAATCTGGTGTAACATTAACTGTGACATTTGTGTTGATTGATCCTGTTGCACCAGATTCTCCGTTGATAGTGATACCATTGAAATTTCCATTTATTTCAGAGAAGTTTACATAGCTTGCAGTTGTTGCATAATTTGCTGTATTTGCTGTTCCTGCTGCATTTGCGTAGTTAGCGATTTGAGTAATGCCCGGGAATCCACCAAACACACCAGATGAAGCAGCGGGCGATTTCATTTGAACAGGTGTTGCTGAACCAAGTTCGGTTGTTCTTGCATTTAAATTTTCTGTAACAACTTCTGTGGTGAAAAGTATTTTTCTTGGTGTGAACGCTTTTTGCACTACACTCTTGTAATTTTCATATTTATCCGGAAGCAGATATGCATAACACAATAATGTGAATGTGCTTCTTACGAGTCTATCATTACCAGCGTCTGTGGCGGTTTCAAAACTATAGTCGCTGATACTTGTTCTGAATTTGAATCTTTTCTTGTCGCCCCAATAATCCTCGGTAGAAAAATTGATTGCTTCGACTATGGCATTACCTTGCTCGACAAGTTCAGTCCACACGATGAATTCATAATTCACAATAACATGATCTGGCATCGCCACACTGTATATTTCCTTTGTTGGCGCAAATCCATGCATGACACTAAATTTGTCATATTTGTTCTTTTCGCTGAATTTCTTCTGCACAGGATATTGCAAATATCTGTTTAGAGTTATCAGCTGATCATTTCTTTGCATTGTGCTGCGACGAAATGCAATGGCAGGAGTTTGCACTTTTCCATTTTTGTCACGCAATGCTCCATCTTTTCTTATAGCTTTCCATCTTTCTGGTGAAGCATAATTGATTGGTACTTTGATTTGTCTTCCTGAGTCAACGATTGTAGGACTAATGACGGTGTCAAGATAACTCAATATGGTCGAATCAACGTCAACTAGTTTAACAGAAAAGTTCTTCTGTTTATCAGTATCGCGACGAACATCAAATGCTCTGTTTGGCTTGTATTCAGGACCAGCCACGGCCTGAGATACAGGCTTTTTTGAGTCAGACATCTCTGGTCCATAATTTATTGGATTTGGAACAGGCTTATTGACCGTTGGTCTTTGAGTTGGTCCGCGCCATGCCATAATCAGTCATTCCTTTCCATTATATTCAACGAAGTATACTTCGTGTAATGTGCGTTGCAGATGATGCTGTGTGATTTGTCTGGTTGACCACCAAGCAATTGTTCCTGCACCACATTATCTATTTCATAGTAACGGTCATTGAAGAAAACCACATCACCAATTTCTGGATAAAATTCAAGCTTCTTCAACATTTCTTCGCGCATCTTAAATACATAATCCTGTCTTCTGTTTGGACCAAAGTCATCATATTCAGCTTCCATATCACTGCGTTCAATAAGTGCTGAAATTTGAATGGCGGGTAGATACCACTTGCCAGACTCGGATGAAGTTTCTCCATATATATTGGTTTTTGTTTCATTGGGGCAGATCTTGTATATCTGAATGATATTCTCAATAATGTCACCCATCAGTTCAGCATTGAACTGAGCTACCATTTTTAGGTCACGTGCTGAAAAATATCTGCCTTTTAATCCCATATAATTAAGTATTAGCGATCAACTTGTTATTGTCTGTGAGTTGTGCGGTTTTTACTTCAGAATACAATTTAAGCAGATCATCGCCATATTCTCCACCAAGCAATTGAGTGCCTTCTGGAACCAATCCAATGGATTGTAGCATCTGCATTGTTTGCGGATTGCTCATAGCATTCAATAGTTTGGCTGGACTTGGACGACCATTGGCAATGATTTCTGATTGTAATTCTCTACCAACAGTGACAGTAAATTCATAATTTGCATTAGCTTCAAACATTTGATCGTCTGTGTAGCCGGGAATTCTGGTTGGCTCACAAATTTCATAAAGCTCTGCAATCAATTTTTCAAGTATCTCAATTTCTTTACGATTAAGTTCAAATGCATGCTTTTGATCATCCAAGTGAGATTCAAGTTCTATGATTTCTGCTTCAAGATTAAGCAATATATGCGGTAATGCAGGAACTGTTTTAAGATGTTTATATTCTTCCAACTTTGCTTTGTATTTTAGTTCTGCACATTTTTCCAATGCAGCAGCACGTTTGCGACCAACCAAAAACCCTTTTAGGGTCTTTAGTTTTTCCCAAGGAGTAGAACCAATTACTTGGTATCTATAGTTGAATTCTGAATTTAGATTTGATGCCATAATATTTTATATAACTGTTGTTGTTTATCTGAAAATTGTTTATGTTAAAGAGTATCCTGCTGCGGCCAGTCCATATCTTGTAGTTGGATTGGAATTATATGTATTTGACGCGACCACACCTGTATTACTGACAAGATTTGTATAACTATATCTACTTGCATTCAATGCCCCAAATCCAAATATGGCTTTATCACCACCATATCCAGCAGCGGCCAACCAACCTCTTTCTAGAACATCGTTCACCCCACCTATGTAACCATAATAGTTAGCGGTGTTCGATGCAATTACTCCTGTGTTAGAAACTAAATTGGTTTCTCTCGTATATGAGCCGCCGGATATTCCAAATCCAATTATACCCTTATCTCCTCCGTAATTTGCTCCCGCGCCTTGTGTCTTTGCAGTGCCAGCGGCGGCGCTTGTATCAGACGCAACAACTCCAGTGTTGCTCACAAGATTGACTGTTAACAATCCGTTGTTGTTACCATCTAATTGACCATATACAAACATAGCTTTATCACCGCCATAGCCAGTCGCAGCAAGGTTGTATCTACTTGAACCAACACCTGTTGTATCAGTAGCCACAACTCCCGTGTTACTAACTAGATTTGTCATTGATACTCTTTCACTGGAAGAAGGAGTGCCGTAAACCGTTGATCCATATCCAAATATCGCTTTATCTATTCCATAACTTACCGCACCGAGCTTATTTCTAGATGTTCCTACTCCAGACGAATCAGCAGCCACAACGCCGGTGTTGCTGACAAGGTTTTTTATATTAGTCGTTCCGGCTACGACTCCATACGCAAATATAGCTTTGTCTCCTCCATACCCAGCAGCACCTAAATATGCTCTTGCAGTACCAACACCGGCAACATCATTGGCAAGAACTCCTGTATTACTTACCAAATTCGTGATTGATTGATAACTTCCAGCTTCACCATACCCAAATATTGCTCTTTGAGTTGGACTATAAACAACAGGGCCGGGCGGTATTATGAATCCCATTCTTCTATTAGAAGTATTATTGTTTCTGTTTATAAATTTCATTCCACCGGAAACAAGTACATTTGTAGTCAAATCTGCGGTCATAACTCTATTAGTTCCGCTTTGTGCAATTCCAACAAAAGATCCACTGGCATACGTTATATTTACCCATTGAGTTTGTTCTGGCGCAGACCTTGATGTCCAAGTTATTCCGTCTGTTGAGGACATGATTCTATTTGTTCCATCTGAGGCCACTGCCACAAACATACCATTTCCATATGATATTTTTTGCCAACTATTGGCTTCAGCCGCAGATCTCGCTGTCCAAGTTATTCCGTCTGTTGAAGTCATGACTCGGTTTGTTCCGTCTTGTGCAACGGCCACAAATAATCCGTTTCCGTATACTGCACCAGACCAACTATTGGCTTCAGCCGCAGATCTCGCTGTCCAAGTTATTCCGTCTGTTGAAGTCATGACTCGGTTTGTTCCGTCTTGTGCAAGGGCTACAAATAATCCGCCTCCATATGTAACATCTCGCCAAGTATTATTTTCCGCAGCGGATCTTGCTGTCCAAGTTATTCCATCTGTTGAAGTCATTACTCGGTTTGTTCCGCTACCTGCAACGGCCACAAATAATCCGTTTCCGTATGTAACACTATACCAAATATTGGCTACAGGATTTGCATTTCTAGTTGTCCAAGTTATTCCATCGGGAGATGTCATTACCTTTCCAGACGATCCTCCAGAGGTACTAGAAACAGCCACGAATAATCCGTTTCCGTATGTAACACTAATCCAATTATCTGATCCATATTGAGGATTAAGAGCATCTGACCTAGATGTCCAAGTTATTCCATTTGGAGATGTCATTACTCTGTTTGTTCCTGAAGAATATGCCGTTGCAACAAATAAACCATTTCCATATGTAATACCTCTCCAACCGCTGGCTTCAGACGCAGACCTTCCAACAAAACTTCCAAGTGAAGTGGATGTTGTAGAAATTGTATTTTTATTTATATACTTGATTGGCATAACTTATGAGAAGATCAATTTTTTCATCTGTTCCAATGTGATTGGTTCATCTTCACGAATGCGAATGATCTTCATTCCTTTCTTTTCAGCCATCTTGTTTTTCAGTTCATCAACTTTAAATGCTTTTTTCTGAAAATCATATTTTGCATCATCTTCATTCTTTGGATGCCAAAATGAACCATCAAATTCAAATAGTATGTTTTGATCTGGCAGATATGCGTCGTAATATCTTCCTCCCATCGGATATTGCGGAACATAATAGACATCCAAGTTCTTCAGCATGAGATAATATTTTCTTTCCAATGATGTGAACTTGCCTCTCGGTTTGAGAGTTCTTTTTAGTCCGACAAATTTCATTCTTTTTCTTTCACTCTCGGACAATACTTGATCTAGTAACGAGAAAGGTTTCATCCAATATAAATTCCCATCGGAACTTTTTGGAGTGTTGCTTGAAGTTGTTGCGCCTCGGCTTCTCTTAGTTCCATTTGAGCTTTTCTGCCAGTGGCTTCAAGATTTTCTCTTAGCTGAGTAATCAATGCTTCTTTTTCAGACGATGCTTCTTGACGCAATTCTCCACCATCAAGTGTGACTTCTGCTCCGGGAATTGGAATGGTTTGATACTTTTGGCGAATGCTTCCAAGCACTTCTTTACAAAGCGCGAGGAAATATTTTCTTATCCATTGTTTACCTACACTGTTTATGGTGGTGTATGGAATATTGTTGTAAGGCACATTGCTATAATCTCCAATCACAGATGATGAAACAACAGTGTTGCTGCCAGAAACATAGAATGAACCAGAATTGTATATGCCCTGACTGTCGCGATCTTTCACAAGCAGATATTCAAAATACATCGTGAAATCATATGTTGGAATTGGGAATAATTTCAATTTGTTGTTTACCAATTCAAAACTCCATGCCGATTTTCTAACAAGGTCATTAAATTCAATTGCCTGCATTCTTAGCAAGTCTTCAAAGATTGGCGTCATCAAAAATTGTGTGGCAGGAGAATACCCAGCAAATCCCATTTCATTCAATACATTGCTATAGCTCATACCAGTCATGCTGAATGGATCATAAATTCTTGCAGCAGCGGGTGGCATCTGATGAAAAATTCTGCGAATTTCAATACGATCAAAACTTTCACTTACATTTCCCCACAAAGCCTGAAGATCATATGTTTGCTTTTTTGCTTCAACATGTATAAATCCTTTTTTCCAATCTACTTTTCCACCAACACCAAACTCTGTTCCATATCCTTCAGCCAATCTGATCAATTGTGGCAGTCCACTTGCTGCAACATTTGTTTGGGTCAAATTAACATTGGCTGAACTTCCTTGCAACACACCCATGTTGTTGCGAATATTAAACTGATTTACTTGTGCGCTATATTCAAAACATGCTTCTTCAAAACATGCATAAAAATTTTTGTCAATCATTTCAATGTCGGTGATTGGATAGCCCAATCTTGTTGCCGCCCATTTTGCTGCATTCGGCGCGTCCAACTGAAAAACTGCATCACCATCGTAAAATCCAAAAGGAGTTGAGCCGCTTCCGGGTGTGATTGCGGAACCAGACCCCGGCCATCTCACGCGATCCTGATCTACGGTGTAATTTATCGATGTGTCTGCCATATTATATAAATATGGTTATGGTCCGTGTTTATATCGCAATATTTATTATGCGAGACATAATACTCGGTCATCTTCATATTTATAATATATATGAGTATCATCAAACTAAAAGATTTACTAAAAGAACAAAAATTGATTGAAGCTCCTGTGGCAGATTTACCACCAGTAAAGTTTGTGATGCCTCCTGCGCAACACGCATATGCACAACCAGCGTCAAGTGCCGCTGGAAAGCCTTATACGCAGCCCGATATTGATTTTAGTGGTACGGCCAAGGTAGAAGATGTTGCATCAAAAGCGGCCAACGTAATCATGAAATTTGAAAACAGCAAAGATAATCCAAGAGGTGGATATAACAAGCAATTGAAAAAATGGTTTCCGCATAAAAGTTTAGAAGGTGGCAGTGATACTATTGCATATGGTCACAAAATACAACAAGGCGAAGATTTCAGTAAAGGACTTACTGATGATGAAGCTATTAAATTGTTGAACAAAGACATTAATAGAACAATTGATACTGCCAAAAGACTCATGAAGAAATTTGATACATTTCCTCTTACAATCAAAATCGCAATTATAAATGCGGGATTCAGAGGGTTTGGAAAAAAAGGAGATCTTGGTCCAGAAACAATGAAGCTATTGGACCAATATAAATTCCAAGACGCAGCCAAGGAATATTTAAACCATAAAGAATATAAGACAACAACCAATCAGGGTGTTAAGAAAAGAATGAATTGGAATGCTTCTGTGTTTAAATCAGGTGGCTGATATTTTTATTTCTTGATCAGCCCAGTCCAATTCTTTTGATCCGCTTTACTGGCTTCAAATTCCTTTTGCTGCTTTGATGGCATTTTTGGATTAAAATCAATTCCTGTTTTTGTTTCTATTTCTGAAATACTAACAATATACTTTGGTAAATCTTCAACAGGTAATGAAGTATTTGGAAACAAAAATGATATAGAAGTATTTGTTTTTGCGTCAATCACAATTTTCCAAAGATAATCTGGTACCCCAACTTTGTTTTCACCAATTGTTTTATGATCTGGATTATATGCTGTACCACTAATAACATATAAATCCTTACCCTCATCAACCACCCAATTTCTTACACATGTTTCCAATTGCTTCCATATTCCGCGATTATGATTTGGAACTTGTGGTACCATGTTTGAAAGAAAAAAGCTTTCACTCATTGTGTCCGCATTCTTTGTTGAATTTCCAGCAGGAACCATATGACCACGATCATATGGATTACCAGCATAGTCGCTTAATTTTGACTGATGCTTTTCTGGTATTTCTGGATCTGGTCTGAAATCATCCTGCCTTTTTGCTCCACCAAGTATATCTTCTTTTGTAGGACGCTCTACTACATACTCTGCTGTTTTCTTGTCATATCTGTAATGAATAGCATATACTTTTTTGATCAAATATTGATTATCTTTTGTAATTTTGCTAATTGGCGCACCATTTAAAACAAATTTTGATGCCTTGTCATCAATAGGATTGGCGACCAAAATGGATACCAATGTTAACAAACTTAACAATAAATATTTTAGTTTCTTCATAATATTTTGTACGAAAAATACATATGATATATACAATAAAAAAGACCCGCATTTCTGCGGGTCTTTTTGTTTAGGAGTTTAACTCTATTAAGAATTAGACTTCGTTCAATGCACCGATGACGATCTTGCCGTAGAATTCTGGGCGGATCATCTTCTTTGCATAACGTGTCATCACACCACGGCGTGGTGTGAAGTTCACTGGATCGTACACCAATGGTGTTTGGATCAGTGGGATGTATGGAGCGTATACAGCGCCGGTTTCTAGGAAGTTGCTTCCACGGAAACCAACCAACATGACGTTGTCGGTCATGTATGGGTTCTTGTATACTGTCCAACGGTTGCTTAGAGCACCGACCTTGGCAACGCCCATTGCGAACTTTGCTTGGTCACCATCTGTGTTGGTTGTGAAGCCAGGGATGGATTCGATGATGGTTGCAACGTCTGGGCTGCAAACTAGGAAGTTTGCTCCACCACGTAGTGTCAACTGGTGGATCTTGTTGGAGACCTTTTGGATCTTGTTGCCCAATGTTTGGAACCATGTGCTCTTTACGTATGCTGTACGGTTAGCAGCAGTTGCGACGAACTTGTTTTGTGTTGTGTCATATTCGTCACCGATACGTGCTGACCAGTATTCGGTTGTTGCTGTTGGAGCGGCTGTTACCAACATGTCGAGGATTTCTAGGTCGATTTCCATCGAAACGTATTCGCTCAATAGAGCAGTCAATTCTGCTTCTGCGTCGATTGAGTGATATGCGTTCAAGTCTTGAGCCAATTCTGGTGTCCAGACGGCTTTCAACTTGCGTGTCTTTGCAACGATGGCTTCGGACTTCAACTCTAGGTTGACTTCTGGAATTCCAACGTCATTGGCAACACCTGTTTGATTTGGCAATCCTGCGCCGAGATCTTCGAAGTCGCCACGGCTTGTTGGTGCTGGTTGCTTGTGATAAACGATCTTTACGGATGGGGATGCACCAATTGCGGAACCAGAAACGATGAACGAAACATTGTTTCCAGAAACGCTTGTGAATGCTGGGTAGAAATCAACGATTCCAGATCCAGAGATCGTGAATGCGCGAGCACCATTTAGATCGGTTCCATATGTGTCTGGATCCATGTCAACGGTGATCTTGATGATTTCGGTAGCAACGATTGATGATGATAGTTCTGGAACGAACTTTGCATCCAACCATGAACCAGTTGTGGCTGTTCCTGTGAAGTTTGAGCTTCCAGAAACGTCATTGATGGTGTAACCGAAGCGGCCTTGGCCATATAGACCATTGACTGCGCTGTCGGTTGAACCCAACTTTGTTCCTGTTCCACCGAACAAGCTTTGGTTTACGAATGCTGGTTTTCCAGCTTGGTTGGTACCATACTTGAAGTCTAGATAGAATACTAGACCTGATGGTAGGTTCATTGGCTGAACGCTGACGAATTCCTTAGCGGCGATTTCAGCGAAAACACGGCGAACCAATGGAAGAGCAACGCCTGCCCATTGTTCGGAGTTAGCTGAAGTACCAGTGCGGGTAGCTTCGTCGATTAGTTGCTTTGCTTGGTTTTCCAAAAGAATCGACATGTGTGATTTTTCCATGTCGGTCTTAATTCCTTCTAGAAGACCAGTCTTTTCCCATTTGGACACTAGTCCACGGGTTTCGCTCATGAGCTTAACCATTGGATTGGTTGTCTCAGTTAGTAGTGATTTGATGTCTGACATATTTTTTCCTTGTTAAGGTTGATTGTTGATTTTTACTTGCTACGAATACCGGCCAATTTCTTAAAGCGGTTTGCCATGTCGGCACCTTCTGTAAGAACAGCGGCTGTTGTTGGTTTTGTCGATGCAACTGGCTTACTGGCCAATCCCTCGGTGATGTTTTTGACGGTTGAAGACTTCTTTACAGGAGTTTCAACTTTCTTAGCACCGCTATTGATGGATTCTGCTAGTGTAGCATAAACGAGTTTGGCTTCACGAACGGACTTTGTGAGGTCAAATGATTCGATTACTTTCAGTTTCTGTTCATTGCTTAGGTTAGCTCCCTTGAACAGCTTGTTCGTGTAGAGCAACTTGGCATTGAGCAGGTTAATTTCATTGATCTGGTTCCGTAGAAATTCAATTCCGCTACGGTATTCTTCAATTTCCTTCTTCAACGAAAGATTTTCTTTGACGATGGACTCGTTGGCTTCTTCCTTTTCGTCTTCTTCTTTTTCTTCCTTTTTGCCTTCTTCCTTTTCTTCGGATAGAAGTTCATCTAGGTTGATTACTTCGTCAACTTCTTCTTTGGCTTCTGGAGCGGCTGCTTCCATAGGAGCGGCCATTTCTTCCATACCACCAACTTCATTGACTGAATTTTCAAGTTCCTTTAGGATTTCATCCAATGATTCTTCTGTAATTTCATCGGATTCTTCCAATTTGACAACTTCATTTGAAGCGCCTTGAGGATCTTCTGTTTTGTGTCCAGCGGTCACCTTTGTATAATCAGGTGATGCTTTGTGGCTGTCGGCAGCTGCCTTTGGTTCACCTGCGGTTGACAACTTTGTTGCGTCAACAACTTCTTGACCATGATCTTCGGTCTTGTGTCCCTTGGTTTTTGCCTTGTAATTTGAAGATGCTTTCTTTACTTCTTCCAATGCAGCACTCTTCTCAACTGGGTCAGGATGTCCTGAGCCTAGAGTTTGATATTCTTCAATTTCTTCTTCTTCTAGTGCAGGTGCTGGTTCTTCAACTGGAGCTTCTGCTGCTGGAGCAGGAGCAGCTTCTGGAGCAGGAGCAGCTTCTGGAGCAGGAGCAACTGCGGCATCGGCTGGTGTTGCTTCTGGAGCAGCAACAGCTTCTGGAGCAGCAGCTTCTTCTTCTGCCATCTCAGCAGCTAGTTTTTCAGATAGCATGCTTTGTAGTTTTGGTGCAAAGTGCTCTTCTAGAGCAGCTTTTGCATTTGATAGTGCAGTTGCGCGGACGGCTTTAGCGTCGGCAATTGCTTGTTTTAGTAGATCTGACATAATAGTTTTATCCTTTTGTTGATGAAACTATTAAGAGTTTCAAGAAATTGTTTTATTCCGACTAAGCATCAAATAATGATGCATTTTATAATAAATAAATATATATGTATTTACGAAAAATACAAAATATTTTATATTTTTATTATTTTGCTATTTTGCTAACTGCGGACTGACCTTCTTGAAGGTTCTTTACTTCGTAATAACGTTCGAGTAAATGACCAATATCTTCGTATGTTGCTTGCATTCTTTGTTCAAGAATGTGTGCTTCTTTTGCATACTTGTTAAATTCTTGAATAGCCTTGGTCATATTTGCGAAATTTTTTCTTACTGTTTGCTCGTCGAACCAATGTTTACCGTCGGTAGATGATTTTTCTGTTTCGTGCAATGCAAGTTCTTCGGCATTCTTTACAATTTCAGAAAGCTTATGTGATATTTCCATTAAACTTTGTTCGCGATGAAGATGTTGAGCATATTCATTGTAACAACCAATATTTTCCAATGCAGCTTTCTTTAATTCACTGGTCCATTCTTTTTTTGGAGCTTCTGAAGGAGCTTGAAAATTTTCGATAAGTGGTCTTAGTTTCAATGTATTCATAAATTGATATTTTATTCTGGAGATTTTTCTTCTGAAGATTTTGGTTCTTCCACGGCCAATTCTTTTATGGCTGCAATTAGTTCAACCATTCCGGGAATGCTTTTATACAATGCCATATCTTTTTCAAACAAATCTGCATCATTTGGAGTTGTTATTTTCAATTTTTGCGCCATTTCAGATGCCAACGCATCTATGGTATTTGTTTTGAATGATTGTCCAATAATTTTTCCAATCATATATTTGACGCCGCTGTCTGACTTCAATTTGATATATGCATTTTGTTCAAGCTCATCTTCTGCCTTTTTAAGATCAGCTTTTGCTTTTTCAACCTCTGCTTTTTTCTTAGCGGCGTCGGCTTCTAGTTCTTTTGGATCTTCTGCACCAGCTTCATCGGCAGCAGCATCCGTCGAAGGAGCAGTTGCAGCGTCTTTACTTGCCTGTGCCTTTGGTGCAGCTGATGGAGCGGCTGATGGTACCGCTTGCTTTTCGCCTTCACCGCCACCTTCTCCACCAAGTATATCACCCAATGGATCTTCTTTCTTAGCGTCTGCTTCCTTTACAAGATTGTATCCAAATCTTCCTTCATTTGCTTTACTAGCAATTTCAGAAATAAGTTGCTTAAGAAGTGGATTGGTTATCTTGTTGTTCATGTTTTATAAATATATATCAACTTGTTAGAAAATGTTACCGTGAGCCAGATCATTGACCAACCCATAATTTTCTTTTTCCAACTGCTCAATTTCCTGAGCTGTCAATGGAGTTCCATCAACATACTCGGCGTGTGAGATATACGCATCTGAAAAATCTGGAAAATCTCTTGGATCAACGTCCGCAAGTTCGATTGAGCCCATTTCAACTTGCTTTCCATTCAGCATGATTGGTGCAGGTCTGTTTGTTTCCATTACTTTCTTTGCAATTTCGCTTAGTTTGATTTTCATAATGTCAACGTGTTTCCGAAAGAATATCACGAATGATATTTTCAATGTTCAAATACTTGTTGATGTCTTTACGATCTTGTGTACCACCAATCAATTGTTTGTCACGATTGATTCCTTCGGCAAGATTCATATATGCACCGCGTGTTGAAGGCGAAGATACAAGGTCAAAGCAAAGTAGTTCAAAGTCATCTTGAACCTCAACTGTATTTTCGTTCATTTGACGAACACTGCCCAATCCACGACTGCTGATACCAATGCGGATATTGTTACGAATAAGATCGCGAGCAATGTTACCGCTTGGTGTAGTAAGAATTTCAATTGTACCAACAACAGTATCGCCTTCCCAATGGCACTCTGTTACATTGTGACATACATTCTTAAGATTGATGACTGAACTGTCTGGGTGATCAAGTTCACCAAGTGCGCGACGTTCCTTGATGATTTGCTGATACTTTTCAACTTCACGTTCCAATACTTCGCGTGGATATACACGACCGTTATGGTTCTTTTCTCCAGCCTTCTGCAATGGTCCCTTTAATACCAATGGTGCATTTGGATTTGCTTTGGCTTCACTTAACAATTGAGGAGAAATCTCAAATGGAATAAAATCGACTAGTAGTTGCTTGCTCATATGTTTGTATTATCCTTGAGGTAAGATGTTTTTCTTTCCAGCGGTGCCATCTTCTGGGACTGACATGCCACCTGTTCTTCCAACGGTTGAAATTGAAGCAGGTGAATCATCCACAGTTATGATAGAATCGTCCAAGTAATATTCACTTTCAGATGCGTTACCTTCTTTACCAGTGAACACAACATAATATTTGTCTTTCATATAACGAACATCAATGTTGTTGACAGTAACATTATATTCCTTTTCAATTTGGCCAACAGATCCCTTGGATGCTTTTACAGTTACAACTTTCTTCAAAAAGCTCTTTTTAAGATCAGCTTCAAATTTTTGAATGAGTGCATCTTCTTGCTTTTCCAACTCAAGTTTGAAATTCTTGTAAAGATTTGAAATGTCAACTCTTTTGGCGGTTGGTCCCGGAGACACTGCGGTAGGAGAACGACCGGGTGCCATGCTTCCACCAGCAGATGGAAATGTGCCCCAACTGTCTTCATTGATTATTTTCTTGGCAATGTCGGTTAGATTCATAGTCTTATTGTTTTCCCATTCTGTTGATTCGTTTGGCGATTTCCTTCAGACGATTGTGGATTTCTTTCATGTCTGGTTGAGTACGTGCCCACAAATTATTTGTGCTATATCCACATTCTGTCTTCAATCTTTCACAGATTCCAACCAGATATTCAACTTCACCAAGCATTTTCTTGGCTTGATTAATACCGTATGAAATCTTGGCATGATTTTTCATCATGTCGCTTTCTTTGAAATTGCGATAGCGACTGCGAGCTTCCATTATGTGTGCATCACGACGAAGTGTAAGTGTTTCACCTTCACCTACTGTGGTATCATCCGTATCTTCTTTACCAACAACTTTGCCTCCCGGCATTGATTTTTCAGCTGACTTCTTTTTGCTCTTGTGACCACGAAATGCCGCTGGAGTCATATAACCAGCAACAGCACCAGTTGCTGTCATTTCTTCTATGACTTCTTCAACAAGTTCACGAATGATTTGTTTGGTATCTTTCATTATTTAAGATTCACTTTTTGAGCAACATATACTTCTTCAAAGTCTGCACCAAATTCATACTTGTAACCTCCCCCAGCAGCATGTACTGCTTGATCACCATCATCACCTTCGTCCATGAAAAATCCGTCTTCATTATCAATCTGAATGAGTCCTTGATCATACGTGGACTTAATAAATACAATGATTTTGTTTGCTCTTAGCAATTTGTTAAGTTGATTGAAAGTATATGTTGTACCAGACGGTGAAACTTTGGCAGCTTCTGCCTGAACACCTTCAATTGTTTCTCTAATGATTTGTTTGAGTTCGTTGCGTGTCATATGTGTATTATTTTAGGTTTTTTAATTCTTTAATAAGTTCATAGCTGAGTAGCATTGCCATGATTTGATTTTCCTTCACAAGTGTTCCCTTGGTGATCTTGTCCAATTGATTGAGTGTTTCATCAAGCTTGATCTTGATAACATCATTATCAACCTTACTCTTCAATTCCATTATCTGCGCACGAACAAATGGAACTTCGGCATTGATATATTCACGCAATGAATTTGTGTTGCTTACATTATTGATATATTCGCGAATAAGAACTTTTTGTTTATCGTCCAATCCCTTGTACTTTTCATTGAATGAATCAACAAGAAGCTTGTATGCAAGAAGACGAACGTCTTCATTTTGCTGCTGATATACCTTGATAAGATCCTTCTTTTCATCTTCACTTACAAGACGAGTTGGTGTCTTGTTGGATATGATGCTTTCAACAATGCAGCTGCGAGCTTGGAAAATTTCGCGTGGATCACAAACAACTTCATTTACACTTTCATCAAAAACCTTGTATATGCTGGCAAGAAGCTTGTAATTGTTGATACTACCCTTCAAAAAGTCTTCAATTGGATAGTTTTCACTGATCTCTTTTACCAAATTATATTTTTGAACATTAAGTGCTTTTTCATCAAGCTTTTTTCTGGTGCGCAATATTGTTTCAAGAAGTCTGTCGGCGGCTGATGTATCCTTGGCTTTTTCTTCCAAAATGATTCTATATAATCTATTTTCTCTACCAAGTTCTGTTGACTCGCTGAAATACTTACGAAGAATTCCATTTGCTTTAGAGTCCTCTTGGCCGTTAAGAATGTCGGCAGTAACTTGACGCACCAACAATTCGAATAATATACCTGCATTCTTATACTTAGAGTGTTTCAGCTTCTTCATACAATTTTATTATTTATAAATATGAGCATGGTTGATAAAAACCCCAATTTTAGAGAGGTTTATCCTCTTCAATGATATTGGATTCATCTAATATGGATTTTCCTTCTACAATTACCTTTCTTTGTTTATTAACATGCTTGCTTTTCAAGGAGTTTTTTATATTCTTCAAATCTTCTTCTAAAGACAATCCAGAGCTTCTGTATATATGACGAGTTCTGCGTTCTGTTTTTGATTTTTCTTTGTTTTCTTTGTTACCAAGAGGATCTTCCCCAAAGTTTTTGGTGTGCGAAGATGTATATTTTTCCTTGTTTCCTGTTTGATCGCGATTTCCACGTTCACGATCTTTTCTTGTTTCTTCGTCAATAATGGCTTCGTCGGCTTTTTGTTCTTCTTCAAGCGGAGGCAATCCACCAGCTTCTCCACCAGCCTCCGCCCCACCGCCTTCACCGCCACCAAGTTCAGGTGCTGCACCACCTCCACCAGTAGCACCTTCACCTCCACCAGTTGCAAACGCAGGATCGCTGCCCTCATCAGTAATTTGTTGCAGTCTCCATTCTTCTTTTTTATCACCAACAACCTCATTCTGCAATGTTTCAATGTCAACATCTGACATATTGAATATATTGTTATACATCCATGTCTTGCTAAACATATTGCTATCTTTCATATCCGATGCAAGATTGATTTTATTTTGCCAAATTTCCAATTTTTCTTGTTCAAAGATTGTGCTTGGATTACTTAGTTCCAATTCAAAGTCAACAAGAGATGCATCTTGATATCCTTGAACATACAAATGAACAATTGCAATTTTGGTTAATTCGGAAATAAGAATGCGCTGAATGCGCCCAATAGTACGAGCAAATCTTACATCTTCCGCCGCAAGTGTCGCTTTGCCACTTAATCCTTCTTCATATCCAAGAAACGCCTTTGGAATCTTGAGTGCGGCCATCATTTTGTTTCTAATATACTCAAGATCATCAATACCAGTGAATTCCATTCCCGGCAACGTATCGATCTTTGTTCCACTGTCACTGCCACGAACAGGCAGATAAAAGTCTTCAATCATGTTGTTAAGATTGAATCTTAGATTATAATCTCCTGTTTTCTCATCAATGTATGGAACTTTCTTGACTTGGCTGATGATTTTTTGCATCGCCGTGTCAATATCAGCAGGAGGAATATTGCCAACGTCAATTGAGAATATTCTCTTTTCTGGTGCACGCATGATACGATGAATAAGCATGGCATCTTCCATTAAGCTCAATTGCTTCCATACACGGCGTGCTGGTTCAACCATCGATTTTCCATATGGAAGAAAATTGCTGTCGCTCAAAAGTCTAAAGTGTGCGATTTCAAAATTTTCATATTCCATTCCGCCGCCAACACCATCATGTTGGTATTTTACATAATTGATGTTCTTTGGATCACTACCTTCTATGCGTGTGATTTCATATGGACTGATTGGATGAACAAGATACACACCATACTCGGGAGATATTTCCATGCGCAAAAAGAAATCTCCATATTTGCACATGTTACGAGTCCAACTCCACATGTTGAACTCAACATTCATTATGTCATAAAACAAATTATGAAGAATGCGCTTGATATTTTCATTCTTGGATCGAATAGTAAGAACATTACCAAACTCACTTGGTACAAGGCATTCATCGCTATAAATATCCAATGCAGATGCAATGATAGGATCCATGTCCATTACATCATAATCTCTGAATAACTCAAGACGGCTTGACTGATATGCCATGCTCAAATCGCGATTATGAAGATTATATGTTGAACTTCTTAAGCGATTAAAACGGTCGCGCAAACTATTTCTGTCTGTTGCGTATTGTATTTCATCTGTGTCTACAACTTTGATTTTCTTTCCGCCCACATTACGAACAATAACGTCCGTAGAGAACATCTTTTTCAGTCTACTAAATAAGTCTTTTTGATCAGCCATAAGTATTGTATATATATGAGCGCCTAAAGTATAAATATATACTCGTTATATTTTTATAAGATAATCATTTTAATAACCATGTTAAGTCGATTGGTTGCTGACTTGAGCCATGACCACCAACCTTCATTTGCCACGGGTTTGGCTGCGTTCCAAATGGATTTGTATTTCTATACAAGGATTGCATGTTGCCTTTTACTTGGTCATTTGAAGTAGACCCTATTCTATCAAGTATGGTTCTTGTTATAGTTTCTGAGTCTTTTCTTAATCTTAGCGCGACATCTCTTATCCAAAGTCCAATTCCCAAAGACATAACAAGGTCATCATTATATCCATCCATTGCTTCTGCCTTTGATGACACAGCACCACTCTTCCATATAAACACTTGTAATTCTTCAACCAATCTTTTACTATGAATAATAACTTCCTTATTTCTGAAATAGCTTTCAAGCTTTGATATTAGAAGAGGCTTAGACTTGTTTGAAGTGGTGAACCCCGGAGTCATCTTCTTTTCTTGCGCATTTATCTTGTTGGTCATTTGATTTTCGACATCAACATATTGAAGATCCGATGAACTATAAAACAAATTTGGATAACTGTTGTCCAATACTTCCTGTATGACTGCCCAACCAACATTTGCGTTTTCTATCACAAGCAGTGCATTATTGTATTCTGTTGCCATTGTGATTAGCGCACGAGCATATTCTTTGGTTGGCAATTTTCCTTTATATTCTGCCACTTGCTCCATTGTTTCAATATCTAATATTTGAGCGGCGCTATAATCTGATGCATCACCACGGGCTACGTCGGCGCTCACCATATATGATTTTCCAGCTTCTGGATATTTAAATATCCAATAGCCTCTATCCATTCCCCGTTTTTCAATTGGTTCTGTTACTTGATTCTTGCTGTACCATTCAAGTATTGGAATTTCAATTACAGTGTTACCAGATGTGCTGAATTCACAATCACATTCTTGGGCGGCTCCTCTTTCTCCAGAGAGTTTGGTTTGTTCATCTCTCCATTTTTGATCTCGCTCTGGATGAAGATGCCAAGGAAGACTGATTCTATTCATACTGTTCAATCCTTCCTCGGATTCTGTCCACATCTTATGGAACCAATTACCTACGCCATTCGGAGTTGATAGGATAATTGCTTTACCACCCGTTGATAATGTGTATTGGGATGATAACCAAATTTCTTCTATGTTATCAATAAACGCAGCTTCGTCTACTACGAGCAATGACAATGCACTTGAACGACCAGATGTACCAGCACTACTTGCTGCTTTAATTTCGGATCCATTCTTTAGTTTCAGTGATAGTCTGTTATCTTCAACTGCTGGTACTTTCAACCAACTTGGTAAATTATCGTTTGCAAATCTTACTTTGGTTACAATTGCCTTGGATGTTTCTTGTGTAATACTCAAGCAAAGTATCTGTTTGTCATTATGAAACGTCATCAACCATATGCTATATCCCGCTACCAATGTTGTAATTCCCATTTGGCGGCTTTTAAGAATAATATTTTGGTTATGATGAACAAAGTTTTCCAATGCTTTATCCTGAAATGGGTATGTGATAAATGGCAAAGTGCCGCGTGTAGGATGTTGGATTTTCACATACTTCTTCATGAAGTATATTGGATCTTTGGCGCACTTGATGTATTCTTCTCTGATTACATCTTTGAGATTTTTAGTCTTACCCTCAGACATGTCCAAGTTCCTCGTAATATCTGTATAATGGATCAGAGTAACTTATATACACCACATCAGGTATGTTCACATAAACATATTTCTTGAATTGGTCCGCTGATATATCCAATATTTTTCCTTCAACATTTACCCAATCGTGATTGACTTGATATTCATCCAAATTTTCATCTTCATCCGATCTATATTTCCATGCTCCCGGTTCATCCAATGTGAATATCCCCATCACATGCTCCGCTCTTATTCCTCTGCTTCTTAGTTCCTTTACAAGTTCTTGGGCCATGTATTCACATTTCCCATCGGACGATGAAAATCTTGATTTCACCCTATGAGCCAATGCATCAATTACATCAGCTTGGGGTAAGAACTTTGCTAATTTCTCCATCTACTTTCTTCAACTCCTTTTCAGCCGCTTTTATTTTTTTCAAACAAGTCACAAAATCTTTTTTGACGTTTTCAAGTAATTCTCCTCTTGCTTCATTACTCCATTCTTCAACCATACCTGTTGAATTTGCCCATGTAAGGGTCTTTGAATCTTCACTTTCAAGATAATCCTTGCTCTCTTTTAGCTTCTGTCGAATATCATTTAAATACGATAGTTCATTCTCAAGCAGTTTCTTGGTTTCGTACAATTTGTATTTTCCTTTGATTTTTAATTGAGTTTCTTCTTCCACAACACAATCCAAACATTTCTTTGTACGATAATACATTTTACGATCTTGTCTTGTTCCCCATCTTATTTCTTTCTTACAACATACACATTTATCATTCATTTCCTCGCGGATAATATCCGAAACTCTCGTCACGGCAACGGGTCCATAATCTTTTTGTTCCCATTCTTTTCCACTGGAATCAGTCCAACGTTCTCCAACTTTTCTGATGATATATTTGTCCATATCACCACGATATCCAACCTGTATCACAGGGCGTTCACCGTTCAAATAATCTCTGACAATATCTATATTTTTCTTCATATTATAAAACCTTTAAGATATATATGCGGCAAAGTTCATAATAGGTTGCCGCGTATTTTATTATATAGACAATCCAAGAATATCTTTCGTAGCCTTTTGCACAGAAGCATATTCCTTTGGATTTAAACCTTCGCCAGCCAAAACTTCCGTGAATCTATTCATAGCAATGTCGATGGTTTTCTTGTCCAAATATTTCTTCATTAGTCTTAACAGTCCCTGATAGCTGCGAAATTCAGCTCTTTCTTCAGGCGATGCTTTCTTTTTGAACAATATTTCAAATATTCTGCCAACATCCGTGATTCTGTCTTCTGGTTTTGTTTCTTTGGCTTCCACAAATCTATATGCATCAACCATCTTCCCATTATATGGCATTGTCTTTACTAATTCGTATGCCTTACGTATACCAGTACCACCACCGCCAGTATTTAATGTGTATGCAGATGGAATACTGTGCTGTGCTGCTTTAGTAACTTCCTTATCGGTAAGTTCCTTGACTGCACCAGACTGAACTTTCTTGACTGCGCCCGGCGTCAACACAACTGCATTTGGTAATACTGTTGTTGCTCTTGCTAATGAGCGAAGCATTAATGCCCCAGCCAATCCCTTGATACCTACGGTCAAATCTTCCCACGGAGAATCTTTGCTGAATTTTGTCCACTCGCTTGGCTTTTCATATCCTTGCGGATCAAGAAACATTTCATCACCTTCAAAGTCCACTTGAACAACTTGCTTCATTGGATCATAATACCAAAGTGTTACAAGTTGATCTGGAATGGATGCATAACTCTTCGTGCGTCCAACATAATAAAACTTACTAGACAATCTGTTTTGAGTTGTCGGATTCCAATCAGCTTTATTGTCATCAATGCTGTCCAAAAATGATGTCAAAGCATCCAATTTTGATTTTGGAATGATAACATCTATGTCACCAAAAGAATCTTTGTATTTGCTCAACACACCAAACTTGTTTGGATCCATTAGAAATTGTGAACTACCATTGAATATAAATCCATTTTCAATGTACGGATTATTCTTTTTCCAAAAACCGACCTTGGCATTCAATACATACACAAGTTCCTTGATGTCCTTTGACACTGCTGAATGCACATCCTTGCCCTGCGGATCAACAATTCTTAATTTGGTTGTTGCCTGTGCTGGCTGACCATTTACCATCTTTGGCGTTTTTGGGTCCACGGCGGCTATGGATTTACCAGATTCCATCAGAAGTGTATAATGTTCTTTAATAAGTTCGTTTGCCATCTGTATTCCCAGATCAGCATGATTTTTTATTTTTTCTATTGTTCTCATGGCGCTTGGTGTTTGTGCTTTTTCAAGTTTTTTGGCTGTTTTTGCTCGCTGCATCATATCGATGTATGTGGTTCTTACGCGATCAACAAATTGTTTTCTGCTTTTGATTGTTATACCATCCTTGGAGGTTATGACTCCAGCGTCAAATATTCCATTCTTTTCAAGTGTATTTGCCAAAGCAACCACGGTTTGGCATTTCTTTTTTAATGAAGGGTCGTTGGCATCAAGGCCCATATAACCAACCAATAAAGATAAGTCTGGGTTTTCAATGTCCGCCATTTCACCATAAAATCGTACAATCTCGGCAAATACTTCATTTGGCTTTAGGAATTTTTGCACAGCATCTTTCTTGATTGAGGATGATACAACCTTTCCATCAACAGTGTTGATATACGGATTGGTGCTTGACCCAAGAACAACATTCAATGTGTCACTCAATGCACTTAACATCATTCCTGTGACAAATCCCTTCAATCCTTTTTCTGGCGTTGTTCTTACACTCGTCCAATCAGCTGAAACAGTATATGATAGTACAAGATCAACTTGAACTTTTTTACCATCCACATTGAATATCAAGTATCCAATTCCAAAATCTGGATCATTTGTTGCGTCGTGAATATAGCTTGGTTTTTTGGTCTTTATGAACTCACGGATCTTGTCTCCAAAAATTTTATTGGCTTCTAATTGATTTTTTCTTTCATTGCTTTCAACGGGCAATACAAGTTGAATATCAATATCTCCATAAGTTATACTTGGATCATTCAAGTCGTTCTTGTAATATTTTCCACTTCCTGTCGGACCTTTGGTTGACAACTTGGATAATCCAGACCATGCATTGAAATCATTCAAAAATTTGTTAGTGTCTTCCACGATCTTTGCCACCATCTTTGGTGTAACTTCCCATTCTTGTGTCTCTGGATTTCTCCATCCGCCTTCATTCAATATTTCATTTGCAACTTCATTAATCAGTTTTTCAGCCAATACAGCGTATGGATTTATTTCAGCAAGATCACTTGGTCTGCGAGATGAAAGAATATTCCATATTTGTTCTTTATCCTTGGTTGATATAGGAGGTAAATATTTCATGAAGGAGTCCTTGTCATTGTTCTGCAAGAATTCTCTCATCTTTGTGCCGCTGACATTGACCGTACTTGTTCTTTCTACGCCAACTTTATTGATCTTTCCAGCTTTCAATAATTCTGGATACTTGTTCAGATCTTCTTGCTTGAAATTTGTTTCAATATCCTCTTTGTCTGAATATAGATTAATGACTGGTACATTTGCAGCGTCTTGAGTAAGTCTTTGTTCAAACCATCCAAGTTCATGCATGACAGATCTTAATGGAGAATCAACAAATTTCACTTTTACATTCTTTGGCAATGATGGAATGAGCATATCACTCCATATCTGCACAAAATCATCGCCATATATCGGAAATTCTCCTTTACGCACACGGTCGGTTGTTGATGTATAGACCACAACATTATCATTTTCATTTGCCGCCTTTTCAATCAGTTTCCAATGTCCAATGTGTAGTGGTTTGCCAGCAATAGGAAGAAGCGCGATTGATTTTGTTTTTGACCCAAGGAGTTCCTGCTTTGAAGTCATAAGACGAACAGTGTCGTGAATATCATCCTTGATCTGTACGAGGTTCTTTTTGTTTCCAGCAATCTTCTGCAATGCATCAAAAAATTTAGCCAAGCTTTTTTCATTTTTGGCAATGTAAAAGTTTGTGTCGGATATGATATCTTCTTCTGTCTTTCCATCCGTGCCAATGGTATCAAATACTTTTTGAATAAGTGCTCTGATCTGTTGGAAATATGATGTGGCCGCTTCTGGCTCAAGTTTATACAAATCTTTCTTAGCACCTCTTACATCAGAGCTATATTGGTCAGCTTGAACAATTTTGTAAAAGCTTCCATTATCAAGTTTCAGTACCACGCCCTCCGTTGTACCACCAAGAGTAGATGGTATAGACAGCATAGCATCAGAAAACTTGGTTAACACATCCAATGGATTATTCCAATCGGCGCTCATCATTTTTGGCGCAATTGATGGATATTTTGCTACATTTTCTCTTGTTATTTTGCCCTGAAAGAAAATAGGAAACGCGCTAATTTCCAAAAGATCTGCCATTCTTTTTACGTTGGTATAGTCTGTGATCTCTTGTTTCGGAACAGTATTCAACCCACCACCAACAATACGATATGACACCTCACCATAACTTCTTAAGAACATTCCACCTTTCTGAACATATGTTCTTGTGAGAGTATCCTTGTTCTGCGCAAATTCAACACTGAACTCCGTGCTTTTTGGAATACTAGCAATCTTGTTATTGATTTTTTCCAAATGATCAAAAATCAAAGCATATTGGCCTATACCAACAGATGATTGAGATATATCTTTTTTTCCCTGTGGAGTAAGGTATGCAAACTCTTTTGGATATAATACAGTTCCCTTATATGCTACAACCCAATTCTTGGTATAATCATTCGGATCAGTCTGATTAGTACGAACAAGAGTAAGTTTTGTGCCATCCACTTTTTCCGTAGCAATCATTCCCTGCCCCAATATCTCATTGGCACGCTTTAGTCGCAAAGACTCTGTCTTAGGCTCAAAAACATACTTTTTGAGATTGGTTATAGAAATGTCCATATGATATAAATATATATCAATGGGTTTTTATATCAACTTTTTAACTTCAGACAGCACTCTATCCACAGATATTTGAGTAGAACATTCAAAGTTCTTGTTATATGGACACCATAACCAATCAGAGCGGTCAAACTTCACATTAACGTCGTTCCAACAGCCATTGCATACATTTTCATTTATGATACGATGCGGCGTATAGAACTCATTATATGCCTTTGTAAATCCACTAATCATTACAACTGGCACACCTACCGCCCACGCCACCCACGAAAGACCAGAACTTAGTCCAATGAAAAATTTTGCACCAGCCAACTGAGCCATGCGTTCTTCCAACGGAAAGTCTCCGGTCTTATCAATGCAACCGTCTGGTATATAATTCATATTATCTTTGGTGCCAAAGCTGTTGAATCTGTCTATACACCATACTTCATATCCTTGAGATTTAAGATATTTGACCACATTGTTCCAACCATTCTTATTGTTCCAGTATTTTGCCTGACATGTACTTTGCACAGCAATACATACATATTTCTTATTTTTACTGTATTTCTTTCTGTCAATATTCAGCTTTGGTTTATGTTCAACATCTGTTAAACCTAAAATACAATTTGCAATTGAACACAAATTCAATGTGCGCGGATCCTTTGGAATATATGGATGATATCCATTTGAATCAAAACATCCTATCTTATACTTTGCATAATATTCTTCGGCGTAAACATCAACAGCCAAAAATTTTATGTTTGAATAATTTTTTTCAAGTAAAGCACGCAAGTACTTGTTGAATATCACACAATACATCTTGCATTGATGTTTATTTTGAAATTCATCGACGGCGCCGATCCACGCAAGAATATCTCCCAAACTTTCACTGTCGAATACAACTTTTACTGTGCGATTCTTTAGATCCATTGCCTCGGAATATTCCAACACTTCAATGCCGTCGGTGATATCAAACACTTCTACCAACCACTTGTTGTAGTACTTGGTATTTGTAGTGGCCCACATGTTGTTGTATATATCAGTTTGATATACAACCATGTTGGTAAGACCATCTATGAATTTTACTCTGTATTTTTTCTGAACTGCACCAGATATATCAACTTTTGCACCGTCATCAAATGTTACTTTGATTCTATTTTTCGCTTCAGTATATGTTATCTTGGTGTTACTGTATGCAACTTCAAGTTGCTTGCTGAAAATACGCTCTCTATATTCACTGTATAGTTTGACCAAACCATGTACTCTGTTAGCGTATGAATTTTTATTTGCATTGCTTAATGCATGATTTCTCAATAAATCATAATTTTGATCAGCATATTTAATTGATTCTATGGCATTTTCAAATTTTCTTTCGGAAACTACCATGCCATCATACTCTTTTTCCTCAAAAGTTCCAACAACCGGAAGACCACACGCCATTGCTTCCAATAATGTTAGATTCGGATGTCCAGCTTCCAATTCAGAGAAATGAAGGAACAGATCGTTTTCGTTGTACAAATTTACCAACCATTTTTCATCCAAATCATACAGTTTTGTTAGCTTGGAATAGTTGTTTAGTTCTGGGTCAAGGGTCTTGAAAAAGTTGTCATTATTTTTTGGCCCAGCAATTGTGATTGGAAGACCTAATTCTTTTGCTGCTTGTATTGCAATTCCAAATCCCTTTCTATCCACACTTTGGTTATATGCATATCCATTATTAGCTACACAAAGCAATTTCAGTGGATTGTGTCTATGACGATTATTGAATGTAAAAACATCGGTATTTACAGCATGACTAAAATATCTTAGTTTTTTGCTACCAAAATATGGAAGCAAATATTTGCATGGTGATAATGAAAATACACTGTTTTCTATGGCTTTTAAGTTTTCTTTGAATACTGGAGAATCTTTTCCATAAACATATGCATGATGGTCATGGATAGTAAAAATATAAGGTACACCTTTCTCGTGAAACATGTTAGCCAAATTTGCCACATGTACGTGTACAATTGTGCTATCGTCATATTCGATTTCGTTAAGGTATTTTATCTCACTGTGTACTCCAATTTTTTGCAGTTGGAGATGATAATCCCATATGATTTTTTCGATTGCGCCCCATCCATTTGGTGGAATGGGAAGTATGCCCGGATTTACATTAATTACTTTCATATTGTTAGCTTCTGAATCCAGCCCAAGATTCAAGATTTTTTATTTGTTGATTGTATAATAGATTACCGTCTTGATAAACTGAAACTGCTTTTGAATTTGGCGACAGAACATGCCATACCCAACTACCAGCTGCATGTACAGACTGCTCGATTGTTTCTCTGGTACCATCATGTTTTTCAACATCAATTATGCGTTTTATAGGTGTATCATTGTATGAATATGTTACCAACACATAATCGTCCCTCTTATTGAACTCTCTGGCCACAGAATTCCAATTTCTAGCTTCATACACCTTGGTGGTGCAGCCAAAGAATGTTGTTTCAAAATTACTTACGGAAGTTTCTGTGTTCCATTTCGTGTCGAAAAAATCAATCTTCATTTCTCTTCCAGTCTTCTGTAATATTTCCTTGTCGCCATTCTTCTTTAATTGATCATACATGAATACTTCTACAATCTTGAATTCCTTGTTACCATAATAGTCATGCAGATACTTCACATAATCTTCCTCACAAGTTATGCGGCTTATCTTCTTTAGAAAATAATCTATCTCACAGAAGAAATAGTGAAACGAAATATCAGAAGGAGAATTCTCATAATTGTAATATATCAATCCTCGTTTATCTTCTTCAAGTACATATGTTGGAACTCGCTTGATCCAAGATCTTGATTTTTCACCAAACAAATCATCGACTTCAAATCTTTGAAAATGTGTATATCCCTGTTGTTTTGCATAATGTAGTGCATTGAATAGATTGATAAGAACACTGAGACCGTGCTTTTGCACTGCGGTAACAATATCATGTACTTCCAAATTACCATTCAATGCACGCCAAAAATCAACTGTGTTTTTTGTCTCATATTCCTGCTTGAATAGTTGATTTCTGCTATCATACATGAAAAATTTTACATCTTGTATAATATGCTTATCCACAGGAGTATTGGACACCAGCAAAATTTCATGCCCATCCTCTTTCAAAAATTTAATGCATCTCTCAAGCTTAACTTTAACATTTTCATTGTGTACAAATGAATCAACAATTGATATTGTTTTCAGTGTAAGATTGCTCTTTATGGCGGCAATAGTTTTTCTGTTCTTCTCGTGTACCTGTCCTTCGCTCATGGAAGTTATGCGACCAGCTTTTGTTATTCTGTAAATTCCTGTATAATTCTTGTCACATCTGGCTGGGCCGTTCTTCAATATTTCCGCATTGATAGTCCAATCTTCATGCAGTTCATCGTGCATCCAAGGCTTTATGATATTCTTGTAATTACGAAATACTCTGCCAAATGAAATATAATTCACCGAGAGCAAATCATTGAGATATATGTCTTCACGTGGAGCAGACCATACGGCAGGATCGTCCTCTGTGGGATACATCGTTCCATCGTTATATAAAAGTTTGTAGCCAGAACATACCAATGAATATTTTGGATTATTATCCAAAAAATCAACCGCACGTTGAAGATAATTCATATCAATGATGAAATCATCGCCGTCCATTGTATACAGATACTGGCCCAGCGCCTTATCCATCATGTCCTTGAGATTCTTTGTTATTCCTTGATTTTTTGGAGACTGATGTATCTTCACCAAATTGTTTGATCCATATTTTTGATTTATGATGTTGAAAGTATTATCAGTAGAATTATCATCCACAATCAATACTTCAATACCAAAGTTCACATTCTGATTCAACACAGAATCGATAGCTTGTGTTACATACTTTTCAAAGTTGTAACAAGGAATTATAACAGTTAGTCTGATTGGTTTGCTCATGTTTATCTGGCAGATGCGTTCAACTTATATGCACTAAGTTCGGGACTTTGTCCAGTATGAAGTGAAGTAAAATTCTTGCTCATCATGCTTTTATAACCCATATCTTTCCAACGGATGGCGAATTCAAGTTCTACACTCATTTTTTCGCGGTCATATGTCGTTGAAAATTCTCCCACCGATAAAAGTTTTTTTGCATCATGCACGCCCGGCCTCAATGAAAAATATGGCCAATTTATATAATACATCCACCATTCTGGACCAGTCTGCATAGCCATAGCGTCATCCATAAACAAGTGATCATTTATTGGACGATCATCAAAATATACAGTTTCCCAAAAATCCCCAATTACTCTTTTTGGCTCCATGCCTTTTGGAAAATGTTTCCAACTGTGACAATATCCGATGTATGCATATTCTGGATATTTTTGCATGATATCAATAGGCTGGCCTATAGTAAGCATGTTATACATGCGATGATCATCTTCAAGATGAAACACATAATCGGCTTTCGATTCAATAACACATTCTCTCCAGATATTGAGCATTCTGGCATGTCTATAATTGTCTGGAAATGTTTCGCGCTCAACAAATCTGAATATAACAGGTTTGCCAATAAACTTTGTATATGTTTCTATGGCAAAATTACGATCTTCTTGAGATGATGAATCGTCCAAGTAATAAATTTCATCTATAACATCTTTGTCTGTACAAAATACTCCAAAACTCTTGATTGCCATATACAGCAATTGTGGGCGTCTGCACGCTGTGGTTGTGAGTATAACCTTTTTACCTTTGTACATAACTTATTTTACCTGTCTATAAATATTGGGATCGAAATAATGTTCATACCAAGATGACACATTTTCGTTATAATAGTTTGCCCATCTATGTGCTCCATACCCAATCCATCTTTCTGGCACATCTCTATCCATTTTTGATTCAATCATTTTGGCGGACAAGTTTGGCAATGTGTTTATATATTTTGCACTAGACCACCAAAAATTACCAGAATAATAGTTTGTAAACACTTTGTCCAAGAAAGCAAACCAAGTAACATACAATGCTCCACATACATCATGGTTGCCAATATTAAGATCATTCACAGCCTTTCTCCACAATTCTATATTGAAATACTCAAGACATTCGCGCCAAGATTCTATGTTGGTATCATACTTGCGTGAAGTACCTTTGGCATGATAATACAAAACATGCGCGTTTGGATTATTGGCACAATAATTCTGAAGATGTATGAGCGTAGGATATTCATACATGTTTTTGCTGTAACGATATATTTCAATTTTCTTGTCAACATCCCTAAGTCTTATCATAGCCAAGAATGCAGAATAAGACATTTCATCTGTTGGCAATACTCCATATACAATTTTGTCCGCTCTCTTATACAATCCAGAATTGATCAATTTGCTCAATTGACTTTGCACAATATCAATCCATCCATTTGCCAAATAATTGTGACAGAACACAGCTACAGGAGTGTTCTTTAATACACCAATTCCTCCCCATGATGAATATGGTCGATTGTTGACAAATGTGTAGAATAGTTGGTCTGTACGATAAGAATGAGTTTTTGCCGACGAAATAAACATATACTTTTCCAAACCATACGAATCAAATTCATTCCATAGCTTATCTACTCTGCAATTATTTGCTTCGTTTTCTTGGCTATACACAATGTCATGAAATGCCATATAACCATCATGAGCAAGAAACTGCTTGTATTTTTCATAATCGTTTTTCACGCCTTCATATGAATGATCGCCATCTATGAAGATAAAATCAAACTTGATGCCAAGACTCTTGATATACTCCAACATGTCATTACTCTTGGAGTCTCCCAACACATACTGATATCCAGAATACTTGGATTTTAACTTGTCAAAGTTTGGATCGTGTTTTATGTCAATGGTTATAACTTTGTTGAACATTCTGCAAAATCCAACCGTAGTTCCGCCATAGTTGGAACCTATTTCCAACACTGCTCCTTTTTTACATTTTAATTCCAACAGTTCAAGTAACTGCCTATATTCCTCTGGCTTCTGTTCAATATTGAACTCACAGCACTCATTCCATATGTCTATGAATGTATTTTCGTCCATAATTAATTTCTGAACCAATAACGTTCGCCCCAACCACCATTTGCATTGAACCAAAATCTAAGCTCAAAACCAAACTGAGATAAGTGATTTCCAATTTCTTTTTCCGTTGATCCACCACGATACATTTCTTTCACATCAACTTCACTTTTGATTATTTTCAAATTTGGAGAAGCAAGCAAATTTCCACATCCTTTCAACACCTTCAAATCACATCCTTGGCAATCTGTTACCAAATAATTGATGCTGTTCCAATCAAAATCTTTTTGTTCTTTGACTAATGTGTCAATTCGCTTGGTAAGCATATATTGTTTGCTAACATATACGATATGAGACATAAGCTCTTTATGATCTTTTCCAAAATCAAGCATGGAAGAACTTTCATCGTTGTTGGATATGTTGAACACATTGATCTGATCATCAACATCGGATAGGCAATGTGAATACCAAAATTGGTTTCTTCCATACTTTGATGTGGTGTTTATCAGCTTATTGAGTGTTCTGTAATTGGCTTCGACCCAAACAATGTTATTTATGCCGCATTTGACATACTCGGTTATTTCTTCACCATCATGAGCACCCGCGTGAAATACACCATCTATTCCACCTACAAGCCCAGAAAGGTATGTTGTTGTAATTTCAGACCATTCCATACATCATTTGGTTGCAAAGATAAATCCACCCAAGTCATGTTCCTTTGAAATAAAGCTCTTGAACCCAGCACCTCTGAAAAGTGCTTCAAGAATCGCGACATCTTTTTCCATCGTTCTTCCGTTTCCAAGATGAAATTCAATCATAAGGTTGGAAATCTTGTTCAAATCTTCGCTCTGCATGCTTTCAAAGAATGAATATTCACCACCTTCAATATCCATTTTGAACAAGTCAATATGTTTGATGTCATTCTCTTTTAGGAATGTCTTGAACGACACCGCTTTTACTTTGTATGAGTTTTGAAGACTTCCCTGTTTTGTTGTTGCGCCAATTGTGGAATTGTTGTTGTCTACGAAGAATTCCAACTCGCCATCTTTATCTGTAAGAGCTTTGTCCACAATAATAAATTCATTGTTTGTAAAAGAGTTGGTCAATATCTCCAATGCTTGGATATTAGGCTCGACCGCGTATATCTTTTGGCAAGTTGACGAGCGTCTGATATATTCGGACCATAATCCGATATTGGCACCAACATCAACCACGGTGTCAAATTTCTTGTTGGCAAGATAACGATCATATATCTTGTGTACAAAAAATTCCATATAATTGCTGTATGAAGGCGATGTGTTGTTCTTTAACACCACAGAAGGTTTTAGTACATCTGGATACTTGATTCTGAATTCCTTGGTGTATATGAGCTTATCATTGCTGTACAATTCAACCAATATACCACCAAAGTATTTATCTGTTTCAAAATCCATGAACCCCTTGGGCACAGGAATAATCCAATACTTGATATCTTTGTGTAATGGGTTGTATGGCGCTGCATATAATACTTGCTTGCTATCCAACTCTTTAATTGATAGTAGGGCATTTTCAATTTGGATACGACTGGAGACATTTATCTTATTGTCTGCGCGATCATAATCAATCTTGATATCTTCGTCCTTTTCTGCTTCAATCGGAACAATATCATTCAAATCAATACTGAGCATTTCCAATATTTTCTTCGCGTTGTTATCTTTGCTATTTTGATCCAAATATTCCACAGCATCAAACTTATCATACATTCCCATATAAACAGGAGAATTGTATATAAGTGTGGGAATGTTATATGATATTGCTTCTCGTATCACCAATGGACTTGTCTCTTTGTCTCCAATACCATCCTTTGATGGAAATAGAAATAGATCTGCCATTTGGTAAAAATTGCCAACATCTTTTCTTTCATTCCACCAAGTGCAATTCTTTGGAAAATTTTTCATCAACGGTTCCCAATAGAATCTGAAATTTTCAGCTTGATTTCCTACAAAGTGAAATTGTATTGGATAATTGATCAGAGACTTGGCATAATCAATGATCTCGGCCTGATTTTTTCTTGGAGTAAATAACCCAACGTGAACTACATGTTTTTTCTTTGGATCTTGCCCCAATACTTTCAGTGCTTCTTCACGCGGCTTTCTTGGAATAATAACAATAGGATATTCACAAACTTCACTTGGAATACCCAAAACTTTCATGGTTTCTTCCTGAAACTTACTGACGAATATAAATCTATCTGGAAAAAATCCTTTGTTTTTTGGATCAAAGCTGCTGTCATGGGATGTTTCAATGAGTTTATATTTTCGATCCTTGCTATACAATTTCATCGCAATACTCTTGTCCATGAAATATTCTGGCATTTCTTCCAAATGAACCACATCTGGCTGAACTCTATCAATAATTTCCAGCAATTCCTCCTTGCGATCATTTACTCTGTAAAGTCTATCACCAAGAATTTCTTTGATCTGATTCTTTTGAACAGTAAAACACCCATGATCATTATATTCGATACAATGCACCTCGTGGTCCATATGTAACATTTGAATTTTCTTCAATAGAAACTGTGGACATCCGCCCGTTGAAAGGTGTGGAGAAATATAAACTATTTTCATATCGGATTATGTTATAACATTTTGTGTATCTGTCAAATAAATAATATCTTCTTCAATTTATAGTTATGCCGCTTGGATCTACAAATATTTGTTTTTTTAGTGGAAGAAACTTTTTATTATATGTGAATGTATATGAATTTCTACCATAAGCCAATCTTGATGATTCATCATACAACTCAACTTCCACTTCATACAATTCATTTTCAACCGAAACAGCCAAAGGAACTTTGACATTAAAACTATCTGGACTGTAATCTAAATTTTGATATGGATATATACCCAAATCAGAAACAGTCCAATTTCCAGAAACGGGAACTAATATGATCGTTCCATACCTTTCAATTTCGCTGAAAAATGTATATCTGTATTTTTCATTACCACCAAAATTAAAAGTACTATCTATTTCTGCAATTTTAATTTTGTCGGTTCCACTCATGAAATACACATACAAAATTGAATTTTCAGTATTTGATGCCGCCGATTTTACATATGTGGAAAATTCATACAATGTGTTGGCTTGAAGTTTTATTGGATTGCTGTCGTGTATCGAGCCGGATATTAAATTTTCTTGAGAGGTTTCGTATGCAGATAGTGTTGATATATTTGTTATTCCCAAGTATGAGGCGGTTGGATAAACAGAAAAATTAACAAACGCTGGAGATTTTGCATACCAATATGAATTAGATCCAAGTGAATAACTTATATAAGCAGAAGTTCTCCCAGATGTGGTATTATCTTTGAAGATAACATAGTCTGTTTGTGATAGATTATCGCTGTGGCTGATGGTTGCTCCATCTATCAAAGTAGTATGAGATTGTTCAAACGTGATATTAAGACTGGACGATATCCAATATTTTGACAGATGGATTGCGTTGTAAAATTTGTTCGGGTTGCCATACAACCCATTGTCGAAATTGGTTGAATATATCAAATTACTAGGCTCTATTTTACCATCACAAAGTAGTGTTTTACTTTGCGGAGAATTTAAACTTTTTCCATATATCTTGTATGATGACAAATTTCCACACAACAATCTTAGATTACTACAATCTATGCTAAGTAATGATTTTTTATTAGTTGTAGATCCGACAATTACGGCGCGAGGCAATTCTGTGGGAACATTTTTATGAAAAATTTCAAACTCACCGCTATCCATGCTTAAAATGTAGAAATTTTTCTTATGATAAACAGTTTGTCTATTTGCATCATCTGATGCATTATATCCTTTTATGTTTACCAAATTGTTCTTGTTGTAAACAGAATCGGTGTTTGATTTTTCAATAATATCCGAAACTGTAGAGAATGGTATATCCAATAATAGAGTGGTGTCATTTATTACTTTTCGTATTGTTGCCGTGAAATCTGTATTTAATTGACCTTCAAATGTAACTTGGTTATTTGTTTGGTTGGTATAAATGAAATTCTTAACACTTGGACTCTTTATTCTTATTTCTTCATGTTCCATCGAAGAACTGAACTTGGTGCCTGTATTCAAATATAGTTGGTAAATTGGAGTATCAAATTGGTAATCATAATCACCATTTGCATTGTGTTTTGGAACAATTGCAATGGACGAAAATGAACCTGATGCAAGTCTGTATGAATCCGTTGGAAACAATGGAGCAGAATATATCTGTGGAGTTATTTCCACATAAGGTGAATCAAAAAACCTAACTTCACAATCAGCGGCTTTTGTTGTATCTATCAACAAGTTTCTAGTCCAATTTACTGTCACTTTTTTGAATGGAGAAGAATTGGGCGCTTGAGTCAACGGCAATCTTTGAGTGTTTGATACTGCATATGCCTGATTGTTGAAATATGCAATTTTACCAACATAATCTATGGCATCGATTCCTGTTCCAACTATTTCTATTCTACCAACACCAGATGGTATTGTTGATGAAACGAGTACATAATAAAGATCGCCGGTGTTGGTTTGTTCGGCAAATCTCGCGTCTGTCGGTTTTACTTTACCACAAGGTAGTGGATTGTTGTTACTATCATACGCAAACACTTTTATCTCGGTGTTTGGTACAATAAACTGCGTAGGATTTACTACAAACGCATTCTTTCCCGCTTTTAGTATATCATTGAAATTTGATAAAAGAAAGTAGGAATTTGAGTTGGTGTCTGTGCTTGTGATCTGTTCCATAGGTTTATATATACGCCTATGGTTATAAATATCTCTTAAACCGTGTTATCTATCTTACTGAACCCGTTTTCCTTCCTGATCTCAAGCTGTTTATTGACCATATCTCTCATGGCATCAAGATGACTTATTACAACAATGAAGTCAAAATTGGTCTTCAAATAATCAAACAATGCATGAACCATTGGCATATTTGATGCATCCAATGCACTAAATCCTTCATCTACCACAAGGAAATTTGGTCTTGGAAGATTACTGATGTTGATTAGTGCAACACGAAGTGCTAAACCAGCCACAAACTTTTCCATACCAGAACAAAGTTCAAGCGGCCATTTACGATCATCATATTTGATATACACATTCACATTCTTACCATCTGTTTCCATTTCCATAGTGAATTCAACAATGTGTGACAATATATTGTTTACTTCTTGTTCAATTTTTGGAATTGCGTCTGATATGATGCGATATGGTACACCGTCCTTTCCAATCGCAGCAATGTAATATTGATATGAGGCCACTTCATTCTCATAATCTTCTATTTTCTTTATCTGCTCTTCGATGTTTTTGATTTGATCAGACACTGATACTTTTCGACTGTATGCATCAACATGAGACTTTTCAATGCTCTTGAGCTTGGACGATAGATCGCTACTAGTTGACTTTAATTCTGTTATTACAGAAAGAATAACTTTATTGTTTTCTATGATCTCTTTTGAGCGTTCATAAATTTCAATTTGGTTTTCAATTTCAGTTGATCTGTTTTTACTCTTGTCCAATAAATTGCTTAGTGTTGCTTTTTCGAGTTCCTTTTTGGAAATAAATGACGACAGAATATTTGAACGATCTTTCAGAGATGAACTATTTTGATATTGTGATACAAACTGTTCAAGTTCTTCTATCTGCGATTTTATTTCAGCCAATGAAACTGACAGTTTTCTTGCTTCCTCTTTGTCATCATTGAGACTGTTTTTTGCAGCCATAGCATCCTTGACAAATGCATTATTACAGCAGTATTTGCAATTTGGATCATACTCATGCTTTGATAGATGATCAAGTTTATTGAGCTTCTCCTTGACAACCAGTTTCAGTTTTTCCATCTCTTGCTCAATCCGCTGCTTGTTTCTATTCAAACTGGCATGTTTATCTGCTTTTTCTTTCAAGTCCGATGGAAATTCGTTTAGTTTACTGATAATTTCATCATATTCTTTTTTCTTTGTCTGAATTTCTTTGTCTATGTTTGAAACACTTTCAACTGCTTGTTTGATTTTTATTTCCAACGTCTCCTTTTCTTTTTTCAAGGTGGCAACATTGGTTGGAACATTATCTAACTTAACAAGTTTGGATTGCTCGGTATTTATCTTCTCGTTTATTTTCACATATTCATCACTGTGCTTTTCCTTTTGCTCGTTCAAATCAATTAGTTTAGATTCCAATAATCCAACCTCAGTTTTCATTCCTTCAATTTTTGACTGATTGTTTTCCTTGTTGAAAGTTTTGATGGCACCAGTAAGTTCCTTGATCTTGTCATTGGCACTGGCAGCAAGCTTATCAAACACATTCAATCCAATGAACTGTGATAGAAGTTCTTTGCGCTCTGTTTGACCCATATCAATGAAAGATCCTTGATTTCCCTGTAGAGCAAGTGTGGTAAGAACAAAATCATCATAATCTCCCAAATAATCTCTGATGATTTCATTGGTACTGCGGCGAGCTTCGCTGTTCAAGCTTATCTTTTCATTCTTTTCAATCTTATAAAAGTTTACATCAACTTTCACATTATTTTTCTTGTCACGTGAACCTTTTCGTTCAATGACATACTGCATATCATTGATTTCAAAAGTGAATTTTCCGCTAAAACTCATTTTTTGCGAATTAAGAACATGTACTGCCTTGAATGCTCTGGCACTCTTGTCAAATACTGTAAAGCATAATGCATCCATCAAGGAAGATTTACCACTGGCATTCGACGCGAACAATCCGTATACATCATCAAGCTTGGTGAAATCAACTACATTGTCCTCGCCATAACTGAACATATTACTGAATTCAAACTTAACTGGCTTCCATCTGATATTCTTTGAAACATCGTCATCGTCCAATGATGAATTAAGATCCTTGTTAATTTTGTATACAGTCTCAAGAGTTTCATCGTCCATGATTTCAGGATATTTGACCTTAAGACATTCCGACATCAGTTTGTTCTGATAATCAAGATTTGTAATCTGTGTGAGATTGGCAGATGCTTGCTTTTTTGCAACCTTGGTGGCGTCATCACTTTCCACTCGCATATAAATGATATCAGTGATTTCGTGGTTCTTTTTGATCTCATTTATCACCTTTTTCACTTCCGATGCAATCGTTTCTTTGCATCTTACACGCATCTTTGGCTTACTTGGCAAACCGCTTATGTCTGTGATCAACTTACCATCGTCAATATCAATGGTAAAATATCCATAATCATTTGGTATTTCAATATGCTTATATGCTCTGTTTTTAATATCCCATAATGAAAATCCGTGGCCACTTAATGCTTCACCGTGATTTTGTTGAATGAAAGATCCCGCATATCGTATGATAGGTTTTTCATTAGAGGCATCATATTGCTGTAAATTTTGCGCCATATGAATATCACCAAGCATCGCTATGTCATGACCATCAAACAACTCGTTTGATACGGTTTTGTCAGTAACCTCATATCCAACATCAGTCATCGCGCTAAACACAGATCCATGATATAGCGCAACCTTGGTATCGAATGCTGTCTTGATCTTCTTCACCACATTCTTCATTCGAATGTACTTGGTAGGATCATCAAACACACTCATGTTGTTGATGAGAAGATTTCCCGCGCCAAACAATTTTGTACCTTTGATATAAAACAGATTTTTATGTTTTAGATTATCAATGATAGGAGAAATGCTGTCCAAACGTGTAACATTGGTAAGAAGACAGTCATGATTTCCCGCAATAACAATGGTAGGACGAAGATTTGCCAAATTATGAAACAATTCACTGGTAAGTTGAACAGCTTCAGGTGACAAATCAACCTTGCTGTGCAATGTATCACCCGTGTTTATGATAACCGTGTTCTTTGGTGTATTTTCAATTTCCTTATATAGTTTGGCAAATGCCTCACGATATTCCTCATGGCGTTTGGTCAAGCGAATGTGAATGTCTGAGACATGAACAACATAATCAACTTTGTCCAAGCCTATATCAAGTGTTTCGTATGTATCTACCATAAATTATTATTCCAACTTTAATCTGATCATTGACGAAAAGTCAAGCAGATCTGTTTTTTTGATTTGTTCCATCGTCTTGGCAAATCCAAGAACATTGGGATCTTTACCTTCCAATTTTACAATCTTAGCCTCTTTTCCTATGCTGCGGACATATTCTGCAATTTTAATTGAATCTTCCAAAGCGTCATCGTCCAATACAATGTTCACTTCTGGACAATTGCTTTGTATGATTGCCTGTTTTAGCTTCTTACTCATTGACTTGCCAAAGAGTGGAATGGCATTACGCTTCAATGATATGGCATCCAATGCACCTTCACAGAGATAAATTGGAAAATCAAAGTCTACAAGGTTTTCAAACCCAACAATATCTTTGCTGAATTCGCTGTTCTTGTATTTGTAGCCATCATCATAATAGCTGCGACAAGAGTAAAAATTTAAATTGTTATGCTTGTCATATGAAGGAAACACAAGCCTGTTTGAGAATGGTCCCTTGGCGCAATATCCAATATTGTATTTGATAATATCACACATCGTAATCTTGCGCTTTTTAGCATAGTTCAAAGCAATGGCGTGTTCTCTACTACCATCATTTTCAGCAAGACTTTTGAACTCTGGCATAAGACTCAACATTTCCGAGCTTTCGGCGCTTTCCTGTTTTTTGGTCAATGAAAGAATCTTTGCGTCAAAAACAGAAAGACTGTGTTTTGGTTCTGATGAACCAAAGATGTTTTCAACTTTGGTCAGAACATCTTGTCCAACATTCATCTTTTTCAACAGCCAATATATTCCTCTGCCCTTGGCATTACATACCCAACAGTGCCATTGATTTGGTTCATCCAAACATACCTCCATCTTCATTTTGTGATGATGGCAAAATGGACAATGATATTGTAAGTTGTTGCCCTTACGCAGTCTACC
>Ga0315909_10000569_pt1 | contig 50167 bp, 39 predicted proteins | sample LakEriMetagenome_11_FD_203527 | JGI IMG/M metagenome (GOLD analysis project Ga0315909, IMG submission 203527) | Freshwater fungal communities from buoy surface, Lake Erie, Ohio, United States - Buoy 2 MA125 | ecosystem: Environmental > Aquatic > Freshwater > Lake | place: USA: Lake Erie, Ohio... | reverse complement strand
GCGCATCATACTGAACCGTCACTGGATTGCGATGCGCTTTACCGCTCTCCTGGCTCGCCGCAGATGCCAACAGGTTACGCAGGTATGTCAGTGCTGGCGATGCTGCCACCGCTTTATAAATGGGTGATGACCCCGCGTCTGAAAGCCTACCAGCTGTCGGTGGCATGACGATACTCTGTTCGTCGGCGTAACGCTTCAATGATGGAACGATGACTGAAAATCTCTACCAGGAAGACCGGTTACTTCAGCGGCCATTCGCGGACGGTGATCGCATCGTTCGCCTGTGGGAGGCAAAACATCCACGCGCCGTGATCGTTGCCATCCACGGCGGCATGTCGCACTCGGGCGATTATGCAACCGTGGGTGCGTATTTCCGGGCACAGGAAGTCACCACGATCAGCTTTGACCTTACCGGTCATGGCCAGAGAGCGCGTATCGATATTCCAAATTTTGGTGTTTTTCTTGACGATGTAGAGCGCATGCTGGCGTGGACGCGTGCCGAGTATCCGACCCTGCCTGTTTTTCTGATGGGACATTCGATGGGGGCATTGATCGCCACTCATCTGGAAATCAACAAAAGACTTGAATCGTTTGATATTCGCGGCGTCATACTTTCATCGCCCTACTACGCCAATGCGATTCCGGTGCCGGCGCTGGTGGTACATCTTTCCGGTTTGCTGGCCAAGCTATTTCCCACAGCGAAGGTACCGATGAACTCACCCACGGAATGGCTCACGCATGATCCAGCCATTATTGAGCGCCACTATCGTGATGAGCAGGCACATCGCCGCGGTCGTGAGGCCAGTATGCGCTTCGGACGTAGTTTGCTCGACGCGCAGTCGGCACTCGGTGGCAGTTTGAATCAATGGCAGCATCCGGTATTTGCGGTCGTCGCCGGTGATGACAAACTGGCTGATGCCAATATCAGCCGTCAAATGCTGGATACCCTTCCCGTGACATGCCGCGAGCTACATTATTTTCCGGAGAATTTTCATGAAAATTTTAATGAGACCAACCGGGATGCCATTTTCACGTTGCTGTGGCAGTGGATGCAGAAGCATCTGAACTGAAAACACGATGCTCATCACGACAATTCGACGTCATCATGCATCACGAAATATCACGGGTATCGCGCGTCATGCTGCGAAAATCGTTGGTACATTTTTTCTGTTCACCCTATTCAGTGCCGGAGATGTGATGGCTATTGAAGAACCCGCTTACCAAGTATTGGCATCCGAAGCTCCATTCGAGCACCGACGATACCCCGGGTTTGTGGTTGCCGAGACCATCCTGAGCGGTGATTTTGATTCTGCCAGTCAGACAGGTTTTCGTCGCATCGCCGCTTATATTTTTGGTGATAACACGGCTGATGCAGGAAATAGCCGCAAGATTTCGATGACGGCACCAGTGACATTATCACCCGCCGAGTCGGGATGGAAAATGCACTTCGTCATGCCCAGGCAGGAAAAACTGGATACCCTACCCCGCCCCAACAATACGCAAATTACGCTGCGCAAGGTCGGCGAACATGATGTCGTCGCTGTTCGGTTCAGCGGCTGGACCACAGCGGCCTCGATACGAGAAAACACTCAAAAACTGCAGCAGTGGGCCAGCGCGCGCCAATTGATGCTCACTGGTAGCCCCCAAATCGCGCGCTACAACGATCCTTTCACGCTGCCTTGGCGTCGGCGTAATGAAATTCTGATTGAGGTGTCGGGCAAATGACAAATAGCTACCAAAATTATGAGCACCTATTTCTGAGGCAGCCGCGTCGACTGCCACGAGACGAACTGCAGCCTTCCATCGCGATGGATCCACAGGCTATGAAAGCGAAGCTCGACATTCAGCAGCTTATCCTTGATCTGTACGTCGAATTGACCAATACCCGTCATCACCGCGAGACAGCCAAACGACCGCACCTGCACCTCCGAACGTTTCATCGCGAGATATCGCACGCTGCCATCGCGCATTGAAGCCATGTAGGACTGTTTGTTATCAACCAACGCCGAGCTGTGAATGTAAACCAGATCATCGGCAAGAAGACGTTCGAGCGCGCTAAAGTCAAGGCTGGTTTGCGCGGCGTAGCGCGCATCCTCGGCAGCCTGAACTTGCGCCTCAGTCACTGGATCGCAGCTAGCGGCATGGGCTGGTGCCGAGGTGATTTGGATAATGCAAAACATCAGCGTTGCAATGTAGTGTCGCATGACGGTCTCCTTGAGCACTGTTCTACATATGCGATCAAATCTCATCCGCAACAACGCTGCTGGCAGAGTGAGAAAGAACCTCGGATTCCGTCCGCTCAGAACGTACCCGGATAAGCACCGCCATCAAGCAGAATGTTCTGCCCCGTCATGTAGCTGGCATGGGCGCTGCACAGGAAAGCACAGAAAGCGCCGAACTCGGCCGGTGTGCCGAAACGCTTTGCAGGATTGGAATCACGCCGCGCTGTTACCAGTGAATCCAGATCCTTGCCCGTGGATTTGGCGGCAGCCTCGAAGGTCGCCCACAGCCGGTCGGTCTCGAAAGGACCGGGCAAAAGATTATTGATGGTGACGTTCTTGTGCACCGTCGTGCGCGAGAGACCTGCGATGAAACCCGTCAGTCCGGCGCGCGCACCGTTAGAGAGACCCAGGATATCGATCGGTGCTTTCACTGCACTGGAGGTGATATTGATGATGCGGCCAAAACCCCGTCCCATCATGCCATCAACGGTGGCGCGTATGAGTTCAATGGGTGTGAGCATGTTGGCATCGACGGCGGCGATCCATTGCTCGCGCTCCCAGGTGCGGAAATCACCGGGCGGTGGACCACCGGCATTGGTGACCAGAATGTCAGGCTGGGGACAAGCGGCAAGCGCTTGTTTGCGACCTTCAGGTGTGGTGATATCGGCGGCCACCACAGTGACTTTCACCTGCGCGCCTGCGTGCTGGCGTATGTCGTTGGCTGTCGCTTCCAGTGTTGCCGCATTGCGTGCCACCAGCGTGACGTTGACACCCTCTTTTGCCAGCGCTTCTGCGCAAGCACGTCCCAGTCCTTTGCTCGCACCGCATACCAGTGCATTCTTGCCGCTGATTCCCAGATCCATAGCCTTGTCTCCTTGTGTGATGGGTGAGTTTAGTCGTTCTGAATGTTGTCTTCTTGTATTTCGCAGCTTCGACGGCTACCGCTGATCCGGCCCCTTGCCGAGTGCCTTGTAGACGGAGGCCAGCAAGTCCTTGCCGATACGTTCTTCCATTTTTTTGTGCACAGGCAGCAGTGCCTGACGCCACTGCACCATTTCCTGCGGTGTTGGTTGGTAAATCGTGGTTTTGCCCGTCTTGGCGATGGCCTGCATCGCCTCGGCACTTTCGCGCTCGGTGAGGGTGTTGTTCATCCGGGTGGCTTCGGCAAGTGCCGCTTCCAATCCGGAGCGAATCTCGGGTGACAAGCCATCCCAGAATCGCTTGTTCACGATCACGGCAAAGCCCATATACCCATGCTCGGTCACGGCGAGATGCTTCTGCACCTCGTACACCTTTTGCGAATAAAAATTCAGGGGCGGGTTTTCGGCACCATCCACCACACCAGATTGCAGCGCTTGCGTCATCTCGGAAAAGGACATGACTTGGGGATTCGCGCCGAGCGTGCGCATTTGCTCGTCAATGACTTTGGATCCCTGTATGCGTACTTTCAGGCCGCGCATATCGGCAGGCACGCGAATCGGGCGATTGGCCGACATCATCTTGAAACCCATATCCCAATAAGCCAGACCTCGGATGCCCTTGGTTTCCAGAATGCCGAACAGCCGCTGCCCTACGGGTCCATCCACCACGCGCCGCAGGGCTGCCCGATCATCAAACAAAAAAGGCAGGTCAAAGACTTCGAATTCGCGTATGCCCAGAGGGCCAAATTTGGACAGCGTTGGTGCGAGCATTTGTACTGCGCCCATCTGCAATGCCTCCAGCTCTTCCTTGTCCTTGTAGAGCGTGCTGTTGGGATAGACATCCACCCGCACCTTGCCCGCCGTGTTGCGCTCGGCCAATTGTTTGAAATGCTCGATGGCCTTGCTCTTGGGCGTGCCCATGGCGGCCACATGGCTGAACTTGATGACCATCTGCTTGTCGACTGCGAGTGCCGGCATAGCCAGTGACAGCAGAGTCAGCACGAGCGCTGCACCCAGCCTGATGGCTTTTTTGATCACGCGATGGCAGGCGCCAGGGACCGGTATGTGCGTCGCTAAATTTGCAATGAGGTTCGGCATTGTTGAGTTTCCTGACATCGTTCGAATCGCTTTGGATCGCTGAGCCACGTGCTCCGTCGTGGGATTGCTGCCCCGCCCGTACAAAGCGACGTACCAAGTTCAACAGATTGCGAATTGGCAAACTGCCGCCCCGCAAAAACCGCAGTATGGGTCGCTGGACCGGCCCCGCCACACCCTCCCGCGCCAGAGGTTGCCCAAGGGTAATTCTACGTGGTTTCGGTGTCAGGTCGGCGGTCTGAATACTCACCAACGACACAAACAGACCCATGAGTAGCACCGCTGATCGCCCCCTCGCTGGCACCCCAGCCGCCTCTGGCCCGTGGTGGCACATACCGCCCACGCCACCGGATCTGCAGCAGGGTCTGAGCAGTGCGCAAGTGGCCACTTTGCTCGAAAAATGGGGTCCCAACCGTTTTGTCGAGACGCCAACGCCACCCATGTGGCTGCAGTTGGTTGGCCATTTCCGTAACCCGCTGGTGCTAATCCTGCTCGTGGCAAGCACGCTGTCGGCGCTGCTGGGCGAGTTCACCAATTTTTTCATCATCAATGTCATCGTGCTGCTCAGTGTGACACTGGATTTCGCGCAAGAGCATCGCGCACAGCGCGCGGCCGAGATGCTGCGCCAGTCCATTGCACTGTCGACCTGCGTGCTGCGCGACGGCAGGGAACAAGAGGTACCCGTGATCGAGATCGTACCCGGCGATCTGGTGCTGCTCAAGGCAGGCGATTTGGTGCCCGCTGATGGCCTCGTGATTGAGGCGCGCGACTGTTTCGTGAACCAATCGGTTCTGACGGGTGAATCCGGCCCGTCGGAGAAACGTGCCGAGGTACCCGTCGATGCCGGCGACCTACAGAGCGCGACCCATGCGATGTTCATGGGTTCGTCCGTGTTGTCGGGCAGCGCAACGCTGGTGATCGTCCGCACAGGTACGGGGACTGAAATAGGCAGCATCGCCGGATATCTGGGACAGCCTGCAGCACTCACCGCTTTCGATATCGGCACGCGGCGCTTCAATGCGCTGATCATGCGTCTGACCATGCTGATGGTGCTGGTGGTGCTGCTGATGAGTCTGCTTTCCCACAAGCCTTGGGCAGAGTCCTTTCTGTTTGCGCTGGCGCTGGCTGTCGGCCTCACACCCGAGTTGCTGCCCATGGTGGTCTCAGTGACGCTGGCGCGTGGCGCATTGCGCATGGCGCGCGAGAAAGTCATCGTCAAACGCCAAACCGCCATCTCCGATCTGGGCGCGATGGACGTGCTGTGTACCGACAAGACCGGTACTTTGACCGAAGCCAAGATCAGCATGCAATCGCACGTTGATCCGCTTGGCGTTGACAGTGCGCGTGTCTTGGAGCTCGCCTACCTGAACAGTTGGTTCGAAAGCGGCTTGCACAATCCCATGGACGTCGCGATTCTCGAACATGAAACGGTAGACGCGTCCGGCTGGAGCAAGATAGACGAAGTCCCTTTTGACTTCGAGCGGCGGCGGGTCTCAGTGCTGCTTGAAAAAAATGCCGCGCGCATGCTGGTCGTCAAAGGCGCACCCGGCGACATTCTGCGCGCCTGTCTGTACTACGAGAACGCAGGCAATACGCTGTTGCTCGATGAAGCCGGCCTTGCCACCATGCGCGCCACCTGCGATGCACTCGAAGATGAAGGCTACCGGGTACTTGCGATTGCCTGCAAGGCGGTTTCGCCTGACCATCCGCATGCTGTCATTGATGATGAGTCAGCCCTGGTACTGGCTGGGTTCGCTGCGTTTCTTGATCCACCCAAAGCAAGCGCGAGCGATACTCTGCGCTCACTTGCCGAACTTGGTGTGTCGATCAAGGTACTCACTGGCGATAGCGAGCGCGTGACTCAGCATATTTTTCATGCGCTGCAGCTGCCGATTGAGGCTGTCGTTTTAGGCACCGAGATCGAACAACTCGATGACGTCGCACTGCAAGCACGCGCTGAAACCGCGAATCTTTTCTGCCGTCTCAATCCCTCGCAAAAAGGTCGGGTGATTGCTGCGCTCAGAGCGCGTGGTCATGTCGTCGGCTATCTGGGTGACGGAGTCAACGACGCCCCCTCACTGCAAGCCGCCGATGTCGGACTCTCGGTCGAGAGCGCCGTGGACATCGCCAAAGCCGCTGCCGACATGATCTTGCTGAAGAAAGATCTCATGGTACTCAAGCTAGCCGTACTCGAAGGTCGTCGCACCGTTGGCAATGTCATGAAATACCTGATGATGGGTACCAGCTCGAACTTCGGCAATATGTTCAGCATGGCGGGTGCTGCGCTGTTTCTGCCCTTCCTGCCGATGAAGCCAGTGCAGATCCTGCTCAACAATATTCTTTATGATCTGTCAGAGGTCGCGATCCCCTTGGATGCCGTCGATGCTGATGAATTAAAACGCCCGCTACCGCTGGATATCGCATTAGTTCGCGATTTCATGTGGGTGATTGGTCCGGTCAGCTCGGTGTTTGATGTGCTGACGTTCTGGATTCTGCTACGCCTGTTTGATGCCAACGAGTCCTTGTTTCAGACCGGCTGGTTCATCGAATCACTCTGTACACAAGTTATGGTCATTTTCGTGATCCGCACACGTGGTAATCCCTTGCGGAGTCGGCCACATCCACTACTGATCGCCTCATCCATGGCAGTGGTGTTGCTGGCAATCGCCCTGCCCCATACCGCGCTAGGGATCTACTTTGGCTTTACGCCGCTGCCCGCGAGTTTCTTTGGTGTGCTCGCCCTGCTGGTAATCACTTATTTGTGGGTAGTCGAAGGCATCAAACAGCGTTTCTTCCGTCACCGCTCTCCGATGATGTACGCGAGCGTGATGCCACGGCGGCACAGCTAGGCCTTTATTTCCGGAAAGCGAATCGACGAACATGTCCGCCTCTACTGAAGCTACCATTGCCTTCCTGCGCCAACCGCACCTATACGGCGCTGACGTCACACAGGTCGATGTGATTGAAACCCATATGTCCTGGGTCTTTCTGGCTGGCGACCGTGTGCTCAAACTCAAGAAGCCCGTGTGCAGCGACTATGTCGATTTCCGCGATGTCGATGCGCGCTGCTTTTACTGCCACGAAGAGTTGCGACTGAACCGTCGGCTCGCACCGGCGGTGTATCTGAGTGTGGAGACGCTCTCGCGTGATGCCAGCGGCAAGCTGTGCTTTGGCGCTTCACACCAACGCATCGATTGTCTGATACAGATGCGACGCTTGCCTGAGGCCGGTATGCTGGCCCATGCACTGACACACCGTGCTGCCGATGCCGTTGTCATGCAGCGCGTGGCAACGTGTATCGCTGATTTTCATCGACACCAGCCGAGGCTGCGGCCGGATCCGGATGCGTGGCGCGCATCGCTTGAAGCCGAAATCAATCGCAATGAGCACGTGCTGCTCAGACACGCGCAATCCCTGCCTTTAGACAAGGTGCGCACGCTGTGTGATGCACAGCGCGCGATCCTCCAATCGCAGGTTGACTGGTTTGCCGCGCGCATCCGCGAGGGACATATCGTCGAAGGCCATGGCGACCTGCGTGCAGAGCATATCTGTATCGCCGGAGACATCACGGTGATTGATTGTCTTGAGTTTTCTCGCGAACTGCGCACGCTCGACGCGGCTGATGAAATCGCCTTTCTGGCGCTGGACTGCGAACGGTTGCAAGCACCTGCATTGGCCGGTGTGCTGCTACAAACTTATTTCGCACAGTCACAGGATGAGCCACCCGCTGCGTTGGTGCATTTCTATCAGTCGCTGCGCGCTGGTGTACGCGCGCGTATTGCGATACGCCACTTGGATGACATCGCATGCACGCAACCGGCCCTGTGGACACAACGCACGATGCACTGGCTGGCACTCGCGCAGCAACATCAGGACTGCATCAGCGCAACGATAGATCCACCATCATGAGCGCGACGGATAGCCTCACCTAGTAATGTGGCACAACTCACCACTTCAAGCCTGGTCTCAGGGGGGGTGCCCACTATCCCCACAACGTTAACGCTGTCGCTGACGAAAATACGATCAATCGGACCCGCACCCAGCCGCTGCAACGCGTCGGTATTACATAGTCCATGGGCCGCAGCTGCCCATACGCTGGCAGCACCCCGAGCACAACAGGCGGTCGCGGCACGCACCAGTGTCTGGCCACTGCTGATCAAGTCATCAAACAGCAGCACCTGACGTCCCGCAACGTCCCCCACCAGCAGCTCGCCACTCAGCAACCCGGCACTGCGATATTTCTCTACAAAGCCCATGTTCACAGGCCGCCCCAGTGCTTGAGACAGCCGCTCGCGAAACAAGGCAGCGCGTTTCACGCCACCCGCATCCGGCGACACGACCGCTACCTCCCCGGGGCAGAGCTTGCCTGCGATATGTCGTGCAAACAGCCCCGCACTGTCCAGCTGCTCCGTAGGACAACGAAAGGCATTCTGAAATGCCGCCGGGTTATGTACCTCCAGCGCTAGCAAGATATCGGTACCCACTGCCTCGAACAGCTGTGCAACATAGCGCATCGTGACCGGATCACGTGGCTTGGTCTTGCGGTCCTTGCGTGCATACGCCAGGTAAGGCACCACTGCGATCACGCGAGCCGCTGATGCGTCCTTGAGGGTAGCGATGAAAAACAACAGACGATTGAGCTTGTCATTGGCACTGTACGACGCATCGCCATGCAGTGCGTGCAGCACATAACAACAACGCCCGCGTACATTTTCCAAAGGCCGCGCTTTGTGCTCGCCATCGTCGAATTCGCGCTCCTCATGCGCAGCCAGCGGAATGCCCAGATGCTGCGCAATCTTCGTACCCAGTGGCTCGCTGCCACGTAGCGCAAACAGCAAGGGGGGTTCGAGTGACATGGAAGGTGTCCGATGAAAGCCAATCTCATCATCTTCCAGCTTGCGGGTGTCACGTTATTGCGGCAGATTGAATTGGATAACGTTCAGCTTTAGTCACCATCGCCGAGGTTCTATTTTTGTTATGGCAGCCTTTGAAACACATCAGGGGCAAGTCAGCAGGCACAGATAACAGCGGCGCTGGATTTCCTGTTTCATGGTTATTGAATGCCGGACAAAAAGTAACAGCCTAAACAAAAAAACGCCCACCTCCCCTTGGAGATGAGCGCTGAATGGACTGCAGAGCGAGGAAAATCTGGCTTACATCGTTTTCCAGTCACCTGCCTTTTCAAAAGCATTACCCGCCTGGTAGATAGTGGCTTCGTCAAAGTGCTTACCAACCAGCATCAAGCCAATCGGCAGACCATCGACCAGACCACAAGGCACGGTGAGTGCCGGGTGATGCGAAATATCGAAAGGACAGGTATTGCCAATCTGCTCAAGCGCACGCGCGAAATATTCTTCGCGGCTCGCATCAGCCGGTGGCAGCTTGGTGGCTTTCATAGGCATGGTGGGCAATAGCAGCAAATCATATTTCGCAAGCGCTGCATCATAAGCCGCAGTCAGACGACGCGTGATGTTCATCGCTTTGCCGTAGTAATGGCTACCGTGGTGCTTTTTGATATAGGTACCCAGTACCGTCATCACCTTCGTTGTCTCGGACAGCTCATTGGCACGCAAATTCCATCCGTGCAGCTTGTCAATCAGACTGGTGACATACAAGTCGGGACGCGACAGGCCATAGCCATCACCAAACATCATCGTTTGCGCAATGCCCTCCACACCAATGGGCGTCCACAGCGCAGGTCCGATCAAGTGTTCGGGGATGGAAATCTCCTCAAGCGTGGCGCCCAGCTTGGCGAGCAGCTCGGCGGCTTTTCTGACTTTAGCATCCGAGGCGGCCTCGGATTCGGGACGGCCAAATCCTTCTTTGAGAATACCGATACGCATGCCCTTGACGCCCGCATCGAGCTTTTTCGTGTAGTTCAAATCTGGGGCTGGGCCATACTGGCGCGGGTCATAACCGTCATGACCGGCAATGACCTCCAGCATGAGAGCGTTTTCTGCGACGGTTCGGGTCATCGGTCCGGTGTGATCGACATAAATCTCGATCGGCATAATGCCGGTATAGGGAACCAGCCCATGGGTAGGCTTCATCCCAACGATACCGGACCATGAGGCGGGCATACGGATAGAACCGCCCTGATCACCGCCGATACCCAGATCGGCTTCGCCGAGTGCAACCGCCACCGCGGTACCTGATGACGAGCCTCCTGCGGAATAGCCCATCTTCAACGGATTGTGAACGGGTCCTTTTGCGCCAGTATGACTGCCAGCCGAGATGCAATACGACTCGCAATGCGTCTTGCCAACAACCTCGGCACCGGCATCAAGCAGACGGCTGACCACCGTCGCATCGACGTCCGGTACATAGCCTTCAAGGATCGAACAACCATTCATCATTGGCACGCCGGCGACCATCACGTTGTCTTTGATCGCAACCCGCTTGCCTTGCAGGCGTCCTGTGCTTGCCCCCTTGATCGAGGTTTTAACGTACCAGGCGTTCTGCTTGTTGTCTTCAGGTGCAGGAAAATGACCCGGCGTCCGAGGATATTTCACTGGGGGCAGCTCATCTGCCATGTGATCGACCATGTTGTAAGCGGCAATGCTACCCGCCATCAGACCCTGATAGGACTTGATGTCGTCATCGGTCAAAGCCAGGCCGACCTCCTCAGCTGCGGCACGAACTTGTTCTGCGGTGGGTTGTTGGACTGCCATCGGATCCTCCTGATTTTTTATAGTTGAAGAAAGTGCTGCCAGTTAAACGGTTGTTACTTCCAATCCGCACCCAAAGCGCATCAAGGCGAGAGCAGACGTTCAAGTTCAGGATCGTCGCGTATCGCAGCAGATTCTCCCGAGAGTGCAATGTGACCACGGTCCATCACATAGCAGTGCTGTGAAATACTCAAGGCCATCTTGACATGCTGCTCAACGATGACGACCGCGATACCTTGCGCAAGCTCGCGCAGTCGCTCAGTGATTTCCTCGATCACACCATGCCAGACCCCTTCGGTCGGCTCATCAAGCAACAGCATGCTGGGACGCCCCAGCAGTGCGCGACTAATCGCCAGCATCTTTCGCTCACCACCCGACAATGTGCCGGCCGCTTGAGGCATACGTTGCCCCAATCTTGGAAAGAGCGAGACCATCTCTTCAATCGCCTGATCGCTATCAGCCTGACTCAGAGCGCCCACCTGAAGGTTTTCTCTGACCGTCAGACGCGCAAATATGCCGTGATCTTGCGGTACATAGCCCAAACCCCGGGAAGCACGCTGCTCGATCGCAGCGCTGTCGATTCTCTCGCCACGAAACGAAAGGCTGCCTCGCTGCGCGAGTAATTCACCCGCAATGGTTTTTAGCAGCGTCGTCTTGCCCGCACCATTTCGCCCAAGGATTGCAACACCACCCACGGCAGGTACCGACAATGAAACATCGAACAGCGCCTGACTGTGACCATAGTAAGTACAGAGCTTGTCAGCGACCAGAAGCGGCGAATTAGACATGGGCGAGATAAACCTCTTTGACACGGGCGTCATTTTGTACATCGCTGGTGGGGCCAGAGGCAATGATCTGTCCCTGATCCAGCACCGTGAGCGAATCACAAATATCCTTGATGAAGTCGAGGTCATGCTCGACGATCAGCAGTGAGCACTGCGCTTTGATTGGCTCAAGCAGCTCACCTGTTGCACGACGCTCTTGTGGACTCATTCCTGCCGTGGGCTCATCGAGGAGCAGCAGTCTGGGCTTGAGCGCCAGAGCCATCGCAATTTCCAGCCATTGCTGCTGGCCATGTGAAAGTTCACCCGCCAGATCGTATTGACGCTCTCTGAGACGGAAACGATCCAGATAATGAATGACGTCTGCGTGCAAACTATCACGAGAATTTGAACGCAGCAGCCCCCAGATGGACTGATGTGCCTGCAAAGCGATGAGCATATTGTCGTAAACCGCGATCTCGGGAAGGATCGCCGTGATTTGAAACTTGAGACTCAGACCCGCACGCGAGCGCTCTTGCGGTGTTAGCGTGGTGATGTCCTTGCCTGCCAGATGAATCGTGCCTGAAGTCGGTATCTCTGCACCCGCAAGACATTTGAGCAAGGTACTTTTACCGGAACCATTCGGGCCAATCAGGCCATGAAACTCATGATCGCCCACGACCATGTCCGCTGATGACAGCGCAGTCAGTGTTCCATAGACCTTCGATACACCACGGACTTGCAACAGGCTCATGACTGCACCCCTGTGTCCGTTTTTTCGTTAGGAACACTATCGTCTTTTTTACCGAAGAAGAAATTGCGACTTCGGTCGCGCATCACGAAGCCCATCAGCCCGGTTGGCCGGAACAGCACGGTCGCCAACAGCAGCAAGCCCAGCAAAATGGGCCAACCGGTCTCGAGAAAATTTTTGACGGTGGGACCAAAAAACTCGACCTGTGGCAAGAGAAAATTCATCAAATCCAGTACCGTCACACCGATGATGGCGCCGACCAGAGTTCCGACACCGCCGAACAAGACATACAGCACGGCTTGCGTCGAAAGCACCGGGCCAAGTTGTCCAGGGCCGACAAAACCCTCATGAAAAGCGAACAGTGCGCCAGAGATCCCGGCAATCATGCCTGCTAAAGAAAAAATCACCGCCTTGAACGTTTGGACGTTGTAGCCCAAAAATGCAATCCGGCTTTCTTGCTGGCGAATACCCGCCAACACCAAACCAAATTGCGACCGCACCAGCCACCGGCAAGTCAGATAAATGACAATCAGGATGGCGAGCGCCATGTAGCAAAATAAAATGCCCTCTTCAATTTCCAACTCGCCCGCCGTCAGGCGAGCCAACGAAGAAATACCATTTTGTCCGCCGACATACGACCAGCCACGCGCAAGTCGCTCGATCACATACGAGCCAGTCATTGTGCCCAGCGCGACGAAAGCCAGCGACGGGATCCGCTTGCCCAAGATGACCAGCAAGGCCATCAGGAATGCAAGTAACAGACCGATCGTTGCGGCGACCGGTAACAAAACAAAAACGGAACTGACGCCCGTCTTTTGGGAAAGCAAAGCAACCGAGTAACCCGCGACACCAAAAAAGAGGGCCTGACCAAAACTCATGATGCCCGCATAACCCCAGACCAGATCAAATGAAATTGCCAGCAGCGCGAGTATGAAAATCTTGGTGACAAAAAGAACCCAGAAGCTGTCAAGAAATGGTGGCAACACCAAGGCCAGCAGCAATAGTGCCATCTCGATGACCGTCAACACATTGATCGTAGGTGAGCGAACTTCTTGCATAGCGTGAGGCTCTTGATTGGGAATTTATCAGGAGGACAAGCCCGCAGGCCTGCCCTCCGGCTAGCACAACGCTTTATGCGCACTCTCCCGGCGCCACCATCTTGCTCGATTCGACGACCTTGTACTGTCCGCCTTTGGAAACGGCGATGTACATGTTCATCTTGAGGTGACGCGTACCTGGGACCATTTCGCAACCGCCGCCTGGACCATCTTTCAGTTTTGCATGATCGAGTGCCGCCGCGACTGCATCGCGTTTGGTGGTCTTTGCTTCCTTCACGGCCTCGGCCCACAGCATCAGACCACGCCACATACCGGTAGCCGCGCCACCTGCACAAAAACGAGATTTGTCGCCAAACTGCGCCTTGTAGTTATTAAAGATCTTGGTGCCCATTGGATCATTAATAGCCGAGAAATAGTCGAGGCAAGTTGCCAGGCCTTCAATCTCGTTCGCGGGTGTGATACCCAGTGCGTTTTCATCGTAGTACACGCAGGCCAGACGTCCCCCTTTTTTACCGAATCCGGCCTCATGCAATTGCTTGAAGAGCGCGCCCACACCCGGTGGAATAGTCGTGTTGAACACCACATTCACGCCCGAGGTCATGATCTTGTTGACCGTTGCGCTGTACTCGGTATGGTCAACCGGGAAGTATTCTTCTCCGATGACTTCACCGCCATGCTTCTTGATGACTTTCTTCGCGTAGTCGTTGAGTGTGTGAGGCCATACATAGTCAGCAGACGGGAGGTAGAACTTTTTACCGCCATTCTTGATCAGCCATGGAATGAAGGTGTCGCATTGCTGCGCCGGGGTCGGTCCAGTACAGAACAGATTGGGCGTACACTCCTTGCCTTCGTAAAGCTGCGGGTAGATATACAAAGTCTTGCCGCGATTGACGATGGTGTCCTTGATCGCATTGCGCATGGAGCTGGTGATACCACCCAAAACCACATCCACCTTGTCCTGTGTGACCAGCTTGCGAACTTTCGTCACGGCCAATTGCTCATTGGTCGCGGTATCTTCAAGAATCATTTGCAGAGGACGGCCGAGCAAGCCTCCCCCTTTGTTGATTTCCTCGATCACCATCTTGGCGACGTTGGCATTCGGAATCCCACCCCAGCTGATCGGACCCGTCAGGTCAGTCGCAATACCGACCTTGATCGGGTCAGCGGCCCACGCGCCTTTGGGCTGCAAAAGATAACTGCCACCGCCGAGGGCAACCAGACCAGCCATCAGACTTGTGCGTTGTGCAAATAAACGCCGCGAGTAGGACTCGAGGTGATCGTTGTGTTTTTTATCGCTCATTTGACTAACTCCTCCGTTTAGAAAGAAGGCCATCTGGCCGGAATTTCACTACCATAATGGCAATGACAAACACCATCACATCTGCCACCACGGGCTTGATGACCCAAGGTAAGGCAGCACTTATTGACCCCACCAGGGTCGATCCAGCAACTGATCCTTGCAAACCACTGACGCCACCCAGCATGACGGCCAAAAATGCTTTGATCAGAAAGGTCACGCCCATGTCGGCATTCAGCGGATACAGCGGCACCATCAGCGCGCCGGCGAGCCCTGCCAGCGCAGCACCAAAAGCAAAGGTAATGGAGTAAACACGATTGACGGGGATACCGGAAGCGCGTGCCAGCATGGGATTTTCCAGTGCAGCGCGAACCTTAAGTCCGAAATTTGTTTTTTTGAATAAAAGCCAGCAACCCAGCAGCACGAGCAAAGTGACCACAATCACGACGCTGCGCCATTTGGAAATCGCGAGATCCCCGAACAGGATGGGACCATCGAGCGGCGCTACCACGGTATAGAACTGACCACCGAGCGCCGTGCGAACCGCTTCGCGAATCACCAGGCCAATCGCATAGGTGCCGAGCATGGCGACTACGGGTGTCGCATAGAAGCGCCGAATCGCGAAGCGCTCAAGGAACAAACCGACCACACCCACGATAAAAGGCGCACACACCATACCAATCCAGGGCGGCACACCTGCTCTATCAAGAAAAAATACGCTGTAGGCACCCAGCAGGAGAAACTCACCGTGAGCGAAATTGAAAATGCCCATCATGCTGGCAATGACGCCAAGGCCCAGCACGATGATGACGAATACGGCCGTGTATGCCAGCAGGTCAAACAAAAACGGCAAAATCGAATTCATCCGGCTTTGGCTCCAATCGATACTGGAAATCAAACTCGTGAGACCGACACTGCATTTGAGGCAACGACGCTCGCCGTGACGAACCGCGGGCGTGCTGACACGCTGTCAATAAGCTAAAGTGACTGTATCACAATTATTTTGCCGGTCTGATGAATAACCCTGGTGCCGGGAAGCCAGAGTCACCAACCCCACCAAAGCCATCCCATCATGCCTTCACGCGCCGTAGGATCATTGGCAAATTGCTTAAAGAAGAGAGGTACGAGTGCCTGGCACTCTACGTCGGGCACAGGAAAATCATGCCGGCCTCAATGCGGTTGAGTGAGCCTCTGACAGGACACCCATCGTGCGTCAACCAGTGCGTTATCATGCGCAGTGGCGCAACGAGTTCCGATATTTTTTTAGCAAGTTCAAGCCTGTACGCTCAGCCGGCCGACGCCGTCGTGGCATTCGATCACAACGTTATTGAAGGAGTTTTTTATGGGATTGTTTGATATGTTCAAAGGCGCGCCACCCGCGCTGACACCCAAACTGGTTCTTGCGGTGGGCCTGCTGCATATGATTCATGCTGATGGCGAGGTCGAGGCCGAAGAAATCGGACAAGTCCTGCAGGCGCTCGGCAACGACAAGGCCTTGTTCGACGATGCGGGTAAATACGCAAAATCCAAGGATGTCGATGCGTTTCTGGCTGAGTCAGCGGCTTTGCTCAATGAAGATCAAAAGCTGTGTGTTTTGCTCAACTTGTATGACTCGCTACTCTCGGATGGTGTGGCAGCGCCCGAAGAACAGGCGCTGCTGAATCGTTTCATGACGGCTTACGGTGTCAGCGAATCGACTCTGCAGCCTTATGCACTCGGCATCTCGGTCAAGAACAACCGAAAAATACTGGGATAAATCTCACAGCAACTGGCAGACCTCACCAAATGTAAGCCGCGGCAAGCGATCCATCACCTTGGATGGATCGCCATAACCGAGCGAGCAGAGAAAGTTCGATTTCACGCTGCCACCACCAAAGAAAGTCTTATCGACAAGTGCATTGTCGAATCCCGACATGGGACCGCAATCGAGTCCGATCGCACGCGCCGCCATGATCAGATACGCCCCCTGCAGCGAACCATTGCGAAAGGCAAAGCTCTCTCTTGCGGCGCGCTTTTCATCGCCCGTAAAAAGACTGGCAAAGTCCGGATTGTGCGGAAAAGTCTTGTGCAACAGCATATGAAAATCCGTGTCATGCGCAATGATGGCAACGACCGGTGCGCTCATGGTCTTGTCCACATTGCCCGGCGAGAGCGCTGGCCGCAGGCGCTCCTTTGCCTCGGCCGTCCGCAAAAATACCAGGCGGGCCGGCTGGCTGTTGGCCGAGGTTGGGCAAAATTTCATCAGCGCATAAAGATCCTCAAGCTGCTGATCACTTACAGGACGATCCGTCCAGCCATTCTGGCTTCGGGCATGGGTAAACAAGGTGCTGACTGCGGCGCTATCGATCACGGTGTGCATGAAACCTCCAACAAGAATCCGTCAGTGTAACGGCTCCGACCCAAACGATCATTGCCGCTGACCGTATCAATACCCGACATATCAAAAAATTAATTTACGTATTCAATAAGGCAAAAAACGGGGCAGAATCGCGCGTGAACCCGGACAAACACCCGACGCAGCCTCAACAAATACTCGACTGGTCACAAATAGAACGATCGTTCTGTTAATATTCGAGTCGCTTCACCGGGGTAGTGTTCAGTCTGTGCGACTCAGCATGAGCGTCCGGACAATGTTTAGTGATTCATGATCATTCGGCGTTCCGGCCTGAAGCGCCTCATCATCGGGGTGGCGTCCCGCATAACAACGACAAAAAGGAGACCGGCCCATGCGCCGCTACATAGAATTCATCGTTCGTTTTCGCTGGGCCGTGCTCGCAGCAGTACTGATTGCCACAGTCTTCCTGCATTTCCGTGGACAGGCGCTGACCGTCATCATTGACCCCAACAATATCGTCCCGCGCTCGCATCCATTCGTCGCCACCACACTCAAGGTCGAAGAAGTGTTTGGATCGCGCTATGTCGGCGTGATCGGTATCACGCCCAAAGACGGGGATGTGTTCAACCCCAAGGTACTCGAAAAAGTCCAGCGGATCACAGGCAAGCTGCGTGAAACACCGCGCGTGGTGAAAGCCAATCTATTGTCAGTGTCGGCACGCCGCGCAAAGGATATACGCGGCACCGAAGAAGGCATGGAAGTGCGTCAGATGATGACCGATGTGCCCACTACCCCCGAGCAGATGGCTGCGCTGAAAGATGCTTTGCAGCGTAACACTGCGTACATGAATTCGGTGGTTTCCAACGACTTCAAGACGATTACCGTGCTCGCCGAAGTGCGAGACGCAACACCCGCAGAGCTGAAAGAAGGTAAAGGCGGATTCAGCTACGTGAACAAGAAAATTGAGGACATCGTTGCAGCCGAGCGCGATGATTCCGTGGATATTGTGGTGACGGGCTATCCCGCATTTCTTGCACTGCTCGAGCAGTTCTCGGGACGCGGTGGTCTGCTCTTGCTGATTGCGATTGGCGTCATCGGCATCATCCACTACGAAGCCTTCCGCACCATACAAGGGCTGATACTGCCGCTGGTCACACCGATCGTTGCCGTGACCTGGGGTAAAGGCTTCATGGGCCTGGCAGGTGTGCCGCTTGATATCTTCAACATGTCGACGCCCATTCTGATTCTTGCGGTCGGTGCGGGACATGCAGTGCAGATGCTCAAGCGTTATTACGAAGAGTACAACCTGCTGCGCGCGAATCCCGCACTCTCACCGCGTGAAGCCAATCGTATGGCCGTGATCGAATCGATCGTCAAGATCGGACCCGTGATGCTGACTGCCGGCCTGGTCGCTGCCGCCGGTTTCCTGTCGTTGATGATCTTTGACATCGTCTCGATTCGAGTCTTTGGTATTTTTGCTGGCATCGGCATTCTGTCGGTGCTGATCATTGAAATGACATTCATTCCCGCACTGCGTGCTGTGCTGCCGCCACCCGGCGAGAAAGAGGCCCGCATGGAACGCGAAGAGCGTGTGTGGGATCGTATCACCGGCTTTTATGCCGATCTGATGCTGGGTGAGAAGCGTTCACGCATCTTCATTGCCGTTGGCATCATCGTCGCCATCGCAGTCGCCGGGATGACCCAACTGAAAATCGAGAGCGCACTGAAAAAGTATTTCGACCCTGACCTGCCATTGATGGTGGCAGATAAAAAACTCAATGAGCGAATGGCAGGTACGAATAACGTCTATTTGATGATCGAAGGTGATCAACCCGATGCGATCAAGGATCCGGCGGTCCTCAAGGCGATGGACGAGTTGCAGACCTTCATCACGGCCCAGCCCAACATCGGTAAAGTGATTTCGATCTCCGAATTCATCAAGCGCATGAACCAGTCGATGAATGCGGACAAGCCCGAATTCTTCCGCATTCCGGATCAGCAGGCGACGATTGCCGAGTTCCTGCTGCTGTACTCGATGTCGGGAGAGCCCGGAGATTTTGACCCTTATGTCGATTACGACTACAAGATGGCGAACATGGTCATCTTCACGCACAGCGACAGCACTGCCGATCTCCATCTGCTGTGGAAAGACATACAGAACTTCGTCGCGAAAAAATTCCCGCCCAACATACGCGTGAATATCGGTGGCAGCGTCGCTCAGAGCGCTGCAATCACCGAGGTGATCGTCAAGGACAAGATCCTCAACGTGGTGCAGATTGCCAGCGTGGTCTTCATCGCTGCTGCACTGGTGTTCCGTTCGCTGATCGCAGGCGTGCTGGTGGTGACACCTTTGCTGCTCTCGGTGCTGGTGAATATGGGGCTGATGGGCTGGCTCGGCATGCGCTTGAACGTACCCACCGCGCTGACCTCGGCGCTGGCCATTGGTATCGGTGCGGATTACGCGATTTATATGCTGTTCCGACTACGCGAAGAAATCGCGCGTGGCACCGATGTGGATGCTGCATTCCGCAAGGTACTCAAGACGGCGGGCAAGGCCTGTCTGTTCGTGGCCTCGGCCGTCGCAGGTGGTTATGCGGTGCAAGCGGGTTCACGTGGCTACTACCCCCACACCTGGAACGCCATCCTGATCGGCACTGCCATGTTGGTCAGTGTGACAGCGGCACTCACGGTCATGCCAGCACTGGTACTGAAATTCCGACCTAAATTCATTTTTCATGGAGGTGATGTGAACACGACATCCGGAAACAAACGCCCGGGACTAGCGATGGTCGCCGCACTCGGTCTGGGCGCCCTGCTGATGGGTACCCTGCCCAACAAAGCTTGGGCTCTGTCGGCGACCGAAATCATGGACAAGAATTTCGTGGTTGCGAAATACGCCGACTCCACCTCCGAGAGCACCATGACACTGACGAACAAATCAGGCCAGAAACGTGTTCGCAAGACCTTCGGCACGAGTAAGCTCGAGCCCAACGGTATCGATAACAAACGCATGACGCGCTTTCTGGAGCCTACCGATGTCAAAGGTACGGTCTCGATGCTGATCGAGCACTCGGACAAGGACGATGACATCTGGATCTACCTGCCCAGCGTGAAAAAAGTGCGGAGGCTGATTTCATCAAACAAAAAAGACAGCTTTGTGGGTACTGATTTTTCGTATGGCGATGTGATCGGACACAAGGTCAAGGAGTGGAATCACACCATGCTCAAAGACGAAGAGGTCGATGGCACGCCCTGCTTCGTGATCGAGGCGATCCCCAAGGACGCCACCATCAAAGCCAATACCGGCTACTCCAAACGCATCGTCTGGATCCAGAAAGACAATTTCGTCACTCTGAAATCGATTGCCTACGATGAGGCAGGCGAGCTGCTCAAGGAAGCACGCTACAAGCATTTCAAGGAAGTCGATCCGGTCAAGAAGAAATGGCAGGCGGGTATCCTTGAAGCGCGTAATCTTCAGACGGGTCACAGTACCGTCATCACCATCGATAACTTCAAAGTCAATATTGGCGTGAAGGATGATTACTTCACGACGCGTTACATGGAACAACAGTAAATGCGTGTTGTCAGTCGAAGTCATCAGTCGCGCACCAAACGGCCTCGGCTTGCTGGGGTCTCGCTTTTTCTCTCGGCAGTGCTATTGGGCAGCGGGATTAGCATCGCGAGCGCTCAAGACGCCGCAGCACCAGCGGCGCCATCGCGCGCCGAGTCCCGCAGCGATGTAAAAGAATCGCCCGACATTACGGGCCAGAATACGGCACCCGCAACCGCTCCGGATCTGGCGCCGGATTTGGCACCGCCCGATAACGCCACTGACCAGCGCCCTGCTCTGCTCAGCAAACTGAACGCGCTCGGCCTGACAGGCTCGCTGCGTAGCGGTTACTGGTCTTCCAATCGTCTCTACGACGATCGCGGGAATATCGGTACTGCTTCGACCTGGCTGAAACTGGATAAACGTTTCGAAAATGGGCTGGGCGTGTTCGCCGAAGCCTATGGTGGTCGCGAAGATTTTCGTAGTGATGGCAACAGCGTTAGTCGGATGCGCGAGGCGTACCTCGATGTACGTGCAGGGGCGTTCGATTTTCGTCTTGGGCAACAGATCATTGCGTGGGGCCGCGCCGATCGTCTTAACCCCACGGACAATCTCACACCGCGCGACAGTCGCCTGCTGGCGGCTGATGTTGACGAAGATCGTTTCGGATCGCTGGCCACAAAGGCCTCGTGGAATCTGGATGCACATACCAGCCTGACAGGTGTGTGGCTGCCTGAATTCCGCCCTAATCGTATCTTCCTTCGATCTGGTTTTTCGGAAGTCATTCCAACCGGCTCGCGCAACTGGGCATTGAAGCTGGATCAGTCAGGTAAAGCAGTCGACTGGTCCGTGTCGTATTACGACGGTTACGATCTTTCGGGTGATCTCTCGGCATCCTATGTATTTCGACATTACCGCACGCGTGTCATTGGCTTTGATACGGCCACCACGCGCGGCGCCTGGCGCTTTGCGCTGGAATCGGCGTACACCCGAACCGAAGATCCCGACGGCACGCTGGCCTATGTGAAAAACCCCTTTGTTTACACCGTGCTGGGTATCGAGCGCGATTTCGGTAACAACACCAGCGGTATCGTCCAGCTCTTCAATCGCCGGGTGATGCACTATCAAACGCCCTCTCCTGCCGAGCAGCTCCACGCGATCCTGACCTCGCAGCTCGATCGCGATCAGAACGGCGTGAGTGTGCGTGTCGCAAAAAAATGGTGGAATGAAACACTGGAAACCGAGCTGTCGGGCTCGGCGCTGCTGGAGCGCCGCGGTTACCTGATTCGTCCACGACTGAGCTACGCGTGGAGCGATCAGATTAAGCTGCTGGCGGGTTACGAGTATTTTGATGGCAGCAGCAACACCCTGTATGGTCTGCTGAAACGCAATCGTTTGCTGTTTACGGAGCTGCGGTATTTTTTCTGAGGAAGCGCTGATGAAGCAAACCCAGAAAGATGTGTGGCAAAGCCAATGGCACCAAGCCCTTGGCTTTGCTGGTCCCTACGTCGCTCAGCTGCGCTGGATCGCCATACAACGCGGAGGTGTTCAGCGCCTGCTAGTGAAACTCAGTCAGCAAAGCCCCCGCCAAAGGCGCGTCCTGCAACAAGCCTTTGCTGTCTACCAGCCGCTGGCCATTGACCCAGACGCCGTGCACCCCCAGCGCATCGGTATCGAGCCGGGGAGCGCCACCGGGCAGATCGAATACGCGTTTTTTGGGGCCGCGGCCCACGGTCGCCGGATCGAATAACAGCAAATCAGCCGCATAACCCTCGCGTATCCAACCTCGGTTTGGCAAGCCCAGAATCTGCGCCGGTCGTGCTGTCAGCTGATGCACGGCATCAGCCAGCCGCATCTTGCCAAGATCACGCGCCCAGTGTCCCATCAGATGCAGACCGAAGCCAGCGTCATTGAAAAAGGTCAGATGCGCGCCAGCGTCGCTGAGCGTGACCAGGCTGTGGGGATGATTCAGTAACTCAGCCACAGCGTCGGTGTCGCTATTGAGCAGAATAGCGGTAAACACCGTTTGCAAATCCTCAGCCAGTGCCAGATCGAGCGCGACGTCAAGTGGGTCTTTGTGCTGCTCACGCGCGAGTTCCGCCACGCTGCGCTGCTCAAAATGCGCATGCTCGGGCAAGCGAGTCTCGACCACATGCACCTTGTCCCATTCGTTATTGAATAATCGGAACGACGTCGTCGAGGCCAGCTCGTCGCGCACGCTTTGACGAAACGCGGGATCAGCGAGTGTCGATTTGAGTGCGTCATGTGACAGACCGAGCGCAGGCTTCCAGCTGGCGAGACCTTCCACCGGATACGGCGAATGAAAGGTGAAATCCATCGTCAACGGGCAACAGGACACCTGGCCCACCAACGGCACACCGCGCGCGTTGGCCTCGGCAATCGCTTTCAGATCATTAAATACCGCACCGGGATTGGTCGGATTATGGAGCAAGGCAGCAATCATCACGGGCCGGCCCGATGCCACCGCCATCGCTTCGAGGAATGGCATGGGCATCTGACCGCCCTTGGTCACCATGTAGATACCCTGCCCCTGATGACCCATCGCTTTGATCAGCGACATCATTTCATGATCGCTGGCCAGACGGGATGGCATGGGCAACCCCCCCTCGCCGTTATGCGCCGGACTGGTGCTGGATGCGAGACCGATGGCGCCGGCGGCCATCGCTTCTTTCACGAGATCGACCATCTGTGCGATCTCATCTTCGGTGGCCTCGCGCTTGTTTGCTTGATCACCCATCACCCAGGTGCGAACAGACGAGTGCCCGATATAGGCGGCCACATTGACTGCGCAACCGCGCTTGCGAAGCAGGTCCAGGTATTGCGGAAAAGTTTCGAAACCCCAATCGATACCGCTGCGCAGTACCTCCAGTGACATGCCCTCGACCTGGGTCAGGTGACGCATAGTGATATCACGGTCGGCCGGCTTGCAGGGCGCGATAGTAAAGCCACAGTTGCCGATCACTGCTGTGGTCACGCCCATGGCCGGTGAGGGTCGCACGAACGAATCCCAGGTAATTTGCGCATCAAAATGGGTGTGACTATCGATAATCCCCGGCATGAGCGCGAGCCCATCCGCATTGACCGTCTCAGCCGCTGTGAAAGGGAGTGCCTTGCCTACACTGACGATCACACCCGCCTTGACCGCAACATCCCCTATCGTGGGTTCCCCACCGCCGCCATCGTATACAGCGGCTTGTTGAATCAGTAAATCAACATTCATCATGACTATCCGGTAAAACGAGATCTCGTGTAGTGCTTCGGGATGGTGTAGGTCCCCGAAAAAAGCGCTACTTTACCGGATAAGATGCGACTGCTTAAAAAATGGGCAGGTCGCTGCGAACAATTGCACTGGCATTGGCAGGGCTTGGCGCAAGGAACTCACGGCACCAGATTGATAGGCAAACAGAGCTGATAACCCACACCCCAGACGGATTTGATAGCCGGCTCGGCATCATCAGACTGGGCTTCGCGAATTTTCTTGCGCAAGCGGGCGACCAGTTCTTCCAGCGCGTGCTTGCTGATGATCTCGTCGGCAGTCTGCCCCGTGCATACATCACACAAAGTGGCCGAATCTAATGTGTTGTCCTGCGCCTGAACAAGTGCCACCAACAATACCTTCTCGCGCATCGTCAGCCGCAGCACGGAAGCCAAGCCGGGGCCCTGCAAGGTACGCTGTCTGAGACTCAGCGACCAAGCATGGTCGTCCTGTGCGGGCTTGACGCGCCTTCCCAGACTGCGAAGTATCATCACCAGCTCATCGGGTACGACAGGCTTGGTGAGGTAAACATCAGCACCGCCGACGCCATAACCCGCGATACGATCGTTCAGCGTCACTCGCGCCGTCATGATCACAATGCCAGCATCAGGCAAAGTTTGCCGCAAGCGATTTGACAGGCTCAAACCATCTTCACCTGGCAGATTGAGATCGATGACGAAGATATCCACCGGCCTGTGAGTAATAAGATCGTCCAGCGCCCGAGCAGAATTGACCGCATTGACCAGAAAGCCATGACTCGCCAGATGATCACTCACCTCTGCTCTCAATAGCTCATCATCTTCGACAAGCGCAATCGACATAGTGGGTTGTGGTGACATGATTTTGACCAGCTGTTGATTTTTCAATTGGGCACCCTGACCGTGAATGTAACTCTGTCGCGCGTATGTCGGAAATCGACGCTCGCACCAATTTTTGCAGCCGCTGCCTTCACCAGGCTAAGCCCCAGCCCCATGCCCGGCAAGGCAATGGAATCGGGGTGCCGGTAATACCTTTCAAAGACCCGCGCTTGATCTGGTATCCCGAAAGTGCCAACGGCATTACTAATCTCGAAGCACACTGCCTCAGTCTCCGTTACCGCTGGTCCAGTACCCATTGAATCTGCCGATGATGCGCTTCCTGTACGCTTGACTGTAATCGCTATATCACCGCCGGCATGACCGTATTTGTAGGCGTTATTGATGAGATTACCAAAAACAACAGTCAACATCTCCCGGTCCGCATTGAAGCCCGCGTTCGCTTCAATGTTGACATGAAACCTGCTTTGGTCGGTGTATGTCTCGGTTAATTCTTCGATCAGTTCCGTTGCCGATGAAAACGTTGGAGAACCCAAGGATTCATACCGATCCAAGCGCGCCGAAATGGCGACGTGCTCAATCAGATTGTTCATGCGGCTGACGCACTGGTCGATGTGCCGCAGCTTCTGTGTAGCCGTCGGATTATCTTGCAGTTGCTCTTTTAGGGCTCTTGACGCGAACGTGATCGTTCCCAGAGGATTTTTAAGATCATGGGTCAGCAGGTCAATCATGGTATTCCGGTCAGATAACAGCGCAGCGTAGGAAGCTGCCTCGATTCGGTCAATTCGAATCTGATTGAGCTCTTCGGCTGTTTGCCTTGCCCTGTGCTCTTCTTCAAACTTAATAATAAAAAATATCACCCCGCCCACAAGCAAGCCGTTGAGACGCCAGTCAGAAATATTTTGTACGGGACCAACGAATCTGTTGAAAAAATCAGAAAAGATACCGCCCAGAACCACCGGAAGTAAAACAACGTAAAAAAGGCAAAATGAAGCAAAGAACAATCTCTCCACATTTTTGATCATTCCCTTGGATTTCACGACACCCAACAAATGAACAGCCGGATACAAGGAGAAAATCATCAAATTGAACTGTATTGCAAAATTTCTGTAGTCGGTAAAGTAAAGAATGCCGTTAAAGATGCAGCATGCCATCAGCAGATACACCAATTTGAAGTAGAGCGTCGAGTGACAGTAGGCTTTTATAACGACAAAGATAGTCAAAATCGTCAAAAAGGTTCTCAGGATAAACAGCCATGAAGGCAAGGCATCGAGCACTGCAGGAGGCCACTCAGGAAACCAAGCGGCCGGAAACCCGTAGATACAAAGCTGGTAAATCAAAATGCTGAACTGCACGCCAGTGAAAAAAATAGTCATCCTTGACTGATACTTCACCACCCAAAAGACAGCAATCACCAGCATCACGCTTGCCAGCGTCAGGGAAATAAATATACGCTTGACTCGAGCACTGCTGACTAGTGACAGACCTTCCAGTGGGACCAGTTCTGTGTCAAGAATCAGAAAATTATTCGTTTGTATTTTTAGATAAACCGTTCCCGTCTGCACCGCGCCGTCACGCAACTGTATGCAGTAGTAATCATCTGCGCATAATTTTTTCTTTTCGGGGAACAGATCGCCCACGGTTTGCACGTGCCACCGGTCTTCAAAGAATTCATACACTTCGATCTGGTTGGTGTCATGCGGGCCGACACGGAGAATCAACCTACCCGTGGTCGCGTCGGCGGCATTCCCCGATGGCGATGAATCAATACGAAGCCGCACCCAGATTGGCGCTGACTCATAGCCAAGATTCAGCTTTCTCCTGGAGACTTCGAAAGGCGCACGGTCGATGGAATGAATATCAAATTGAAAATTTTTGTCAACGAACAAATGGTGGTCGTAAACAGGATCGGTCGCAGCCATGAGGACGGCCGGATTCAACACCAAAAGACAAAGGCATAAAAGACGCCGCACCCAACCCAGCCAGCGAGGACTGCCGAAAACTTTGGCGGGATAAGGGCTCTCGTTCAACACGTTGAAGAAAGTAAGGATCGTGTCAATCGCAACGCTGGTCTGTGAGCTTTCATGAGTTTTTACAGGCTATTGGATGATGGTTCTCCTCCCGCATTCTAAGGAAGTACTGATTAAACACAACCGGAAACTTTTTGAGTTGAATGAAGAGCAGCAAACCCTTGATTTTGCATCGTCCAGCCTCGCCCGGCTGCGCTGGTGCGCCATACCATGCGGATTTATCAGCATCGACTTGAGGTCAGATCAATAAATAAAAGCCGTTGAGAGTCACCAGCGTGCCCAAAACAAACACGACAGTGGCGCCAGTCACAGACATTTTTGATTTGAAAAGTAAACCAAACAAAGACAGGAAAAATCCGAGCATCAGAACGCCGTTGGCCAGACCAAACCATTTCAGCTTCATGAGCTGTATCGCACTCTGACTCTCATAAAATTTTATCTTTTCGGTCAATGAGGGTTTACCTGCAATACCTTCGGTTCCTGATTCTATTTTTTGTGCCTGCGTGCGATAAGTCTCTGCACTGGTTTTCGATAGCTCGCGCAAATCACTGCTGTAGACCTCATTCTTCGCAACAATGTGATCCATGAGATCTGCCGTCAGGTTGAAAGCACCCTGCTGTACGGTCAGTGTCTGCACCGACATGTGGGTCGTTGATGCCATCAGCTGATTCGTCATGAAGGTATTTTGTGCCTCGGATAATCCGTAACTGGAAAATCCTTGCGTGATGATCAAGCCGGTGGTCAGCGCGGCGAGTGCTTTTCTGGTTTTATCCACGCCAGGCGCTATGGCGGACTCGTTAGCGATCTGCTGAGTTCTTTCAGTCATATCAAAATTCCTTGCCAATGGCCTGTTTACAATGTCATTTTCTCTGGCTTGCGCAGTGACAGGAATGGACGAATTTGTCATTGCCAGCACAAGAACCGCAGGACGATCAGGTCTGATCGTGACCATCTCCAGGGCCGTCGCTCGTTTATCAGTATGGCGCGCGTCGATCGATTCAAATTCGTCCAGATTATCTTTAAGCGATCCCGTCCAGCTTTTCAGATAATCCATACGCACATGCAGATGCGAGTCCGAATCTTGCGTGCCCTGACTGTCCTGCAAAGCGACAACATCGCTTTCATCATCACTGTCGCTGAGTTTTCTACCCCCCGCGGATGCAGCATCCCGCAAATGACGTGACTTTGCTCCTGCGCTGGTGTCCTCGGCCGCTCGAAGGTCAACGTCACCATCACCATCGCTCGTTTGCTGCAGGTCGGATTCACCTTCAGCATCGCGCAGATGACGCTTGTCCCTGCGGGCCTTTGCATCACGTAATTGATTTATGTTGGCAGTAGCTTCGGCATCGGACGGTTGCCGTCCGTCGGCTTCGCCTTCTGCGTCGCGCAGACGCCGCCTGTCGGAATCACCCGTCCCATCTCGCGCACTGCGTATGTCGGAATCACCTGCCCCGTCACGCAGACGCCGCATATCGGCATCACCCTCCGCGTCACGTGAACTGCGTAGGTCTGAATCACCTTCGCCATCGCGCAGACGCCGCCTGTCGGCACCACCCTGCGCGTCCCGCGCACTGCGTAGGTCCGAGTCACCGTCCCCATCGCCCAGACGCCGTCTATCAGCGACACCCTGCGCGTCCTGCGCGCTGCGCAGCTCTGATTCACCTTCGCCATCGCGCAGACGCCGACTGTCCGACTGACCATCTTCCGCATCGCGCAAATTACGCTTGTCTGAGACACCACTGTCTGCATCACGCAAATTACGAAGGTCTGATACGCCCTGACCATCGCGCAGCTGCCGCGTATCTGCCTCACCGCTTTTCTCATCGCGCAGAGTGCGTGTGTCTGCCACACCCTGACCGTCACGCAGCTGCCGCGTATCTGCCTCGCCACTTTTCGTATCGCGCAAATTACGTGGATCTGCCACAACCTTCGCATCGCTCAACCGATGCTTGCGCTCATCCATCGGTCCGCTGGCCGCAGGGCGGGAAGAACCTGCAGCAGCGCTTGTATTACCCGATTTTTTTGGCTGATTCGTGTCTGATTCGTGCGGTCCATTTTTGGACGGGCTCGCGAGTGCTCCACTGATATTGCTACTCTCAGATGCTCTGGCATTGGCAGCCATGACGTCCAGGCCACCGGAGGATGCAGCCTGACTTTCGAAGGTATCAACACTCTGCTCAAATTGATTGACGATCTGATGCGCCATTTTTGCGACAGACCCAGAGGTCGGCGACGCCTTGACCGTTTTGTTGGAAGCCGCTTTTCCGGCATCAGAAAATTGTCTTTCGTCGTCGGTGTTAATCGAATTGCGTATGACCTCACCTTTCTTCTCCGACTTTGATGCCTTGCGAATATCAACAGGCCGATCGTTTTTGATGGTCAGGTGGCTAAAGTGCTTCTTGAAATGTGCCTCCGACACACCAAAACCAGCAAGCATGCGTCGAAATAAATCCTGCTCAAGTCGATCCACACGTCCATCAGATAGCATGCAATCAGCCACATTCACCAGGATGCATGATTTTTGCTGATGATTCAGAACGGGGATGATCCCATTCATGAAATCAGGAAACTTGGTTCGTTTGACGTATTTCAGGGCCTCGGGAAGGATATTTTTTGAACCTCGCAAGGCCACATTGATCTGGCCGATCTCCTCCTTCGCCATCTCGCCATCGACACTCATCATGTACAACATACTCACCACCAGCGCGCGTGTCGGCGTCATCTCGCCACCTGACGTATCAGCGCTGGCACCGAAGACAGAATGCTTGTTTTTCAGCGATATGGTGTCGAAATAAGGTTTGAATGAATTTTTGTCATATCCCAAACTGCTCAACATGCGAGAGAATAAAATCATCTCTGATTTTGAAAAATCCCCATCTGACATGCTGGAATCGCAGACATTCAGCAAAATACAAAGTCGGTTTTCACCCTCAACGACCTCAGGTATTTCTGTCAAAAATTCATCGACACTTTTTGATTCGACGTATTTGAGCGCTCTTTGCAGGATTTGCTGATCGCCACCGAATACGGAAAGGAGATGATTGCATTCCTGTTCTGAGATTTCATCGTCGGCCGCCATCATGTAGAGAATGGCAACGATCAGGGAGAGATAGGGCGTCAGATAGATCACACCGCCGCTTCCAGGCGAGACAAATCCTTTATCCTCGGAGAGGCTTGTCAGCAACCGATTAAAAAGATTTGTTTTTTCCATCACAGACACACGCTTGCAAGTTGGCTTTGAATACCGACGCGATCTAGCCGGCCATGCCGGATTCCACCGATACGGAGAGACCTTACTTGCTAGGCATAGTTACCTGCGCTGCATAGGTCACACAAACTCTCGAATGCTCTTGATTTGACTGGCGTCCGCGTGCTGGTGGCAGCGCGCAGCTCATCTCGAGAACGAGCGCCAGCGCCGCTGTTGTGATGAAATTGAGCGTTTTTATGGGTATGCAGAGGACTACAGTAAGCGATGCAGATTGGCCGATCTCGCGAACGACACCGGGCGCGAACCATCCTTTGAGCCACCGGCATTGAGGTCGATTTGCGGCGTCACGCGAGGCAATGCTGGGCCAATTGATGCGGGTGGTGCCGCGAGAATATTCCGATTATTGTCATCTTTTCAAAATTTATTCCAAAGCTGGTGCACCACATGAGCGGCACCTCGGTTGCTTAGATGATCGTCATCGATATAAAACAAAACGCCATCGCGAGCACCAAAACATCGCGCTTCATCACACAAAGCCGTTGCTAAATCCACGACATGGATATCCGGACGGGCTGATAAAACAGCTTGCATCTTGCTTCTGAACGCCTTGTTTCTGCTCACAAAAACGTCTTTATTGACTGCGCAGGGATCAGTAACTTTGCTGGTGACAGAGAACGGGCGAAAGGAAACACAGCTTCGGATATCGAATCCAAGCTCGGGAACATCATACAAATACGTCACTTTTTTTCCAGCCGCCAGCAACGTATCAAGTGTTTTCGTCAGCCCCATAAAGAAAACTTCCTCGTTCGTTCGCACCCCTGGTGGCTCGCCTTCAAAATGAAGGACCCATGACCCGAACTGATCCAATTCAATAGCCCCAAAACCGGTGGCGGTCGTGTACATCGGTCCTCTGCTGGTGATGATTACCTCGCGCACGGTGGGATCGGCGATGATTCTTTTGATGGCCTGCGTTCCTTTCTTCAGGCAGTTTCTGGGATCACCACCCTGATCCTGAATCACCACATCAAGCAACGGAGGACAGCCATCGCTGGCGCCATACAAACCGATGTCCTGCCCCTTGGCCTTGAAGCGGTCACGCAAACCGGCATAAATAGTCATTGCGTGACTATCGCCAATCACGACCACAGACGGCGAAGGTCCCGTTGAATGACAGCGAGGACTGTCGTGCATGGAGTCCTCACAGTACCAGCCTTCGCTATCGGGTAAATCAAAATTCAGATCAGCGACTTGCGCTTCAACAGCACGGCTGGAAGCTCTGAATTTAAATCCACCTTCAATGAATACGAACAAGCCCAGACTGCCGGACAAAGCCATCAGAATCACCAGTAAAAAAGTCTTACCAGCTTTACGCGAACCAACTCGCACCGGCTTTTCGATGAAAACATAGGTCAGCATCGCCAGACCAAACGACAGAACGACAGCAGCCACGCGGGTAGACAGGTCGGGACTGGCCCCCTCAAGAATTCTTGCAAACGACAGTAATGGCCAGTGCCATAAATACAGCGGGAAGCTAATGAGTCCGATACCGACAAGGAGTCGGCTGGAGAGAACGACGTGATTGAACCAGGCTTTTTCGCCGGCCATGATGATCAACAAAGTCCCTGCCACCGGTACCAGTGCCCAAGCGCCTGGAAAGGGAACATCGGACGTCAATAGCGATGCGCCCGACAAGAGCAAAATCAGTCCGACAATGGATAACCCGTTATCAACGATCGGGCCGCTGTTAATGCGGGACTTGAATGTAGCGAAGCCATTATTCCCGGATCCTGAAAAACAAGCGAACAACCCACCCGACAACAGTTCCCAGATACGCGTCAGTGGGGAGAAAAAAGTACCCACCGGATCTGACGCAATCATGCTCAGATTGAGCGCTAATGAAGCCCAAAGTAATACGCCGCCCGTGATGAACAGACTACATCTGTATTTCAAAGATATCCAGACAATCACTGGCCAAAGCAGATAGAACTGCTCTTCAATCCCTAAACTCCACAAATGCAGTAGCGGCTTTGCCTCTGCTGCGTAGTCAAAATAACCGCTCTCGCTCCAAAACAGGAAATTTGGGATAAAAATGGCGCTGCCGGCCATGTGCTTTCCGAGCGAGCGATATTCATCAGGCAGTAGCGCGAACCATCCGAAACAACAGCAACTTACCGTCACTACAATGAGCGAAGGAAAAATTCGCCGGATGCGACGCGCATAAAAATCGCTGAAACTGAAAGTTTGATGCTCTGTCGCCTTCAGAATGAGGGCGGTGATCAGATATCCCGAGATCACAAAAAAAATATCGACCCCGATAAAGCCACCCTGCAACCATTCAGGAAATGCGTGAAAAACTAGGACTCCGCCCACCGCGACTGCTCTCAGACCATCAATATCGGCGCGATATTCTGGCGTCGATAACTGCCGATGTGAGTCTCCACTGCTGTTTATCATGGGTCGATCTTCATCATTTCAGACACACGGCTAAGCAGACGTTGAATAAATCTCGATGTTATGGCGTGCCAGCGCAGCCGTGCGACGCGGGGATCAACGACATCAAGGGCTTGGTGCCATTCAGCTTGCCACAAATGTTTCTGGGTTAAGTGAATGATCGCTTGCCCGCCACTCCGTCGGCACCATAACGCACGAATGATCGGGTTGACTCAGTGCACCCAGCATCGTCGAGTGTCTCAACAAGCGGTTTCAACACTGGCCATGGGCGTAGGACCAGGCGACCCGCTTCACTCGCTACCAAACGGTTCTGCCTGAATCCGAGCAGAATCAGTCCAAATTACCAAGGCGGCTTGAAGGCTGGCATCGGTGTTCTGCTCGGAGTTCCGAAGGGTTGGACGCAGACGGCCTATTTTCTGGCACAGAGCACCATATTGGTCGCTGTGGTGGCCACCGTTTCTACGGTCGAAAAACCCGCCTGCTGCAACACCATGCCGAGTTTTGCAGGCCCTGCCTGGGCACCGAGTGCCAAGCCGACTTCCTGCGCCATCGACGCTGGCACGCAGCCCATGGTCGAGGCTGTATAAAACATCTGGCCCACAATATTGAAATTCTCTTCCAGCTTGTCATTGGCAAAGGGTTCGATGATGACCAGCAGACCCTCTTCTTTCAACTGCCGACAGGCGTGCTCGGCGGCCCCCACCGGATCGCCCATGTCGTGAAGGCAGTCAAAAAAGGCAATCACATCGAAGGTGCCACTGTAGTCTTTCGCGCTGCGCACCTCGTAGTGGATGCGCTCGCTCAGACCCGCCTCCGCTGCAAGACGTTTTGCCTCTTCGATCGACGGACCATGAAAATCAAAGCCATGTACCTTTGCGCTGGGAAAGTGCTCGGCAATCAGCATGGTAGAGACACCGTGACCACAGCCGACATCGGCAAAACTCCCACCTGCTGTCAGCTTTTCAGTGAGTGCGGGTATCTTCGGCAACCAACGAGAGACCAGATTGGATTTATAGACGGGCTTGAAGAAGCGGGCAGTACCACGGAAGTAGCAAGGGTGATGCTCGCCCCATGCCAGACCCTCGCCTGTTTTGAATGCAGCGCGCACTTTGGGCTCGTCCATCACCAGCGATGCCACGCTGTCATACGCGCCTATCATCAGTGAAGTGCTGTCCTCATAGGCAAAGACAGCGGCCTGCTCTTCACTCAGAAAAAAATGGCCGCGCTCACTATCGTAAGAAGCATAACCCGCGGCACACATCGCGCATAACCATTCCAGGCTATAACGGACATGAATCTCTGCGGCCTCGGCAAAGTGCGCGTTGTCACAGGGGCCCACTCGCGCCAGCGTGGCAAACAAGCCCAGCTCATCCCCAATACGCATCAGCGGCACCAGCTGGGCCGCAGCGACATTTTGAAACACCTGCCATTGCAGTGCCTTCAGTACCTTGGTATCCATACCCGTTTTTCTCTCATTGCACTGTCAATATGCGATTTAACATCTATCCACCAATCAGCACAGAGGCGATACCGCAGAGTACCAGCAATATCATCAGCAGGCTGTTCTGAACGACATGAGCGACACGCCCCTCTGGCGTATTTTTGTATCGATTAGCCTCGGCCTTGTTAATGTGCAGGTAGCCAGCAAAGTACTCGATAAATAGAAGAATCATCAATCCCCCTACCAGGCCCTGACCAAATAACTCGAGTCTGGACATTTTTGTCTCCTTTCTTGTTTTAATTGTTGATGCAACGTGCTGTCGTTATCCAAGCGTCTCTATCAAAATGAGCGTCGCGTTGGCTGGCAAGGATCTGGCAGAGGATCAGAGGTGCAAGGCGCCTCAATTCTGGTGCCGATATTTTGATAGGAACGACAGCATGAGAAAGTATCGTATTACCAAACGCTGATTAGTGCCAAAAAATCAGCATCTAATTATCAAATAAATATCATTTCTCGACCAAGCGCTGAGGCTGTTTGTGATTGCGGTCAGGACCACGCGGTATCATAGGCACTCACTACTTGATCAACCATTCACAGATGAAACGACCGCACCCGGTGGGTACTCGATCAACCGGGCATTCGAGATCGTTTGATAACCATACCCCCCATGCCCACTGCGATTATTTTTGATACCGAAGCCACGGGCATCGTCGATCCCGTCATCATCGAAGCGGCGTGGATTGCTGTTGATAGCTTGGCGCCATTCGCACTTGGCGAGACTTTCCATCAACGCTACCAACCCGGCAAACCCATCAGCCTGGGTGCGCTGGCTACCCACCACATCATGGATGAGGAACTGCTCGATTGCCCACCGTCCACCAGCTTCCGTCTGCCGGATGATGTGCAGTACCTGATTGGTCACAACATCGATTTCGACTGGCAGGCCATTGGTCAACCCGAGGTCAGACGCATCTGCACGCTGGCACTGGCGCGGCGTGTCTGGCCAGAAGTGGATTCACATAGCCAGAGTGCGCTGCTCTATTTTCTCGAGCGCGAAACCGCCAGAGAACGCCTGCGGCACGCTCACTCGGCTGAGGCAGATGTGCGTATCTGCGGCACGATTCTTGATCACTTGTGCCAGCATAGGCGGATTGCGTCTTTGGAAGCGCTGTGGGAGGCGTCGGAGCAGGCTCGTCTGCCCACCCACATGAGCTTTGGTAAACACAAGGGTTTGCCGCTATCCGAGGTGCCGAAGGATTATGTGCGCTGGTTGCTGGATCAGGCCAATGTAGATCCTTATCTGCGTCAGGCATTCGCGGCATTGAGCACAAAAAAGGCCTAAGGATTTCTGAATCAAACCGCGGCTTATGACCCACCAGCGAAACAACACCATGCAAAGAAGACAGATACTACGATGGACCTGTGGCTTGGTGGGTGCTAGCGCATCAATACCAGCGCTGGTGCACGCCACGCGCGGCGAACTGGTCTGGCGTGAGCGCGCGCTGCTGGGTTTTGGCACGACACTCTGGATCAAAGCCGCGCATGCCGATACCGAGCGTGTAGAGATCGCACTGGATGCGGCGGTACGTGCGATTCGTGATGTCGAACGTCAGATGAGCCTGTTCGATCCCGAGAGTTCACTGCAACGGCTCAACGCACGCGGCATTCTGACGCGCCCAGAACACGCCCTGGTTGAGGTGGTCTCACTGGCAAAACAGATCGCACGCCGGAGCGGCGGCAGCTTTGACGTCACCATGCAAGCTTTGTGGCTGGCTTGGGAAGAAGCTGCGCGGCAAGGCGAGTTGCCCTCGGAGCGTGCGCTGAAACTGGCGCGCCAACGCGTCAACTGGCGAGCGCTGGAAATATCGACCGACAGGCTGCGACTCAATGTTCGGGGGATGCAGCTCTCACTGAACGGTATCGCGCAGGGCTATGCTGCGGACCGGGCCAGAGCGGCTCTGATGGCGCACGGAATCGCGCACGCGATGATCGATGCCGGTGAAACCGCAGTGCTGGGTGAGGCACCGGGCGGGCACCCGTGGGCATTCGGCATTGAAGATGCCGTGGTCAAACAGCCGCGTGCCAACGCGCCGCAAATTGAACGCCCGATACCCATCGTGCGCAGTGCGGCGCGCGCTATCGCGACCTCATCCGACGCGCACACCAGTTTCAGTGCAGATCATCGGCACCATCACATACTTGATCCTCGCACGGGCTATTCGCCGACCTATTGGGCTTCGGTCACCGTGATCGCATCACGGTGTGTCGTGGCTGATGCACTGACCAAGGTATTTTTCATGCTGCCGCCATCACAGGTACTACCGATGGCACGCGTGTGGGATGTGGATGTCGTTGTGCAGGACAAGGCTGGACAATGGCGTGCAACACCGGGCGCACATGCGCGCCTGCCAATGGTATGAATGCGACACGCCGCCCCGAGCGACCAACCGAGGCGGCGGCTTTGTCGGAAGGTCTGCTCAGGGATGCGTGCTGTCTTGCGGCGCCTGCGGTGGGTCTTCCGAACCAGACTCCTGAGTGGACGATGCTGATTCAGCTGGCGACGAGGCATGATCCTGCGCCTGTTCCAGTCTGGCCTCCATGGCATCGACCACTGAATCGCTGACTGGCGTGGGAGTTTTTGCTCGCTGGGCTTTTTTTGTCATTGCATACTCCTGATTATTAGTATTTTTGCATTGATCACGCGACCGCGCTAAGCGCCATTATAAGCACATGGCCATGACGTTACAGTGACCTATTTGGCCCGCGCACAGCATGAATGAATCAAGGCGATGTCAGCAGCGTTGCAGCCACGCGCTGTGCCCGTTCCATTAGACTGACAGATGAGAGAAACGCGACATCCCACGCTACCAAATGAAAACCGCTGACTCAGGTGCTGAATCAGCGGCATCATGTGAACCGGCATTCTGATCGGCGAGGAATTTTTGAAGATCAGATTTCGATTTTTGTACCCAACTCAACAACGCGATTGGGCGGGATCTTGAAAAAGTCGGACGGCTTCGCTGCGTTTTGCATCATCCATGCAAACAATCGCTCACGCCACAGCGCCATTCCGGGCAAGTTACTCGGTATGATCGTATCTCTGGCAAGGAAGAATGTCGTGTCCTCGAGCTCCAGATGAACGCCATTGAGTGATTCAATCAATCGCATCACATCCTGAACATCAGGTGTCTGCTTGAAACCGTACACTGCACGCACGAGATAGATTTCGCCGCCGAGATCAGTTACCGAGAGACGGTCCTGGTCTCGCACGTAGGGAACATCCCATATGGAGAGCTTCAGGAATAACACTCGCTCATGCAAGATGCGATTATGTTTAAGATTATGCAGCAGTGCGATGGGCACAAAGTCGATATGCGGTGTCAGAAAAATCGCTGTTCCCTCAACACGATGTGGTGGATGCGCGAGTAAAGACTTGACAAAGTCATGGATGTGAATCGCATCAGATGCTAGTCTTTCTCTGAGTAATCTCCGTCCGGTATACCAGGTCGTCAGCATCACGAAACACAGTGTGCCGAGAACCATCGGATACCACCCACCATCTTTGATCTTGATAAGGTTAGCCGTCCAGAACGAAAAATCAAGAATGAAGAAAAGCAGGATCATCACCACAATCAGGGCTGGCTTCATTTTCCATTCGTTGTACATCACCACTGCCAGCATCGACGTAGTAATCAGCATCGTGGTAGTCACCGAAATACCGTAGGCTGCCGCAAGATTACCGGACTCGCGAAACTGAAATACTGTGAAGATCACGAGCACAAGCAAGGTCCAATTGACGGTCGGCATATAGATTTGTCCCCGCTCGGTATCCGAGGTGTGCAGGATGACCATGCGCGGGAGGAAACCCAGCAAGATACCCTGACTGGCCAGAGAGAAGGCGCCAGAAATGACAGCCTGCGACGCAATGACAGTGGCGGCGGTCGCAAGCCCAATCATGGGCCACACAGCCCACGAAGGTAGCATCATGAAAAATGGATTACTAATGCCTTCAGGGTTCGTCATCAGAAAAGCTGCCTGACCAAAATAATTGAGCAGTAGGCTGGGCAGCGCGACCAGCAACCATGCTAACCGCACAGGTTTGCTGCCAAAATGCCCCATGTCCAAGTACAACGCCTCAACGCCGGTGACCACCAGCACCACAGAACCCATCACGATGTAAGCCTGCAGCGCATTTTGCTGAATAAAATTGAACGCATACCATGGCGACACCGCCATCAGCACCGATGGACTCAGGGTGATGTTGTACAAACCAGAGGCAGCAAGCGCACCGAACCATACGACCATGACCGGTCCGAAAAGTCGTCCAACAGCGGCCGTTCCATAACGCTGCACACCAAACAAAATCAGAATGATGACAACGGTCAGGGGTATCACCAGGCGTTTTAGATCGGGATGTATGACTTCCAGTCCCTCGACAGCGGACAACACCGAAATGGCTGGCGTGATTACCGACTCGCCCAGCAGCATGCAGGCACCCAGCGCACCCAGCATAAGTAAAAACGTAAATCGTCGAGGCTTACCGCGCGCTGACCTAAGTGCGAGTGCCATCAGTGAAAGTACACCACCTTCGCCGTGATTATCTGCGCGCAGGACAAAGATCACGTACTTAACCGTCACCACGAGCATCAGTGACCAGAAAATCAAAGAGATAATTCCAAGTACCGCGTCCTGCGAGAACGGTATGCCATGGGCTGGCGCAAAGCACTCCTTGAGCGAATAAAGAGGACTGGTACCGATGTCGCCAAAGACGACACCGATGGCAGCTAGCATCAGGACAGAAATGGTACTGTGATGCTGGTTGCTGTCCGGGTTAATCCGAACCGGCTGCATCAGGGGAGTTTGCGAGAACTCGGGATTACTAATTGCCATATTGCCTTTCGCGACACTGCCCGAATCAGCAGCGACGGGCAATCTTCGATGTCATCTGAAAAAATGAACGCGGCGAATCATGATTGTTGTCAAATTAAAAAATCAACCGCCGCGCATCGAAGCCTAGGCGATGTCGCATTAGGAACGCATAAGTATCAGGAGTATGGTGTCAGGAGGACGCTGAATAATTCCACGTTTTATAGCGAGTCAGCGTCGCAGTGCGACCCGGGGCCCAGCAAAATCAGGAGCTTATCGTGATTAACCTGAGTACAGAAATTGCCGGTTTTATTGAATCAGCACGTCCGATAGCTCACAGAATCGATAGCCCACCCCCGTCTCGGTCAGCAGCAGTTCGGGAGCCGTGGGGTCACGCTCAAGTTTGCCTCGCAGTTGGGCCATGTAGAGCCTCAGGTAGTGCACATGATTTATGCAATCCGGTCCCCAGACGTCTTGCAATAGCTGCCGATGCGTAACGACCTGTCCCGCCTGCCGCAGTAATCGCGCCAGGAGCTTGAATTCCTTGGGTGTGAGGTGAACCTTGACGCCGTCTCTGAGTACCTGATGTCGCTTCAAGCTGATTTCGAGGGATCCGAAAATAAATTCTTCCGAGACCGCGCTGCCGCTCAGTGCCTGTCGACGCAGTGCTACACGAATACGCGCCTTGAGTTCGTTAATGCTGAAAGGCTTAACCAGATAATCCTCTGCGCCGGCATCGAGCAAATCAACCTTGCTGCTGTCATCATCGCGGGCCGAAATCACCAGCACCGGCATAGGTGCGTGCGCCCGAGACCAGTGGATCAGGTCGGCACCATCACCATCAGGAAGTCCCAGATCAACCAGCAGCAGACAAGATTCCATTGAAATTTGTTCGTTCTTGTATTGATTCAGAACGCATTTCGCTCCCGCCAGCGTATCCGCCAGATCAACCACAAATCCTTCGATCTCCAACGCTTGCTGTAGTGTGTAACGTAGGGTCAAATCATCTTCGACGAGCAGGATGCGCAATGTCATGCGAGCACCTCACCCGAGAGAGCGGGCATGATGGGTTGTACCGACAAAGGCAAATGGAGTGCGACGGTGGCGCCGCCGCCCTCGGTATCGCTTATCTGGATAAATCCATCGTGCACCTCCGCGATAGCGCGACAAACAGCAAGGCCAACGCCGATACCGCGACGTCTACCGCCATCAACCGGGACATCAGGCGACTCAACACGCTGAAAGATGTCGAATACTCTGCTCTTCCACTCATCGGAGATACCCGATCCGAAATCACGCACAAGTAGTTGCAATTCTTGCCCTTCAATGTGGGCGATCAGATGCAATGGTTTATCACTGGCGCTATGCCGAAGACCGTTATCGATAAGATTGTCGAACAGCTGGTCAAGCAGAATAGCGTCACAAAGCACCAAAGGCAGATCATCAGCCAAATAAATCTCGACGGTGCGATCAGGATGATTACGACGAGCGCGTAGACCTACCGTACCTAAAATTTCCTCGACGGACTCCCAATTCAATTTGATATCGATCCTGCGACTATCCAGCTTGGCCAGTTGCAGGGTGTTGGACGTCATGCGATTCAAGTGCTTTGCCTCATCGAGTATGGTGCATGCCAGCTGCGCCAGCTGTTCACTGGGGGCTCGACCCGCCTGCTCTGCGATCAGTGAGGCAGCACTCATGACGGTGCTTAAGGGCGTGCGGTAATCATGCGAAATGGATGTCAGCAGTGTATTGCGCAGCTGATGACTTTGCGCAGACTCACGGGCCCACTGGGATTGCAGCAAGTGCTTTGCCTCCCGATCTGCGGCGCGGCGCGTCAACTCCATCAGGTAGCTGACCACTGAACTCACCACCAGGATAGTTATTAGCAAAATAACATCCTGCCGCAAGTCGACAATGAGCGTGAAGCGAGGCGAGACGAAGAGCCAGTTGAACAACACAACGGCACAAGCACTCGTGAGCATTGAGAGTCTCGGGCTGAGCCAAAGCGAGGCGATGGCACTGGCCAATACCATCAGCAACGCCAGATTACCCAAACTGAGCTTGTCGTCCAGGTAGTAGAAGATGATCAAGGCGATACCCCAGACCAGCACGGGTGCAAGACTGGCGGCGATGGTATTGGGTCTCTCGATAAACAGATTTTTCATTCTTCGGCCGGAGCATTCTTGGTGCGTCGAAAGTATAACCAAGAACTACCAGCAAAATTCCAATCGCAGTAAGGAGCACAGCCTTGTCCAAGGCTCTGGGCGTAGGGAAGCACCCACATGCCACACCGGCCCTCTGGCCTGTGCCATCACGCGGCGCTCTGAATTCTCGCTTTTTATTTTGCTATCCTAGCGAACTGAGTCGAACGGAGGTCTGCCAATTCGGTTGACCTCGACTACTTTTAATCGACGCATTGAACAACACTGTATTGATATGAACGCCTCAACAAACAACAAGCGCGTGATCATCGCCGGTGGGGGCATTGGCGGCCTGACACTGGCACTGACACTGCACCAGATCGGGATTCCGTGCGTTGTTCTTGAATCAGTCCGGCAAATTCATCCGCTGGGTGTAGGCATCAATATTCAGCCGAATGCCGTGCGCGAACTGTTTGAACTCGGCATTGGTCCTGAAGTACTGGATCAGGTGGGCATTCAAGCACAGGAGTGGGCGTTGGTTGGTTTGAATGGTAAAGATGTTTATGCCGAGCCGCGCGGCCTGAAGGCAGGCTACCGATGGCCTCAGTATGCGGCCCACCGCGGCAAGCTGCATGTCATGCTGTTCGAAAAAGTCATTGAGCGACTGGGTGAACCATCAGTGCGCCTCGGTCAGCGTGTAACGGGATATGAAAAGCATGCAGATGGCACCGTGTCCGCGATTGTTGAACATGCGAACGGTGAGGTCACCCGCGAGCAAGGTGACTTGTTAATTGGTGCCGATGGGATTCACTCATCCATACGAGCCCAAATGCATCCGAATCAGCCACCCATACACTGGGGCGGGACCATCATGTGGCGTGGCACCAGCATGGCGAAACCGATACGCACGGGATCAAGCTTTGTGGGGCTGGGTACGCACAAGCACCGCATGGTCATCTATCCGATTTCTCAGCCTGACCGCCATGGTATGGCAGCCATCAACTGGATTGCGGAGCGTACCGTGGACAGTTCAACCGAATGGCAAAAAAGTGGCTGGTTCAAACCTGTCGCGATTTCCGAATTCGCTGCGTACTTCGATGAATTCAGATTCGACTGGCTGGATGTGCCCGACCTTTTGGCGAGAGCTGATGTCGCCTACGAAAACCCCATGATTGACCGTGACCCCATACCTTACTGGCATGATGGCCCGGTGGCGCTGATGGGCGATGCGGCCCACGCGATGTATCCCACCGGTTCCAACGGTGCAAGCCAAGCCATCGTTGATGCACGGGTGCTGGGGGCGTCTCTGGTCCGATCGGGAACAACGCCGGCAGCACTGGCGGCCTACAACACCGCACTGTGTGGGCCCATCTCCGACGTCGTTCTGCGTAATCGCGGTGATGGTCCGTTTGGGCTGTTAAAAATTATCGATGAGCGTTGCGGCGGCCATTTCGATGCTATCGACGATGTTATCCCGCAGGCAGAACGCGATGATTACATGGCCAACTATAAGAAAGCAGCCGGCTTTTCAAGAGATCTACTGAACCAGGCGCCACCTACGATAGCACCGGAAAAATATCAGGAGAGGTTTGGACTAGGATGAAAAATCTCTTTTGCAGCATCCCGCTGCTCGCTACGCTGCTGACCCCGCTCAAACTCGGCGCCGAAGACAAAAATACGGGCAAAGAAGCTGAGTTACTCGTATTTTGGGCCGTCAATGAGGGCGGCGCGAGGATATACCAGCCCAATCGCGCCGCATGCGGAAAAATTTCTGGCTTGTCGGTGCAATACGCGGAAGGTATATCGAACAAATTCAATGTACCGGCTTACTCGCTCAAAATGAAAGCAATTAAAAGTAGCGCGGATCAGAGTACCTGTACGCTGATGATAGACACACCATTGGGCCTTAAAGAATGCGTACTTGGATCCGTGATCCGAACGTTTGGTGGCGATTATCTAGCGCACACTTATCAGCAAGTTAGCGATGGCAGCGTGAAATTTTTAGCTGGCGAGTGTCACTAAGCAACAGCACGCCATATCGAGTGAATCAAACACGATGCCCTGAGAGCAGGCAACCATACTCACACGCGCAGCGTTTTTTGAGCGAATTCAGAGTACTGCCACCAGTATCGCCACACATCGTACCCATAGCTGCCGGTATCGGCAAAGTGGTTGAGATACAAGGATGACTGGCACCTGGATTAACCCGGACCGACTGCACCATGCAATTGATTTATAGCTTCGGAAAAAGCTTGCTGGCCAACATGGATATTTCACATGTTTTTTGCCAAGACGGTGCTTGTTCATAGCACAGCTCTGTGGCCGATTTCGGACACTATCGCTAGTACATTTTTAATTCAATCTCGTTGAAACTTTTTTTTCTAGGTGAAACTAAAGTGATCTCAGATTTTTCTATTTCAAATGAAAGAGAATTTAAAATGAGCACTAGTTCAGCCAGCAAAGTAGAAAATCATATTAATGCTTTCAAAAAACGTATTGATGAGCACATAAAAAATGAGCCAAACAGCGCCTTACTTACATCTAGAGAATTAAGATGGTTTCTAGAAAGGTCTATCATTTATTTAAGAGAGAATCCCCATGAAAGTGCAAATGAAATTGCATCTTTATTGATGGGGAAGGCCAATCAACTGCCCGAATTAGTACAACAGGCAGGTGCTCGTATTCCAGCTGAAATAAAGAAAATCCTGAACGATTTGCTTCGTACTAATCGCTATGGGGTAACCAATGAAGCGCAAAAGAAGACGGCTTCGAAGCTCAACTATCTACTAGGCAAATTGGATGAATATCAATCAGTACAAACAACTGCGCCAGCAACAAAACCAGTAAATGAAAAAACTGGTATGCCAAAATCTTCGTCACAACAGCCGCCAATACTCCAACACACGGCGCAGAAACCCATTTCTCAACAACCCACAGCCCAAATACCAGCAATCCAGCAGCCCACAGCCCCAAAACCAGTAATCCAGCAATCTGCAGCTCAAAAACCAATAACCCAGAAACCGGTAGCTCAAAAACCAGCAATCCAGCAACCTACAGCCCAACAATCAAAAATTGAAAAACAACCCGATGGCGTGGCGACGATATCTCCTGCATTGAACCCTAAATACCGACAATTTACCGAACACGAAATACACGGATGGCTATTCAATCAAAATCAAGACCTTTCCGATGAATTACCACCTTCTGAGCTTTACGGCAGGAACAAGGCCGCGCAAGCTCATTCTGCTACTTTTGATTCAGTGCAAATGATTGGAACTGGTAAATACTCCTCAAGAATTGGAATATTCAATGGCAGTATTACTGGGCTTAAAGCCAACGATAATCAATCCGCTGCGATCGGCGATTCAAACAATGGTGATCTTCTTACGGGTTGCGGTTACGCCGTCGCAAAAGCAGTGATAAACGCTGCCGGAGCAGGACTTCAGACTGAGCTCTATAACAAATATGGTGTGCCAAAAGATGAGAAAGGTAGACCTGTGACTGAGGAACCGACGGATTATGGCAAACAACACTACGCACACTATGAGGGTCGTGGGTATTCCCTGACATGCGGTTCTTATGACATGCAAACATCACATGGCATCACAGCCATCGAGCTGTTGACGGTTCCGATGTATTCAGAAGCCGGGGTGGTTAATATGTATCTGGAAGCTTTGATTCATTCAAAAGATAAGGATTTCATTGCACTACCTCTAGCAGGAATGACCCATCCCGTAATTGATGGCGATTCTGCCAAAAGTGCCCGGCTTTCCATAGCAGCGGTAAAAAAATTTTATGACACATACCCCGATTCCAAATTAAAGACCGTATTTACTATTTTCAATGATCCTAGGGCAATAGCACATTACACCTCCGCGGTTACGGCCTTGGAGAAAAGCTGATTTCACGATCAGAAATTCCACATCATGAATCTATAGGATTTAACAAAAAGCTACTGGCTAGGCACACCATCGCAGATCTCGTAGGATAAATTCAAAATCTCACTGCCATCGCGCCCAGCGCGGACCCGGTCACCCGCGTCGCACAGCTGCGCTGACTCAGCATCAAACGTGGGTTTATTCAGCCTCTCCCAGAAAATATCTTTTTAAAAATAATTTCTCCCAAATAAAAAAACCGGCAAATTTTATCGACATCATATTTCCTCTCCCTCAGTTTTTTTAGTCAAATATCATCATTGACTACGAACCATAAAAAGCTGGTCCAGGCGATGGCTGATTATCGCTATTCTCAAAACAGTCCCCTGTTATACTCTCTTGGATATTTTTATTCCCTCAGGAGACCTCACCCGTGAAAAAAATCATGCTTTTGTTGGCACTCGCAATGAATACCATCGCCGCGCACGCGGAATGGACCAAGATTGATTATTCATCGAATGAAGTGACGCTTTACATCGACCGCAGCACCGCCGAAAAATCAGGACCCAAGATGGTATTGCTGTGGCATATCGCCGATTATGCGACCGCGCAGGAGATTCAAGGCAAGGCCTTCAAATCCATCAAGTTCCGCCACGAGTACAATTGTGACAAAGGCCTGTTTCGCGACATGCTGCGCTCCTGGCACAGTGAGGCGATGGGTAACAGCATCACCGTCAGCTGGACGCATGGCCCCTGGGGCTGGACTGCGCCTGAAGCCGGCAGTGCCGATGAGGCGCTGGTTCGCGCTGCCTGCGGCGGAAAATAACACCAAGACACCGGATCCTGGCTTGTGGGCCGCGCCCTGCGGGCGATCCGGTGTCTTCCGTTGTGTACTCCAGCCATCAAGCTGAGTGAGGACCTGGCTCCAGCCAAGCTGCCCTCGAACCTACCTACCTATCGTCCCCGCAAAACATCCAGTTCAGTCACCGATGAGGCTTGATTACCCCAGCTTTGCCGAATAAAGGTGATGATGTCAGCCATCTCTCGATGACTGAGCACATGACCGAAAGGTGGCATGCCATAAGGTCTGGGATTTTTTTCGGTCACTGGACCAAAGCCGCCCTGACGAATCACGCTGATCAGATTCGCTGTGTTGTGCATCGTGACCGTACGGTTAGCACGCAGCGCAGGATACACACCGCTCTTCCCCTCGCCCCGATCGCCGTGGCACGCCGCGCAATGCTTGTCGTAGAGATGGGCACCGCGTCGCATTTCATTGGCGTCGGCTGCTTCCACTGGCGCGATGGCCTTTTCTGTCCTGGGCAAACTTTTTAGATAAACAGCCATCGCTGTCAGATCTTCATCCGTCAGATACTGCGTGCTGCCGAACACTACGCTCGCCATAGGGCCACTGACATGCGCTTGTCTAATGCGACCCGACTGCAGCAGCTGCACCACATCGGTCGTTAGCCAGTCCATAACACCCGCTTCCGCCATCGACAGCAATGAGGGCGCATACCATTGTTCCGAGGGCATCATGCTGCCGCTGAGCTGACGATCGCTGATGGCAGCACCTAAAGTATTCCGAGGCGAATGACAGGCGGCGCAGTGGCCTAGACCTTCGACCAGATAAAGACCTCGGTTCCATGGTGCGGACTGGTCAGATGCCCCTTGATGATGCTGTGGCTTGAAATACAACGCTCGCCATAGCGCAAGTGCGATCTGCGTATTGTACGGAAAACGCAGTGCATGATCGCGGTTAGGCCGCTCTACCGGAGGCAAGCTGCGCAGATACGCAAAAATGTCATCGGCATCCGCGCGCGTGAGCCGCGTGTACTGCGCGTAGGGAAACGCCGGATATAACCACCGCCCATCCTTTGAACGCCCGTGATGCATCGCGCGCCAGAAATGCGATGCGTTCCAGCTACCCAGCCCCGTCTTTTTATCCGGTGTGAGGTTACCGGCATACACCACACCAAAGGGTGTCTGAATGCCCTCACCCCCCGCGTAGGGTTCGGCATCGACTTGCGTGTGACAGGACTGACAGTTACCCGCGCGGGCCAAATAGGCACCACGCCGAATCTGCGCTGCATCAGCGACCAGCTCACCATGGCTGGTGTCGATATCAGACTCGTCGCGCGTGTTCAGCGCAGCAATCACAAGACCTACGCCAATCACCAGCACACACGACAAGGCTGCGATGCGCCAAAGAGAAGCGCTCAAGTGCTGACGACGACGCATCGCAGGTGGCGCCTTCCCATGAACGTCGGCGTCATCATGACGACCCATTAATGCGTGTCGCCTCTACACGCGACACCCGTGGTCTGCCTGCCAGGCGCAGCCGGATGTCCCATACTGGGGACAGGTTGCGCAGCGAGCCACTGACTCACCGCATGAATGTCATCCTGAGATAAGCGCTGGGCGACATGCGCCATGCAATCAGGTGTATCTGCATGACGCGAACCCGTGCGCCAGGCTCCGATCTGCGCGACCACGTAATCTCTGGGCAGACCCAGCAAACCTGGCGTTGCGGGCAGCCGCCCTGTCATCGCTGCGCCATGACAGGCTGTGCAGGCGGGAATGTCGCGCTGCTTGTCACCCTGTCGCACCAGTTGCGCTCCGCGGGCCAGCAGGCGCGGCGTCACCGTGGTCGGCTCCGGCGGTGGATAAGGTAGATCGAGCGCGCTGAAGTACTGCGCAATATCCATCAGATACGCATCCGACATATGCGAGAGCAGATGACGCATCGCTGGATTCTGCCGGCGTCCCTCGCGGAAATGACGCAATTGATTGTAGAGATAAACAGCGGGCTTGCCGGCAATGCGCGGGAAATAGCCTTGGTTGGTAGCGACACCTTCTTTGCCGTGACAAGCGGTACAGGCGCGCACGCGCTCCTTCATCGCATCCTCGACTCGCGGCGTCTCAGCGCCGGCCAGCGACGGTGTCATCAACCCGAGCACAAATAGCATCAGGCCAGCAATCAGATTTGAAAACACGCCCGCGGGTCGGCTGATTTACAGCGACTGCACAAATGCAAGCAAATCCTCACGCTCGCGTTTGGAGAATTTTGCAAAGATATCGCGTGATGCGCTTGCCTCGCCGCCGTGCCACACGATCGCCTCGAGTACATTGCGTGCGCGGCCATCATGCAGGAAACTGGAGCTGCCGTTGACTTGCTTTGACAAGCCTATGCCCCATAGCGGCGGCGTGCGCCAGTCAGAACCCGAGGCGCGGAAATCAGGTCGACCATCGGCAAGACCCGGCCCCATGTCATGCAAGAGTAGGTCAGTGTAAGGGCGAATGGTGCGGTCTGCGAGTGCAGGTATTGCATCAAATTTGCTGGTTCGAAGTTCCGGCACATGGCATTGCGAACATTTGGCGGTATCAAAGAGCTTCTCACCGCGCCTGACGGCAGGCTTGTCGCGATCGCGCGGTGCCGGCGCATCCAGCGACAAGGTCCAGAACGTGAGCGGCTCCCAAAGTTCATGACGTAGCTCGGCCTTACTACTGAATTTTTCAGTCAGACATTCCTTTTGCACCGGCGGGCAGTTCTGCTCGGGATAGAGCGGCGAGGTTATGCCTATGTCTGCCAGAAAGGCATTTGCGATCTGCTGTTTGATACTGGGCTGATTGGCTTTCCAGCCAAAACGGCCTATCGACATTTTGTCATTGATATCGTCGCGTACGTAATTGGGCCGACCATTGAGACCCTGGGACTTTTGCACTTCGGCTAGCGACAGAATATCGCTTTCGCTCACCGCTTCCAGATAGCCCAAGCCAAAAATCGGCTGAGAATTCCGAAGCGACATCATCACACCTGGGGCCAAGGGACCAAAATTAAGGTGTTTTACCTCAACCACGGGCTTGCGCAATTCTACGGTCGAACCATCAGCGAGACGAAAGCTTTGCTTCTCCCACCGTACATGCACTTCACCCTCACCGGCTCTTGCCGACTTGTCCTTGCGCTGCACGGTATCAAACGACTGAATCTGCAAGCCGTAGTGAGGATCCGGATTGGGAGAGCCGTGCGGCCCCTCTCCTGGAATCGATATCCTCAACGATTGCATGAACAGGGGACCGCCATCGGTATCCAGTGCCTTGCCCCGCCCGGCCTGCACATGACAGGACACGCATGAGGTCGCAAGAAAGCTGGGCCCCAGTCCCCATTCACCGCCACCGGGTCCGGGACGGGACAAGTCCCACCACTGGGAGATCACATCATTGGGCACAGCCAGCCAGAAGGTGTTAAAGACTTTTTCACCCTCGCGAAAGCGCTTCTTTTGCTCGGATTCCAATCCCGGCACAGGCTGCAGATACGCGGCATGAACTACAACAGCTTCACGCGATGCGGGTACGTTTTCGGTGATGGCCGAGCTCTGAACTGCGCACAGCGATATCAGGAGCAGAGCATTGATGATATTTTTCATTCTTGTTATCCCACACTTGCAGCTAACACAACCGCGCAGCCCGACGACCGCTTCGGTAGAGATTGTCTGGTCCTTGAGCACGGCGAACGCGGAGCGCAACCTCTGCCAAGGCCGGTTTTATTGTAGCCGTCTTTGATGTGGCACCCGATTTCGGCGGACTGCCGGGTGGACGAACTGGAATGCGCGAGGCTCGTCTGGATTTCAGTGGCTTCGCGTTTGAACCAATGCTAAAAACTCATTGGCAGGCAAAGCAGGACTGAACAAATATCCCTGGTACAGAGAGCAACCATGAAGATGCAGGAAGTCTTTTTGCGCTTCTGTCTCCAGACCCTCGGCGATGACCTCCAGACCCAAGCTATGGGCCATGCCGATAATGGTTTTCACCACGATCTGATCACCTGGTCTTGACAGCATGTTGGTAACGAAGGATTGATCGATCTTGAGCTGCTCGAGCGGTAGTTGAATCAAACTCGACAGTGAGGAGTATCCTGTGCCGAAATCATCCAGAGAAAATCGTACACCCAACTGCCTGATTTTTTCCATTTTGATGCGTGTCTCATCAATGCTGTGCATCATGCTCTCTGTGAGCTCGAGCTTGATCCGCGATGCATCAATACCGCTCTCAACAATGACCTGAATCACCTCATCGACAAAAGCCAGCTGCCTGAATTGGCCAGCGCTGACATTGATGGCGATATGGATATGGTTCATGAAGCCCTCGGCATCCCAGGCCTTGATCTGCCTGCACGTCTCACCGAGAACCCACAGGCCTATGGGTAAAATCAGACCTGATTCTTCGGCAATAGGGATGAATTCCTGGGGGCCTATCAGGCCGCGTCTTGGATGCCGCCAGCGCAACAAGGCCTCGGCAGACACGATGCGACCATCGAAATCACATTGCGGCTGAAAAAACAATTCCAGCTCATTCCGCACTGTGGCCTGACCCAGCTCCTGTTCGAGATTACTGTAAGCCGAT
>Ga0315909_10000566_pt1 | contig 50239 bp, 88 predicted proteins | sample LakEriMetagenome_11_FD_203527 | JGI IMG/M metagenome (GOLD analysis project Ga0315909, IMG submission 203527) | Freshwater fungal communities from buoy surface, Lake Erie, Ohio, United States - Buoy 2 MA125 | ecosystem: Environmental > Aquatic > Freshwater > Lake | place: USA: Lake Erie, Ohio... | reverse complement strand
GGCCCGCACCTTTGAATACGACGGGGCCAATCAGGCGACCTGCGGAGGAAAACACATCGACTGCGCGGGAACCGACGTTGTGGCCCCTGTCGCTATGTGGAACCGCCGCACCCCTGCACCAGAGGGGGAGGCGGCCTGCGTGATTGCCTTCCGTGAAGGCCGCAGGGAGCCGGAGTTCATAAGCTGGAACAAGATGCCCGTCGGTGAGCATCGCCTCTACGCAGCCCTTCGCCCTACTGATACAGGGAGGGAGTGATGGGCGATTGCATCTGTGTTCGCCGGGGCGATGGCCCCGAAGGCTGCGGCATCTGCAACGAGACGGGGACCACCCCTGACATAGCCGGTCTGTGCGAGAGGCTGCGGGACTGCGAGACGTGCGAAGGCTCTGGAAAGATTATCGAGGCCGCGACCACTACAGGACCAAATCAGCACAGCGCGTGTCAGTCTGATTGTGACGACTGCGACGGCTCCGGAAGGCTACCCGCTTGAAAGGGGACCATCAAAGATTTGCGGACGACGCAAAATAACCCCTTGCGTCATAACTGCGCCGCGCGCATACTGACCACTCTACAGAAACGGGGCGAGGCCCCATCCCGGAGCCGCCCTTGACCTTCCCCTTCCTGTCCACCGCAAGGGCCCCGGCGTGGCTAAAAACCCGCCGGGGTATGCGTCTCTCATGACGCTGGACCGCACCGCCGAAAGGACCTCATGAACATTCTCGATCCAGAAGCCGTATTCAGGGCGCTGGCCCTGCCCTTCCCGCCGGAGCGCGTGTCGTGGCGGGTAGGCGCGACCAACGGGGACCGGGGCATGGCGCTGGCTTACATCGACGCCCGGGACGTGATGCAGCGGCTAGACGACACGGTGGGCCCGGAGAACTGGCAGAACCGTTACCCCCACGCCGGGACCAAGACGGTTTGTGAAATCGGCATCCGGCTCAACGGCGAGTGGGTATGGAAGTCAGACGGCGCGGGCGACAGCCAGCATGAAGCCATCAAGGGCGGACTGTCCGACGCCTTCAAGCGCACCGCCGTCCGCTGGGGGATTGGCCGCTACCTGTACGACGTGCCGTCCCCGTGGGTTGCTATCACGGCGAAAGGCAAGTCGTCGTCCATCAACGATGATCAGCACGGGCTCCTGAAGAACTTGCTCTTCCAGTATGCCCGGGAGAACGCGCCGCCCCTCACCCTTGAGCAGCGGGTAGACATTTTCGTCACCGCCCTTAACGCCGTCAGCGACCGTGCCCTGTTGGGCAGGGCTTGGAACAAGGGCCGCGAACTGCTGGCGGAGCTCAAGGCTGAGAACCCGGAGCGCCACAGAGCTATCACCGGCCTGTTCGATGAGCGTTCGGCCGCCCTACTACCACCTGAAAAATCAACCACCGAGGAAGGTACGAAGACCCAATGACCGACGCCGCTTTCGACGCCAGACCGGACGTGCTCACGTCCGCCGCCCAAGGCCGCCTCCGCTCTATCGTTGAGCGGATCGAACGCCTTGAAGAAGACAAGGCCGCCATCGCTGGCGACGTGAAGGAGGTCTTCGCGGAAGCCAAGGGGGAGGGCTACGACGTCAAAATCCTCCGCAAGATCGTCCGCCTCCGAAAGATGGACAAGGCCAAACGGCAGGAAGAGGACGCCATCACCGACCTCTACCTGTCCGCGCTGGGAGAGCTTTGATGGCGGGCTCCGTCAACAAGGTCATCCTCGTCGGCAACCTCGGCAAGGACCCCGAAATCCGGACCCTGAACAGCGGCGACCGGATCGCCAACATGACCGTGGCAACGTCCGAGACGTGGCGTGACAAGGCCTCCGGGGAGCGCAAGGAGAAGACCGAGTGGCACCGGGTCGTGGTGTTCAACCAGAACATCGTGAAGGTCTGCGAAAACTATCTGAAGAAGGGCAGCACGGTCTACATCGAAGGCCAGCTGGCGACCCGGAAGTGGACCGACAATCAGGGCGTCGACAAATACTCGACCGAGATTGTCGTCCAGAACTTCAAGGGCGAGCTTACGATGCTCGGCGGCGGCTCCGGTGACGGCGCGTCCCGGGGCGGCGGAGGCGGCGGGCAGGACGAAGACTATTCGTCCGGCTTCAGCACCGGCCGGAGCTCCGGCACGAAGGAGAGCTACGACCTCAACGACGACATTCCGTTTTAAGGACCGCTATGACCGAAGAAAGCATCACCCCGGGGGAGGCTACGGCCTCTCCCGACTACACCGCCGGGGACCGCAACCAACCGACCTTCGCGCTGGCCGAGGAAACCACGAAGGCGCGCCTGCTGCTGGACGCCTTGAAGAGCGCGGGGCATCTGGATGACGACGACCTGATCCTCGACATGATCGAGGGGGAGACCGACGCGCTGGAAGCGGTTTCCAAGGTCATCCGCTGGATGAACGAGCAGGCGGCAATGGCCGTGGCCGTGAAGGCTCAAGTCGATGACCTGTCAGCCCGGGCGAAGCGGTACACCGAGCGGACGAACAGCGCCCGTCTGGCGCTCTTCCGGTTCATGGACTTGACCGGGCAGAAAACGCTGGTCCGGCCGGAAGCGACCCTTTCGATCCGGGCGGGCAAGGTCGGTGTTGAGCTCATGCCTACGCTGGACGTTGACAAGCTGCCCGACGAGTTCGTGACCATCACCCGGGCACCGAACAAAACGGCCATCAAGGAGGCGCTGGACGCCAACCGCGAGGTGGACGGGGCCAAGCTCACCAACGGCGCGCCGTCATTGAACGTCCGCGTCCGGTGAAACACGCGACCGCATTCGTGTGGAACGGGGCCAGCATGGAGCCGAAATGGCCCCGGCTGGCCGCCGAGCGTTTCGAGCCGGGCGAGACCTATCTGCTCATCGACGTTGAGCACTACTCCGGCAAGTCGCTCCGGCACGAGTTCGCGTGGCTTCGACAGGCCTTCGCGTCCCTGCCCCAAAACATAGCCGACGAGTTCATGGATGAAGAGCACCTTCGGAAGTGGGCGCTGATCCAGACCGGCTTCTACCATGAGACCCTGATCGACGCCGGGAGCAAGTCGGCCGCGCTTCGGGTGGCGGCGTGGGCCCGAAGCGAAGAACAGCTGGCGGCCGTGGTGACGCGCGGTCCGCTGGTCGTCATCCGGAAGGCCAAGAGCCAGAGCCGCCGGACGATGGACAAGGCCGAGTTTCAGGCCAGCAAACAGGCGATCCTTGAACACATCGCGGGCATGATCGGCGTGACGCCGGAAGCCCTCAACAAACAAGGAGACCACTCATGAACCGTGAGCCCGTTGAGCTTCACCGCCGGAACGTCTCCGCCAAGCGCCGCCAGAAGATCATCGACGCGGCGGCTGGCATCTGCGTCCGGTCGTGGTGCTCCGCCCCGGCTATCGCGGTCGATCACATAAGGCCCCTCTGGCAGGGCGGAACGAACGACGATCCGAACCTTGAGGCCTTGTGTGACGACTGCCACAAGATGAAAACCCGGTCAGAGGCCGCGCTCCGGGCGAAGGTCGGCAGGATTGAGAAGGCGGCCGTCAAAGCCCGAGAGAAGGCCCTACAGCGCAAAGTCGCCCCGGACGCTCCGCCGACCGGGAAGCTCTCAGGACGCGGCTGGGCGGCCGGGAAAGGTGGCAAAGCGCCCATTCAGTCGCGCGGCTTCCCCAAGGACGTGTCGCGCCGGATGGACGGGACGGTAGGGCCCCGGAAGCCGAAGCGAAAAAAGTAGCGCCACCCTCTTGCGTTCCGCGCAACAGGCGGGCATAGTGTTTCCATACAGGGGATGATCCCCACGGAGACCGACAATGAACACCACCGCCGTTTACATCTCCACCCGCGCTTGGTGCGAGACCGCAAAGTTCAAGACGTTCCGGGAGGCCACCACGGCGGCCGCCGACTACTACGACCTGATGGGCTCGCCCGATATGAAGGTGGAAATCAAGCAAGAGGACGGCAACGTCTACACCGTGTCCATCACCGAGGGGTGGTGCGGAAAATACTACCTCGGCCTCGCTGACTGACCTTTAACCGGGGCGCTGCCCCACCGTTCGGGAGAACGAACATGACGCCTTTCACCTTCCCCTCCGTTGAGGCCAACGACCCGGCTCGTAAGGGTCAAGGCGCTGCCACGTCGCAGTTCAGCTTTGACTTCCGCTACCGGGTTCAGCCGATCCACACCCGGTTTGACCGGATTGAGTGGTTCGTTTGGGACGCTGCTCGGGCTCCGGTGTTCGGGGACGAGGCTCCGGTCATCCGCCAGACCGAGACGCTTGAGGAGGCGCTGGCCGGGCTGGAAGGGCTCTACTACGAGCCGGAGGCGGACCAATGAGGGACCCCCACAGCGTTCACGCCCAAGCCCGGTTCCTGTCCAAGGTCACGGCCAAGGGGATCATCATTCGCCGCATCAGCGGAGGCCAGCCTGCCCGGAGCTACTTCATGAGGACCGACCGGACCGGCGCTTGGATCGGCCAGTGGAAGGTGATGCCGGTCGAGGACGGTGGGCCGTGGCTCCCGGCGACAGCCGAGGAAGCCGAGACGGTCTCGTTCTTCGCCCGGAGGATGGATCGCTGACGCCTGAACCACGTCACGATTTCCTCTTGCGCCCCGCGCAACAATGGGGCATAGTCTGAGGGTCCCGGGGCATCCCGCCCCACCTTTACGGAGACCGGACATGATCCCCTTCAAACTGAACCGTGAGCGCAGCATTGTTCCCAACGAGGGAGAGCAGCTGGCGGAGGACTTGATCTTCGCCGCCAACGCCCTCTTGTCCCGGACGGACGAGTTCACCGCTCCCGGCTCCCGCAAATACAATCACGGCCGGGCGGCGATGCTGCTGTCCCTCGCCGCCGACGCCCTTGAGTTCGGGGCAAGTGCCAGCATCGGCCACAACCGGGCCGACCGCTATCACAGCCGCGCCCGGGAACTGCGGTCGCGGGTCACCGCGATGACGGCCGGATAACTGACCGGGAAGGGGCTGGAAAATAATCGCCAGCCCCTCTTGCGTCCGGCGCAAACCCCGGGCATAGTGATCCTACCAACCACGGGGCGATGCCCCACCCTTGAAGGACTTGCCACATGACCCGCTTCATTCCGGCCCCCGCTCCCGCCACCCCGGTCATCCACTGGACGTGCCCCGCCTACGACGTGATCGACGGCCGCCGCGACCGTCGCGGCATCCTGTCCCTTCGGGCAGGCAACGAACTGGCAATGACCACCCGCGAGGATCGCCGCAACACCTTCATGATTTCCTCCGTCGCCTCCTACGCCCTCGAATACAACGAGTGCCCGGTCGAGGCCTACAATCGGGCCAAGGAGCGCGGCCACGCCCTGCACTTCATCTTCGCTCTGGCAACCGTCATCAGCGACCATCGGCCAGCCCGCAAATCCTACATCGGCGTCCGGATCGGTGAGCCGGTCTACTTTGAGGGCCGCTACTTCCTGATCACCGCCGAGAGCAACTGGAACCTTGGCCTGAAGGCGGTAACTGAGGCCGAGGCTGAAGCCGCCGCCGCCGCCCTCGCCGCCGGAGCCGCCGCATGACCTATACCCCCTTCACCTACACCCCAGCCCCCTTCTATCTGCTGGCGCTGGCTGATCCGGACTACCCGGAGAACTACACTCAATGGGTCATGCGCCTTGACGGATACGAGAGCGAGGCCGCCGCTCAAAGCGCGATCAACTGGCAGAGACGTGGCACCGACCGGACCTATTGGGCCATCAGCACCCGGACCGGCCCGGCCACGTTCCGGACATTGGACGGCCGCGACGTGACCCTTGAGGGGCGCGGGCCATACGTTGAAAAGGCGTGGGCAGGCTTCCTCGCCAGCTGGAAAGAACCGACCACATGAAAATCCTCGACAAGCCCATCGGCGCTGGCGACCGGCTCCGGATCATAGGCGAGCGGGCCGAACTGATCGTCTCCGACTTCTCCCGGGGCGCGGACATGGTCTATGGAGCCGTTCACACCAGAGGCGCGGTGACAAAGGCCTATGAGGGCTACCGGTCAGCCCGCCTGCGCTGGCCCCGGCCGGAGGAACGTCCGCTGCTCACCGACAGTCCCCCGCTCTATGTCGGCACTGATGCCGAAATCCGGGCCGTGGAAGCCTTCCGCGTCTCCGGGCGGCCCGGATACTCCGACAGCGTGAAGGCGCTGCGTAGGAACTTCCGGACGGGCCTGAGAGAGGGGTGGGGCTACCGGAGCCTTCAAGACTGCTCGGACATGATCCGGGAGACCTACCGCCAAGCCCTTCAACAGTGGAGCCGGATCAGTGATGAGACCGTCTGACGTCAAGGCCTTCCGCTGGCTGTTGCCGGAAGAGGCGGCGCGCTGGCCTATAACCAACATCAAGTGGTGGCACGGGAAAACCCTCAAGGCGCTGCCCAACGACGCGACGATGCGAAAAGCTATCGGGGAAGACGGCTGGCACCTTCAGCTAGAGCTCAACAACGGCCAGCGCCTGATGCTGAAGCCGCCGCAAAGAGCGGGCCAGCGCCGGATTTTCTCGCCGCCCGCCCGAGGCATCTACTTCGACTAGTTGAACAGGCGTTGGTACCACGGCCGGAGTGACCGGGCGGCGGTAGCGTCCCGGGCCGCGCACTTGGTGTAAATCTCAGCCTTGGCCTGATCCCGGTCGTTGGCGACACGAAGCTGGCCGGTCTGCTGGATGCCGAAGACTTGCCAGCGTTCAGCCTCCGCCTCCGCCGTAGCCAGCGCGGTCGCGGCGGCGGCGGCCCGGGCATCCGCTCCCGGGGTGGCTACGACGACCGCACCTACCTCAAGTGATCCGAGGACCGCCGACGGAACCGGCGCGGACCAGCTGTCAGGGATCAGTTCAGAGCAACCGACAGTCGGGGCTTGAACTTGGATCGACGGCGCACAAGCCGCGCAGAGCAGCATCATTCCGACGAGCAGGGGTCTCAGCATTCCGGACGTCATTGACGCCTCCATTCACGGTTTCACGGGTCGCGGCGTTTTTTCCGTCCAGATCGTCCCTGACAGCCGATGCGTCTCCGGCGGCCGCTGTACGCCCCTCACCAAAGACTTGGGCTCCACGGGCCTTTCCGGCGGCTTCCCGGGCATTTTGAAGAGCCATGCACCCGGCGAAGGTCAACAGGACCACCACGAACGCGGCGACGATGGCCCAGCCGGTCTTCGACAGAAGGCGGGTCATTGCCACATTCCAGCCCGGAGCGCCGAAAGGAACTTGACCGCGTAGGCCGCGATTTCGTCATCCTTGTCGGTGCCGTTGATGATCTTCCGCATCCCCTTGAAATCTTCCGGGGCGTAATCCTTCAACGCCCGGCCGGTAAAGCTCCCACGCTCCATGCCGACGATAAGGATGCGGGCGGCCACGTCCGTCTTCATGGCATCGTCCGGCGAGCTCTCGATCCCGAACTTCCGATAGTTGATGCGGCCGGTGATCTGGACATACCCGCGCCCGGCGAACAGCGCGCCGTCTCCCGGGGTGAGGTTTCCGAGCTCCCGCGCCTTGGCCGGGCGAGATCCATTGATGTCGTACATCTTGTGGAAATAGCTCGGGCCGCCGTACTCCTTGATCGGCTGCATCGTCGCGCCGGTCTCGTGCCACGACGTCGCCAGACCGTAGGCCACCCACTCCGCCCTCCACCCGGTCATCGCCTTGAGCAGAACCTCAAACCCGGCGACTTGGGTGAGGTTGAGCTTCCCGAACTTCTCCCGGACCACCGAGAAGAAAGCGTCCGGAGTGTGCAGATGCATCAAGCCGCTCTGGCCGCCGCCGGGCTTGCCCTCTATGGCGGCTGTGATGCAGGCGAGGAACTTCGGACCGGCAAGACCGTCTGCCACACCGCAATCGAAACCGTGGCCGGTTAGCAGCTGTTGAGCCTGCTGGACGTAGGTGTTGAAACCCGGAGCATTGGTTGTCATCGCCATTCCTTTAGCGAGCGAAGACGGGGATAATCACGCTCGCACCAATGTGCCGCCCGCTTTCGGTGAGCGCCAAAAACTCTACCTGTCCGGAGGCGTTGTTATCTGCGCCGCCTCCGCTGATCCAAACCTTGGTCACCGATCCGGTTGTGACGATGCTGTCTATTTCAAGGTCGTCGTTTCCACTGATGACGGCCGTGACCCCGTTAGGGGATAGCTCGTCGCCACCATCAAGTGCGACGGTCCAGTCAATCTCATAGTCTAGAACTTCGTCCCCGAACTTTGCTGGCCATATCAAGGTCATGTGAAGCTCACTCTTCGCGTCTGCGGCGGGACGATAACAGAACGGTCCTCAGGCGGGACGATAACAGAACGGTCCTCAGGCTGAACAGATACTCGCCTAACGCCCGGAACATTAACCTCAATGAGCGAATAGGCAAGGCCGGTCGTGAAGCTCGCAGAGACCTCGTAAACCGCCCCGGCGGGGGCAACGCTTGTCCGGGGGGTGCCCGAAGTCAGAGCCAGTGCAGAAGCCAGAGACGCGCCAGACGCGGTGACTGACACACCGGCCGCCCCCGGCGTGAAACTGGCCAAGACGCTCAGATTGGCACCGGCCGTGATTGCGCCAGTTCCGCCGGATGCAGCCCCGGGCGCTATCGTGCCGAACAGCGAGTAGCTTTGCCCGGCGACCGTCGGTTGCTGCTGCCCGGCGGCGGACCCGGCGGCGAACGTCACGCCGCTCAGAAGAGATACGCCCGCTACGGTCGCGTTGCGCTGGCCGGAAGCCGCACCAGCAGAGACAGTCGCCACGGTGGAAAGGGCCGCCCCGGCCGCCGTGGCGTTGCGTTGGCCGGATGCAGAACCACCAGCAAGCGTGACCGACACCGAGTAGTTTTCACCCGTGGCCACCGGGTTTCCGTTGGCGCTGGCGTTGCCGGTGCTGAACGCGACCGTCGCGGTGAGCGCCGCGCCAGTAGCCGTCGCGCTCACCCCGCCGATGGCACCACCGGGCGTCAAGGACGACGCGACCGTGTGGGTCACCCCGCTGGCGGTTGCCGCCCCAGAGGCCGCGCCTGTAGCCAAACTGGCCGTAGCCGTGAGGACCGCGCCGGAGACAGTGGGCGAGCGAACGGCGGAGGCTGTGCCAGTCGTCAGTGACGCCGTTGCTGTCAGGCTCGCGCCGGTCGCGGCTCCCGACTGCCCCGCCGACGCCGAACCGGCTGTCAGGCTTGATGTGGTAGTGAGGTTCGCCCCGCTGGCGTTGCCGTCTACAGCCCCTCCGGTCGAGGCCAAACCAGCAACAAGGCTGGCCGTCAACGTGAGTGTAACGCCAGAGGCGGTCGAGGATTGTCTGAAATAATCTTGCAGCCGGATTTGACCGACTAGGCCATCATCCCACTGATCGCTGCCGCCGCTGATCCGGTTGTCAAACTGGCCAGACAGATCAGCCATGAATTATCTTGCCCGTCGCTCGAACGATGCCGGTCGAGGTTGTGCCCGCCACTTGGACGAAGAACAGCGCGCTGTCGTTGGCTATCTCGGGGAGACCAAGCGCGGCCCAATCCGCCGTAAAGCGGGCATTAGCAACCGGCTGATAGACCGCAGCGCGGTAGCGTGTAGCCGTCACGCCGAAGTTGCCAGCCGTGCCGGTTGTGGCCGATAGCGTGACGCTGTTGACGCCTCGAATGTATTTCCCGGCGGCGGCGGCTGGGATCAAAGTGTTCAGAGGCTGCATGAACGAAGCACGGCGCGTTGCTGCCAGCGAAATGCCGGTCAGGTTGCCCGTTGTGCCGTCGTTGTAAGTGACGTTCGCCGTTGCCGTCGCAACAGTCGCCCCCGTGTCCGAATACCACTCAAGCCACCACTGGACGTCACTGTAGTTTGCGTCGCCCTTTCGCACGTCCAGATTGGCCGTGGCGAGATTGCTTTCGAGGTCGATCCCGACCGTCTGCGCCGTCGTAAGCGTACCGTTCAGGCCGCCCATTGCCATCAGCCGGTCGTGGACTTCAAGCGTCGTTCCGGCGTTGGCGCAGAACGCCTCAAAAATCCCCAGATAGCTCGTCGCCGGAGCCGTCTGCTGAGTGAATTTGATAGCCCCCACCGTATCGTCGTCGAGAACCGCCGCCGCCGCCGGGATCGCGGCCTGTCCCGGTTGGCCGGTCGCGCGCCACAGCGAATGGAACTGCCCGGCGACGGCGTTAGCAATGCTGGCCTTGTCAATCACAACCCGCGACGAGTTGTTTGCCATCGCGTTGATGAGTTGGTCTCTGGTTGCAATCGCCATGACTAGGCACCTTCTTCGGTTGTGGTTATCGTCAAGTGAGGGTTTTCCGAAAGCCCCCCAAGCATACCTAATTTATTCGCGTATCTGCCTTGGCTGTCAGTCGTATAAACCGCGTAAAAACCATCCTCGATTACAACGTAAAGAGTGTCTGGGTAGAGAACGACCGGGATGCTGTTTAGCACCTCTACTGACAAGTGCTGTGCCATCAGTTTGTATCTACCCACAAAGTGCCGACGCTACGAGAAGCGGAGGCGGTTGTTTCGACAGTGATCGTAGTCCCAGCTGCGCCTGTTGGGATTACTGGTCGCGGAACGCCACGGTCGCGCGCTGGTCGGCAGGGAGCGCATCCCGTGCCGCCAGCGCCGCCGTGACCTCCGCCTCGCGCTCCGCGATTGGGTCGGTCATCGATCAGGCTCAGTTCTGGAACTTGATGGTCGAGGCCGTCAGCGTGAACGTGCCAGCGGTCGAAACCACGTCCGAGCCGAAGTCGATCACGCATACCAGTTCGTCCGCCGAGGCCGCGCCGCCGCGCGACTTGTAGATCACGGCCTTGCGGGCGGTGATGGTCGAGGTGGCCCATGACGCCGCGCCGATGGTGATTTCCACATCATCGTTGGCCGTGTCCACCGCCGCGACCGTGACGGTCGTTGAAGCCCCGCCCGCCGTGTAGCCGGTGCCGGTGACTTCGTTGGTCACATCGGAACGCTTGGTGTGTGTGTCCTTGTTCTCGGTGTAGGCCGACGTGGTCAGCATCACCTTGAAGGTGTCGGTGTCCATGTCGATGTTGCCGACAAGAGCGTCACGGATGAAAGAGTTGTAGATCAGGGAAGCCATGTGTCAGTCCTTTTGGCGACGAGTGGTGGCGGCGGGAGGATGGCGCTATCAGTTAGGCGACACCAGTGATTTTCTCAGCGGTCTTCAAACCCCACATGGCGATTACGAGGGTCAACAGGATGCCGAGGGTTAGAGGGTCCATCGGCTTGTCAATCGCCGGGCCAGCAACGAAGGCATAGACCATGCCAGACACCAGCGCCCAGCCGCCGCCCGGCCGCCACATACGGTCAATGAACTGCCAGAATGGGTTCTTCCGGACTTCAGCGTCTGGGGACAGGATCGAAGCGACACCCGCCCCGGGCGGAGCCTTCATGACGCGGGACGTGGCCGGAGGCGGAGTGATGGGCGCGCGAGCCATGTCAACCCACCCGGGCGAAGTTGGCCTTGATGACCGTGGAAGGGGGAGGGGGAACGTCGCTGTCAGCGGCCTGCTTGGCAAGCGCGGCGGCGGCCGGTCCGCCCGAGTTGCTGATCCTACGGACCCTGCGGCCGTGAGCCATCAGGCGGGGCCAAATGCCGGGCCGCATACGAAGCCGGAGAACTTGAACGAAGAGGACGAGGTACATCAGCGCCATAGAGGCGGCCGAGCAAATCTGCCAGAGCGTCACCGGGGGCGACGTCCCGGCGTAGGCCATGCCGAAGCGATCAAACGCGACCGCCACAAGCGCAAGCGTGTGAAGCCGGAGGACCCAAAGGGTGAGCTCATTGACGCACGGGAAACGATCCTGCCGAGGGTTGAGCGCAATTTCCATCGCGGCCAAGGCTGTGGCGGCCAGAAGGATAAGGGCCCCGGTGATCACTGACAGGATCATTCGTCTACCACCTTCGTTGCAGCGGAACGCTCTACCGCTTCACCAAACTTCCGCAAAATCTTGGGCCAGAGGTAGTTGGCGGCCCAGCCCGTTGTAAGCGCCACTGGCACGATGTTGAGGTCCGCGCGCACCTTGAAGCCGTTAATCTCTACTCCGGCCCTTATCAGGCCTTGAAGGCCTTCCGTCAACGCCAACGAAAAGAGACCACCCGTCACAAGAGCCAGCGCCCACTCTGCCAGCGCCTTTTGACGAGAGCTCTCCGTTCCACCTTCATTCCAAAGCCGGAGGATCAGGGTGTTGGTCGCGTAGATGAAGGCCCCTGCCATGCCCCACACAAAAAGCATTGACCGTCACTTTCTCTGTGAGGTTCGGCGGCTCAGGCCCCCTCGTTTAACCCTTGTAGCCGCCGACGCCTTCTCAGCGCCTGAGAGCTAGGTGGCCGGGTTGGGCTCCGGGGTCGGCTCCGGCGCGGGCCCCGGGGCAGGCCCCACAGCTTGCGGCGCAGTCGTTGTATAAGCTGGATCGACGGGCGGCGCTACCGGGGCGGGTCCGTTCGGAGCAACCTGATGAGCCGCCCACGCTGCGATAGCCCACGCCCGGTCCCGGGTCTCCGCTCCGCCATACTGGCCGACACCCACAGCCGTAGCGGCGACACCCAAGGCCTGAAGCGTAGCCTCCCTCCCCGGGGCGGTGTTGAGCGGCTTCTCAATGGCGAGGACGTACAGCGCCTCCATGCCGCCGAGCAGGGCCGGGACAGGGGAGATTTCGCGCAGTTTCTCGCGCAGCTTCTCCTTCACGTCAGCGAAAATCTTGCTGGCGTAGTCTTCCATGAAGTCGCGCATCACGTTGACGGCGGCGACAGGCCCGTTGTCTGCAAACATAGTCTCTCTCCTTAGCGGCGGTTGGTGCGGCGTACAGGCTTGGAGCCTTATACACCCTCAGTGGGCGAAGTGGAACTTGGGCGACCAAACAGGCGGGCCCAGAGGCGTTTCAAAAAGCGCGTTGGTCGTCTCCTTACGAGACTTCAACGAGGGTGGCAGTGCAGAGAAGGGTAACAGTCTTACCGGAACCGGCATCGGTAACCGCGCAAGCGAACGTGGCGTTCTTTGTCTCGCCCACACCGACCGAGCCGTTGAACGTGGTGGATGCGGCGGAGGCAGAGGTCACATTTACAGCGGTGTCGCCGCCGATCCGGTACCAGCTGTAGGTCACCGCCCCGCTCGCGCCTGTCGGAGTGATAGTCACAGTGTTAGTCGTTACGGACCCTGCGCCGGACCGGGACCCACTGCGGCCGGTAGCGTTGGCAGTTGCACCGAAGCCCCCAGCGGCACTCGTCACCGCCGTCAACAGGTTGCTGTTGGTGCTGTCGTAGAACTGGCGACCGTCCGTCAAGCCCGCCGCCTTTGCCGCCGCTACGCCAGCGTGGGTCGGGAACGTCTGCGTGGCCAGAGGGGTTTGCCCCGCGTAGGACGCGGCTACGCCCTGATCGGTCCGGAAGTTGGCACGGGTAGCGACCGCACCGCCAGCCTGCTCAAGCAGGCCTTCACCGAAGACCTGATCGCCGTTCCGAGGGACCGAGACGGTATTGTAGGTGATCGCGCTGATGTCGGTGTTGTTGAGGCTGATGTTCCAGCCGCTTTCCCACGCCAAGCTCTGGTTGTTGTAGCCCGCTTGGAACTCGGTAACGGAGACGACGGGGTACTGCCACAGGTCGCCTACGTTCCCGATCCAGATGTAAACGAGCCCTGCGTAATAGCCGAACTTCACAGGCTTGGCGGCGCTTCTCGGGCCGTTGAATGTGGCGCTGACGTTGATCCAAGAGGTCAGCGTGTAGTTGTATCCTCCGATGATGTACTCATAGGTCCTCCCGGCGTCGTAGTCATAGATCGAGACCTTGAACCGCATCATCGTATTCGTAGCGCCGAACGGCATCACTATCTGGATTTGACCAGCCATGTTGCTTGAGCCGCCGTTGAAGGTCGCTCCGTCCGGCTGGGCAATCGTGCGGACGCCATTCTCAAAGCGGTCGTTCAGGACGCGGTTAGCGGCGGCCGTGGCCCCCGGGCCCTGCCCGCTAATTGAGGCAGCGGTTCCGAGGCTAGTGATTAGGCCGCCGCGCGACACCAGAGCGCCGCCGCTGTCGTCGTAGGTGTTCTGGCCGACGCGGGCGACTTGGTTGGCTGGGCCGACCTGAATGTCAGTGATGTTGTTGCCGATGTAGACTTGCGAAGCGCCGAAGCCCAAGATTTGCCCAGCCGCCGCCTGACTGGTATGGCGGACGACGCCGTTCTGGAGATACTGGACGCGGACGCCATCGTAGACGACCGACCACACGTCAGTGAGCGCCCACGAACCGCCGCCGACAACAGTGGCAACGAAGCTGCCATTTTCATAGACGGCCACATTGGAAGACGCACTCTCCACAAACAGAGCGTAGTTCAGCGTCACATAGTTGCCTCCGAAAGCGGCATTCGCCAGACCAGCCATGGCATAGGGCTGAGCGCTAGTGCCGAAGCGGAAGGAGCAGTAGGCGGCCCCGGCATACTTCTCACGCGAAGTAACGCCCGCACCCCAAGAACCGTTCGAGCCGCCCGTCTTGGTGGCCGTGCTACCCGACACAGTGGTCTCAGTGTTGTAGGGGATCAGCGTGACAGTCGAGACGGTGTTCTCGGTCCAAGTCCCGTGCTGAATATCCACGACGCCGGACGGGAAGACGGAGGATTGAGACTGGTAGTAATCCAGCATCTTTGGCCACAGGCGAAGACCCGGAGGGGCGTCCACGCTGTGATAAACGATGCCGTCAACGATAGCTTTCACGGTTGAGCCGTCGTAGGCCAGCATTGCCCTTGAAGCCGGGGAGAGACTGGGGACAGAGACCGTAGAGGTCTGACCTCCGGGGTGCTGAAGGTAAATGCTCCCCGCCCCTACAGCACTGTCGGAGACGATCATCCGGTAGCGCTGGCTCGTATCAACGAAGCTGGTAGCGTCTTCACCAAGGGCGTAGCAAGTCAGCCAGCCGTGTCCCATGCCTGCGCTGATGACGCTACCGGAGATAAAGCAGCTTCCGCGTTGCGGGGGCCCAGCAGCGCCGCCCTGCCACGCTCCATGAGTGCCGGTGACGTTGCTCTTCTGGACGAAGTTACCGCGAACCGTCGAGTGCGATCCAAGGGCAGTCAAGGTGCCGCTGGTTCCCGCATTGTCAGAGGGCCGCGTGGCGCCGGTCACGCCCGCGAAGTCGGAGTTGGTGGCCAGAACGGACTGCCCGGCGATGGCGGCGGCCGTCCGGCTCTCCGTCACATTGGCCCCCGCCTCCCCGGGGCGGAGGCTTTCAACGGTCGCGCCCCCGGACACATAAGTCAGCTGGTCAGCTGTTCGGCCGGTCAAGAGAGACAGGCTACGGGTGTTGATGTTTGACAGGCTAGTCAGGTTGCCCGAGCCGTCCAGATTGTTGACACGGGCTTGAACGGTGGCAGGCGTCAGGGTTCCATAAGTCGCCCAACCAGTTTGGCCGGTGACCGACGAAGCTACACGGGTCTCGGTGATGTTCGCGCCGCGCTCCAAAACGGCCCGGTCGGCACCGTGGCTCACATCGAAGCTGACGCCAGATGAGTTCACGGCAGCTACGCCGTTGGTGTTCACACCACCCGCCGCGCTGATCAGCGTATAGGTGCCGTTCGTCATGACGCCCGTGACGCCTACAGTGGGAATGGCCCCTACGAGGTTCGCACCGACCGTAGGCCCATCGACGTAATGAACCGCCCAGACCCCGGCCGTGCCGGGCAGGGGCTCAACGTCAATCATCATGTTTGTAGAAGACAGACTGGCCTGCACGTCGAGATAGGCTTCACCGGACCCATTCTTGGACAGGCGGGCCTGAACGATAGGGCCCCCGACCCCGTTGGAGACGATGGCAATAGAGCCGCCGTTAGTGTTCCAGTCGGAGGAAACGTCCAGAACGATTGCCGAGGGGACCGCGCCACCGCCGTCAAAGCCGAGGGTAATGCGAGCGGAACCGCGCCCCGCCGAAGAGATAACCCGAGCAACCCGGAACCACCGTTGCCCCCCTGCGCCAACGGCTATCTGCGACTGGGTGCGAGAAAACAGGTAGGTCTGTAGCGGCGCCTGCACTTGGGCTGGCGTGTAGGTGCCATAAGTCGCCCACAAGGTCTGGCCGGTGATGCCAGCAGCGGTGCCTTGCGAGGTGACAAGCGTGGGGTCCGTCGCGCTGACGTCCCCGCCACCAGTGCTGATGAAGCGGAAAGTGGCGTTTCCGAGAGCGGTCCTCGTTCCCTCGTTTCCGCTGCGGTCAACCGTGGCGGCCCAATACCAATACTGGACGCCGACCGTGCCCGATGTGTCGATCAGAGACGTGCCGTTCACTTCACGCAACAGGCTGGCCGAGCCCGACACGTTGGCGGTGTGGCGATAGATGCGGACGAAGGCCAGATCGTCGTCACCGGGGTTCGCCCAGCCCAGCGCGACGTTGCGCGGACCGGCCGTGCACGAAACCGCTGTCACGACGCCGGGGGCTGTGGTGTCGCCGGGGGCGGCTGTCAACGCGGACCACGAAGACCACGCGGCCGAGAGCGTCCCGGTGCGGCTCACAGCCTTCACCCGGTAACGGTAGCTCGGGCCGGTGACGACGATGCGGTCATCAATGGCGTTCTCAGCGGCCGGTTCGATCCATGTGATCGTGCCGTTATCGAACTCGACAAGGTAGCTGAGAGCATCCGCCGGGGCCGTCCAAGAGCCATACATTCGGCTGACTTGAGTGCCGTCCGCCGCGATAGCCGTTGTAATGGACAGGGAGGGGGTGCCAGAGACCGTTCCCGGGGTGACCGGGATGGTGTCCCCCGCTACGAAGTCGGGGGCCACATAGGGCCCGAAAACGGTCTGGGCGGACGGGACGCCACGGAGCGAATAGTAGGTGATGGCGACGTAGTAGTCCTCGCCGGAGCGAAGGTTGTTGACCGGGACCGCGCTACTGATCGACGGGCCGTCGTAGACTTGCTCCCACGGGCCCACCAGTTCGTTGCTCACCTCAATGAGGATCGAGCGCACGTTGTCAGTCACCGTCACGCCGGGGTTCTGAGTGACTATCAGGCCGGGCTGTTGAGAGCCGTCAGCTTCCGGCGGCCGGACGGTGACCGTCCAGTCCCCGGCCAGCGGAGCCGGAGGGGCCACGCTCGGAGCCGTCAATGTGGGCGACGGCGCGGGGCTGGCAGTCTGCCCCAGAGCCCAAGCGTGTTTCGCGTCCGTCTCGGACCGGCACTCAAGCGTCACCGCGCCGGTCGCCACATCAAAACTGCGCCGGATGAGGACAACTTTCTGCCCGTTCATGCCGGTTTCCGGCATATCGACGGTGAAAGCATCCCCTGACCGAAGGTTTAGAAGGTGTATTTTGCCCGGGATCGTGGGCCGAAGCGTCTCTCGGACGTTTGCCAGATCATAGGCGGCGAGCTCGGCGGCCTGCTTGGCGGCCCGGACGTAGCGGTAGCTCACCTCCCGGGACCGCTCCTCGCCGCGATCCTCGGTGACATAGACAGACGACGTCACCGCCCCGGCCGGGACCTCCTCAAACTTGTGGGGCTCTGAACGGTAGCGGGGGATGATCGTGTTTGGGCGATCTTTCCGCGAGGCCATGACCCTGATGTTCACGGTGCCCACCAAGTCGGCCTGCGTGAGGGTCATGATCGACGCCCGGGGCGTGTTGATCATGCAGCTGATTTGAGCACCCCGGCTAAGAGGCACACCGCCGCCCGCCTGAAGCATGGCGCTGAGGACTTGCCACTTGTCGTCCGAGGTCGTCCATTCACCGGAGACCGTCCAGCTGTTGGCGCTGGCCACGTTGGCCCCGTCAACGAACGCGGCAATGTCCACAGCCACGTCCGGCGCGCCGATCCCGGCCAGCTTCTTCGTCCGGTCAATGGTCCCGTCAGCGTTGAGCTTGAAGTGCCCCCGGACCCACGCAAGCGCATGGTCGTAGGGGTTCTCGGAATAGCCCCACGTCCGCCAGTCATCGCGGCGCTGCGCCCCGGAACCGCCCGGGTAGGTGCTGTCAAAGCGCGGCTGCCAGACCTTCATCCCCAGCAGGGTCCACATCGGGCGCGGGACACCACCCTCGTATGAGGCCTTCTTGGAGTTGTTCCGGAGCGTCCAGAAGCTCGCGGCGACACCAGAGCTCTTATGGTTCGTTGTCCACTCGCTCATCGCCGGGCTGGGGTCCGGCACACCCGTAGGCGGCATCAGCGACCCATCGGACAAGAGACCCGTCTTGTAGGTCATCCACATCTTGTCTTTGTACGGCTCTACGGCCGCCGCGAGGCCCTGCGGCCCGGGGAAGGTGACCACCGTGTCGTTCGCCTTGAACTCGGCAATGCCTTCAATCGGGCCGAGGCTGAGAGCGGTGGCAAACGACAGGTACAGGTTCCCCTTGCCCCACACGTTGGCGTGTTGCTGGCGGCCGCCTACGCCGAAGCGGCCCATGACGCCCGAGATAGGCGCGGCCGGGTCCGCCTTGAACGCCGTCGGGGAGCCGCCAGCGCCGGTCTTCGGCTGCATGATCAGCGAGACGCCAACGGCGAGGGCAGCATTAAGCGCCAGCGTTCCGAGGGTGTTCGTGATGGCCGCCGCCGTGAAGGTCGAGAAACCAGCCACGGAAAGCGAACTGATCATCAGGGCCCCGGCGGACGCGGCCGTAGCGCCAACCCATGTCACAGCGGTTCCGATAGCGGCGGCGACGAACATTCAGATGGCCCTCCATGCCAGATCGTATTCCATCGGCTGAAACACCGTGCAGGCCCCCGCTTGAGCCCAAAAACCCAGCGCCCGGCCGTTGCCGACAGCAATAGCCAGCGCCACGTCGCCGTCTAAGCCGCCCTCCGCTCTCAAGCCAAGAATGTCGCCGGGCAGGGCGGTTGCGGGAGCGATCCGGGGCAGGCCGAGCGCGTCCACCGCATCCGGGATGGTTTTGTAGCCCATGCGGGTCAAGGCGCGCCGCGCGCCGGTCTCCGATGAGTAGGTCCCCGCCTTGAGCAGCGGCGTCTTTACGCCCAGCTTTCGGAGACAAAAAGCCGTCATCCGAATGCAGTCGTCCCGGCCTAGCACTAGCGGGCGGCGGTCATACTTCTGGATGGTGGCTTCAACGGCGCTCATCCGGCGGATCATGAGATTAGAGTGGGTCACCCCCTCACACTACATCGCCCATGCCGCCAGCGCCACCACCGCCACCGCCGCCGCCATAGCCGCCGGGCGAGCTTCCGGGGCCGGTTGAGCCGCCTACGGTGTCAGTGACGACTTGCGGCCGGGGAGCATCATAGCCCCACGGGAGGTCGCGCTGGATTTCGGTGACGTACTGGAAACCGAGCTCGCCCGGGTAGATGCTCTGCCAGAACTTGTCGTTCCAGCGGTAACCCTCCCCCGCCTCAAACAGGCGGTCCCATGCGGACGACACATCAAAGGTGATCAGCGTTGCCTCCCCGCTGACCTCAACGTCGGCCGTGTCAATCTCTCCGACGAAAAGAAGCTCCGGCGCGCCGATGATAAGGCCCGTCTCGGGATTGATGGCGCAAAGCCATATATTGACCGGCGAGCCTTGGTTGGCCGGGTTGGTCAAAGCGGCCAGCGCGGACACGTCCGACGGCAGGAATGTGAACCGCGTGGCCGGGGCCTCAGTCCCCACCTGTTCGGTTATAGGATCTATGCCGCCGAGGGTTCCGTAAACGGCGTCCTCACCCGTGAAGGTGTTGCCGTTGAAGAGAAGCTGCGCCGCGCCGTCAACCACGCGGATCGTGCGCGCCGGGAGCGTGATTTCGACGAGGGCGGCGACGGTGACGGACGCGCCGCGAAGGGCGGTGTCCAACGCATTGTCCAGAGGCATGGCCTACTCGCGTTCGGTGATGGTGAAGCTGAAGCCGAGGGCTCCAATCCTCCGCACGGTACGCTCAAGCGCGCCTGTGACAAAGCCTCCCATCCGGGGAGCGGCCAGCGCCACGGTTGCGCCGCTGGCTGGCGACCGCCGGATGGTCGGATATACAGGTAGGCCGGTGACGCCTCCGGCCCCCGTTACCGCCGCCCGGGTGAAGTAGGCGAACGTCTGCCCCCCAATCTCAAACGAGAGCCACTTCCCGGCCGGGACCGTGACGCCCGGCGTCAAGCCGCTCACGTTCAAGGTCCGGCCGGTCTGCCCGGCCCCGGAAACCACCACCGAGCCATAGCTCAACACCGGAACGGTTGGCTCTGGGATGGCGATGGTCGTGTGCTCGGTCCGGCCTTGGGCCAGCTGCGCCAGCAGCGCCGGGCCACAGCCCTTCGCGGCAATCGCCGGGACCGAGACCCGGATGGCATGGCGCGTCCCGGGGCGGTCAATCTGCGTTGTTGGGCCACCCAGCGGCGGGGTCATGCCACGGGTGTTTGAGACCTCACTGATGTCGTATTCGACATTCCGGGGCAGGGCGGGGAGAACTTGGGTCATACGAACCGTTTTCCGGCACGGCGGGCAGCGGCTCGGTTTTCAGACCGCGCCCGGGCTACAGCGAACATAGCACCTTGAGCCGCCGCTTCCATAGCCGAGCGATTGATCGCTTCCTCGCCGTTAGCCCCCGAAAGGTCGATGCTGATTTTCGCATCCACCCGGGTGACGCCTTGAGCGGAGCTCATTCGGTTCATGGCCGCGTTGACCGAGGGAATGATGGTCCCGGCCGTCGTAGGCACGAAGACCTCGGGACGGCGCTCCCCGACGATGAACGGGTGGTGAGGGGTGACGGACCCGCCGGACGCCCGGGCAGGCATCCCACCGAAGCTGCCCGTCACAGCACTCAGGATCGCGCCCAGCCAGCCCCCGCCGCCGCCACGGCCCTGCCCGGATATGAGGCCCTTGCCCGCCTCTGAGAGAAGGTCGAACAGGTCATCCGCCAGATTGTCCAGCAGGCGGTCGGTGAACCGGTCGGCCATGCTCTCAAAAAACCCGGGGAGGTCGCCTTCTAGAGCGGCGCGGATGCCGTCACTGAAGGTCCGGCGGAACGTCTCCCTCATGTCGCCTTCCGCCCCGGCGGCGGTGATGAAGTCGGCCTCACCGTTAGCCTGCGCCCGGGCGGCGGCCGCGTTGAGCTCGGGGCGCATCCGGATCAGTTCGTTGATGCGCTCGTTGATCCATTGCTCACGCTCAAGCCTCTGGATCAGTTCCACGTTCCCGGACAGATAGGCAAGCTGAAGAGCCATAGACAGGCGATCAGCTTCTATGTCCCTTGAACGCTCCTGCGCCTCCTCCCCCTTTTCAATATTCGACGCTATGTCTTCAAATGCTTGCTTGATCGCCTTTTCTTGCTCCTCGCGCTGCTCGGCGGCGGCCGCGATTTGGTTCAAGCGGGCAAGCTGCTCAGTGGCCGCTACAGCCGCGTTTTCGATGCCCGCCGCCTCGTACCGGGCAGTCAACGCGATCAGCGCCTGACGCTCTTCCTCGGCCTTGATTTGCGCTTCGCTTCCGGTGGCCCGGACGAAGGCCAGCTGTTCTTCAAGGGCAATCGTAGCTCGGAGCTCCGCCTGGCGCTCCGCCTCGGTTTTGCCGTTCCGGCCGCCGCCGTCACTACCGCCAGCATTCCTTCGGGTGGGGCGGTCAGTCGCTCGCTCCCCATTCAGTTCAAGCTGAATGGACCGCCCTCGCAAGTCGGCCAGCTGATTTTCGAGCGCGGCAATCCGGTTTTGTCGCCCGACAGCCATGCCGCCAATGATGCCGCCAACTGGCAGGATCGCTTCCATCCCCCTCTGAAGCACGTTGGGGTTCTGCTCTTTCTCCAAGAGTGCTCTGGTCTCGTCATAGGCGTTGGCGATCCGGGACCGCATCGCCTCCTGTTGAGCGTCCGCCAGACGGAAGGTCTCATCGGCCAGCTTGGTCGTCGCATCGCAAAGCGCATCCGTCCCGGTGACGGCCGCCGCGTTCCCATCTCCAAAGTCCCCCGACCTCCTCGCTGCCTCCTCCGCCAAGGCCGCCGCGTCCCTGAGAATGTCGTTGTATTCTTTCCCGACCTCATTGAACTCCTTGGTCCGGGTTTGGGCTTCATTGACGGTCATGGCGAGGATGCCGATACCGGCCGCCAGACCGGTCACGGCCAGCCCGATAGGGCCGCCGAAGAACGCCATGCTCGCTGACAGCTTGGTCATCGACCCGCTCGCCGCCAGACCGCCAACACTCATGCGGCCGAGCGCGCCAGCAGCCAGCCCGGCGCGCATTTCCATAGCCGTCATCTGAAGGTTCGTGAGGGCGATTTGCGCGTTCATGGTCACAAAGCCCGTGACCGCGCCCGCGACGGCGCGCCCAACGAGGGTGGAACCGATCACAATGGCAGCGATGGTGACGATGTTGGCCATGTCATCAAGGTTTTTGGACAGGGCAATGATGCCTTCGCTCAAGGCCTTAGTGACGCCCAAGCTCTTGTCCGCCTCCCCGACGAAGCGGCCGAACTCGTTATTCAGGATCGTCATGGACTGCATGACCGTCGGGGTCATGGCATTGAAGCGGCCCTCAATCCCGTCCCCGGCGTTCTGGATCGCGGACAGGATGATTTCGGAAGTGATCTTGCCTTCCGCGCCCAGCTTCTTCAGCGCGCCAATGCCAACGCCCATTTCTTGGGCGATAGCCCGGATGATTTCCGGGGACGTTTCCCGGAGCGAGCGCAGTTCGTCACCCTGAAGGACGCCGGACGCGATGGCCTGCGACAGCTGAAGGACCCCGGCGGCGGCCTCAATGGTCGTAGCCCCGGAGGCGGCGAAGGACTTGTTCACGAGCTCCGTCACGCGAAGGACGGTCTCGGACGAGGTGCCGAGCTCTTCCGTCGCCCGGGTGAGGCGGGCGTACAGAGTGACCGTGGCCTCGGTTGAGGCAAGCGATCGGTTGGCAAGATCGACCAGTTCGCTCTGGCGACCAGCGAGGTCCCCGGCGGCGACACCAGCGGAAGCCAGCTGGTTTGAAGCCCGGTTCCAGCTGTCAGCGTAGGCTAGAATGGCCCCTGCACCCAACGCCCCGGCCAGCGTCGGGGCCAGCCTTGCCAGACCGGCCGACAGGGCGGCGCTCATGCCCTCCCCCGTCTTTGCCATCGTGGCTTCAAGGTTCCGCTGGGATGCGCGGGCGCGGGCCTCTACTTGGGTCAACCGCTTGTCAGCGGTCGCGCTCATCGACTGCATCGACTTCTCAAACCGCCGAAGGTCGGCGCTCATCGTCAGAACAAGGCTTTCAACGTCGCGGGCCATGAGGCTACCTTAGATGTGGGCGTACTTTTCTACCAGCGCGTCATGCTCTTCCTCAGACAGGGCGCTCATCTTCTCGCCGCCGCCGTTGGCCCGGACATAACCGTTAACCGCTTGAGCGAACTCCCACAGAGAGAGCTCGTCTACTTGGCGGGCGGTCCATCCGAGGGCTGCGCCGGTCCCGTAGAAACTTCCGAACCGGAGCTTTCCTCGGGGGAGGGGCGGTTCGTTTGAGCCTCCCCCGTCGCTCCCCCCGGGGGAGCCTCTTCGTCCTCGTCCGGCGCGCCAGTCAAAACGACCATCAGGATCGCCTGAACAAGCGGGATGAACTGGATCAGAGGCTCGCCGTCAAAGGCGTTCTTCATGAGAGTAGTGGCCTCATGGGTCGGCATTTCACCGCCCAGCAGGCCTTGGTACAGGGTCTCCCGGAGGTCATCGACGCGGTAGGTCCGCGCCTGCATCCTCATCAAAAGCTCTTCAGGACCAGCATCACACTTTTCCTGAAGAGCCCGAAGGCGTCCGATGGGAAGCCGGAACAACCGGTCTTCACCACCGAACGCCAGTTCAATCTCCGCCCGCCGCGTCATCCGGCGTTCGCGGTGACCGTGACCGCGCCGTCCGAGACGAGCGTGATGCTGGTTTGCATCTTGCCGCCCCGGTCGCCTGTGATCGGGAACTCAGTCAGGTGGAACTTGCCGGTGAAAATGGTTCCGCCGTCCGCCCCGGGAACGTCAACGATGACCTTGACGTTTTTGCTGTTCGGGCTGACCAGCCACGCGGCGAAGAGGGGCACGTCCTCGGTGTCGAGCAGCCCGGAGCCGGTGATGGTAGCCGAGAGGTTGGTCTTCTCCCGGAGGACCCACGCGATAGCTTCCGGGTCTTCGCAGTTCGGAATGTCCGTGTCGCTCGTCCCGGCCGAAAGCGTGATGCCGCGCTCCGCATTGATCGAGCAATTGACCGCGAAGACTTCCGTTGGGGTGGCACCGTCGCCCACCTTGATGAGCAGCTTTACGCCCTTGGCGTGTTTGATAGGCATAGTGGTCTCCTTCTGTGCCCTGTTGGGCGCGGTTAGATCGGGTCCAGAAGGAACCGATGGGTGTTGATCGAGTGGGCGGTCAGGCCGTCTGTGTCAAAGAAATGGCGGGCACTCTCAAACTCACTGATCACCACGTCATACCCCGGAATGGTGTCAATGTCTCGCATCAGTGAGCGGACCAGCGCGGCAATCCGCTTGGCCTGCTTTCCGGTCTCCTTGCGGTCGGCGGCGACCCGGGCGAAAATGTGGACGGGGACATAGACTTCGGTGCTGTCACAGCACTCCGTGGCATCGTCGTTGACCTCAACCTCGCCCAGAACGAGATACGGAAAAGGCGCGTTCGTAGGAGCCGCCCCGTCATACAAGCGGACGTTGCCGCCCATCGCAGCGGCGAGCGCAACGCTGGCGCGGAAGGCGGCCTCGGCCGCTTCAGACACCGGGAGGGCTGGATCGCTCATGGCAGGCTATCCCTGATCGCTTTCTTGGCCGCCCGGGTCATCCGGGCCTTGAAGCGGCGGCGCAGCATCCGCCACGTCGGCCAGAAGTATGGATAAGCCGCCATCTTCGACGTGCCAACCTCCACCCACCAGCCGTGAACCGCCTTGCGCCCACCGGCCGCGACCCGCTGGCTGATCCGGGTGCTGTCGGAAACGTCTTGGTGCCGGATGCTATTGTGCAGATCATAGTCATCCTTTCGGACAAACCGGCGGGCGGTGGCGACCATTTCAGCGGCGTTCGTCTTGTTCTGCGCCCGGAGCGCCTTCCGGACATTGACCGGGATTGCCTTCATCCGGGCCCGGAGCTTGTCACGGCGCGTGAACTTCGCCACGTCACCCCTCCGCCGTGCCGGAGACCGCCAGCACATCAATGAAGGCGTCGTCCTCGTTGTTCTCAGCGGCCGACGTGACATTGTAACGCTGGCCGTCTGTCCCGTCGCCGTTGAGCATTACGACGCGGTAGGACGGGTCGATAGCCCGCGCCGCCGCCGAGGCCCGAATAACGAAGGCGGCGGGCTTTTTCCCTTCAAGGCGCAGCGAGACGACGGCCTCGGAGCCACGGAGGAAGATGACCTCGGCCCAACAGGAAAAGGCTGGGGTCCAAGCGCCCAGCCGATCCCCGTTTGCATCCAGAGCCCTGCGATCAAACCGAACGCGGTCACTGAGGCGATTTACACTAGGCTTCCGGGCCATCAGCGGTCTCGGGGGGTTGCGCCTCGGGCGGTTGTGGCTTGGGCTGGCGTGGGGCCCGGGCAGGGGGCGCTTCGTCTTCCGAGACGAGCTCTGCACACCCGGCGGCAATAGCCTGCTCACCGGCCTCCCGGGTGACGGTGAAAATACCTTGCGTCGGGCCGTCCGGAAGGTACGCCATTGTTACGCGGCGCTCGGCGGAGGGGGTGTAGTCGAAGGCCTTGAGAACTTTGATACGCATGATCGGTCTCCGTTAAGCCAGCGCGGGATCGCGGTAGCTATGCAAAAGGGCCTTCACTGGATCAGACAGGATTTCTTCGGTGCCGTCCCGGTTTCCATAAAGGCGGCCAAACGCCAGATAGATTGCCGCCTTCACATCAAAAGGCACATTGGCCTCCGTCCACGCCGGGTTGGCCCGGCCCTTCAAATAGTTCAGGACTATGGCTGTCGCCTCGTTGACAAGCTCGCTTGCCAAAACGTCGTCGTCAGCGAAGTCCAGCCTTAGACGGCGCTTGGCACCGGCAACCGTGATCAGAGCTACCATTTCGATCCATCCGGTCCAATCTGAGTGAGGTCTTTGCCGCGCGGCCCGGGCGCTCCCTTTTCTCCGGGCTTTCCGTCCCGGCCGGGCGCGCCGTCCCGGCCCCGCTTGGCGGCCAGCGTCCAGTGCTTTGATGCCTCACCGGGCTTGTCCTTTGTGGGGCCAGCCCTCTCACCTTGAGCCTCCCCGCCGTTGCAATGCCACAGGGAACCGCCGAACGTCACGGTGTCGCCGCGCTCGTACTCGTTGCCGTCCTTGAAGACGCCGCGATAGATCATGGTCGGCATAGCCAGTTCCCGGACATAGCGGGTCTCGCCGTCCTCAAACACGAACTCGATGGTCCGGCCGTCGTCCTTCAGCACGACGTCAAAGCTGGCCAGCGAGAAGCCGGGCGCGCCGCGCTCGCCATCTACGCCCGCTTTCCCGTCGATGCCGTCCCGGCCGTTGATGCCGTCTTTGCCGACGACTACGCCAAGCTCCCGGGTCTCCCCGTTGGTGAGCGTCACAACCAGCTGGCCGTCCCGGCCAAGAACCGCACCAGCCAGACCCACGCCGTCAGCACCCGGGGAGCCATCAAGGCCGCGCTCGCCCGGGGCCCCGTCAATGCCGTCCCGGCCGGGCTCACCCGGGGCTCCCGGCTCTCCGTCTTTGCCGGGCAGGCCGTCTGCGCCGTCTTTACCGTCCGCGCCGGGCAGGCCATCTACGCCATCCCGGCCATCCGCGCCGGGAAGACCGTCAACGCCATCCCGCCCATTTTCCCCGGGAAGGCCATCCACACCGTCCCGGCCGTCTGAGGGCAGCGGACGCTCCTCAAGCGCCTTCAGGCGCGCCAGAAGCGGCTCCACGGCCCGGGAAACAAACTCTTGGACCGAACGGGTAACCACACCGGCCAGTTTTTCGAGGTCACGCATGGCTCGGGGCCTCCAACAGCTTCGTGTTCAACAGGGCCGCGAAGCGTTCCAGTTCTTCTTCGGGCGTCTCGTCCGGCTCGTCAACGGGCTCGGCGTCCGGCTCGGTCGGAGCGGGAGCCGCCGGTTTAGCGGTGCCGAACGGGTCGTCGCTCGCATCCCGCTTGGCGAGTGCTTCCAGCGAGTAGTTCTGCTGTTGAAGATAAACCGCGTCCCCGCCCGGGACGGGGCCCATGTTGAGCTTCCGTCGGCCTTCGTTCGGACGAAACAGGCCGCTCTTCACCGCCTCCCCGTAGGTTTTGACCTGAGTGGCGGTGTCCATCCGGATCAGGCCGTCCAGATCGAACTCGGTGCCGTAGGGGGACGGAAGCTCCATCCCCTCGTCCAGCGATAGCTCAAGGGCCTCGATCAGGATTTGCAGGCAGTCCGAGTAATACTGCTGGTTTAGGGCTTCGATATTCGTATAGGGCGGGAGCGGGCCGATGCCGACCTTGTAGGCCGGGACGCCGAAGGTCGAGCAAATGGTCTCGCCCGTCCACTTCAGCTGGTCGATCAGCTGGGCATCCACCGCGTTGACCGACATGGCCCTGTATTCAAGGCCGTCACCAAGAACCGCAACCTTGCCGACATTGGCCCCGGTGTAGTTGGCGTCCCAATGCTCCTTCAGACGCACAGCCGTATCATCCGAGATATGGCCCGGGGCGGTCAGGATGCCGCCCGGATTTGAACCGTTGCCGAAAAACTGCGCCGAGTTGGATTGAATGCGGATCGCCTGCATGGCGGCCAGCCCGTTAGCATAGATCGGAGAGGTGCCCACTAGCGGGTGATACAGACAGTTCATCCGGTCATGAATGATTTCTGACGCGGGCACCGTCACGCTGTCATTTTCCAGCCCGGCGAGGTTGTCTCGCATGAGCTCATAGAAAACCGCGCCGTCCGGGCTCACCAGCACCTTCACGCGTGTCGGGTCGAGGATATACAGGGCGGCGACGACGTTGCGATTGTCCCGCATTTTGAGGACGTAGGTGTTGCCGTGGACGAGCTTGCTGACCAGCCAGTTCTCAATGAACTGGATGCGGTTTTGATACCGGTTGGGCCGCCGGAGAGTGCTGGAAAAGGCGGGCTGCTCAACCTCGGTCCAGATGCCGTCCTGATTTAGAGCAACCAGCCGAAGGTTCATCTTCGCAATGTCAGACGCGATGAGGCCGATGCAGCGATAGACCGTGCTGTTCGTGAGCGCGGTGTCGAGCTTGACCTCTATGTTTTGCTGCCACGCCCCGGCGAAGGCCTCCCGGACGATGCCCCACCAGCCGCCCCGGCCGTCAATGGGCGAATAGGCTTGGCTGGCTGACGTAGTGATCAGCGCCTTTCGCTCGCTCCCGGCGGCGGGGGGTTGGCGGCTGATTTCATATCCGAACAGGCGCACGTCAGTTCTCGCAGTCGTTGTTGGGACCCACTTTCGGGCCGGTCGCAGAAACAATCAAGGCGGCCCGGCCCGACCGGTTTACTCGGTAGGCTTCAGGTCCCGGCGGCTGTAGCGGCCCCGGGGAGACTTTGCAGGGATTGGCAGGCCGTCTGCATCCACCAGCGGCGTCTCATCTGCCTCGGCATCAGCCGGAGCCGGGGCGGCCCGGGCGGCCGGAGCCGGTGCAGGATCACCCAGCGGGCCAACGCGGCCGATGGCTTCCAGAACGCGCACGTCCCCGGGCGCGACGTCCACCTCATCGCCAGCTTGAAACGACTGGCTGGCGTAGCAAAAGTTCACAAGGGCGATCATCTTCATGGGTTCATTCCTTCAGGGATCATGTGGATAAGAAAAGGGGGAAGGGCGAAAACCCTCCCCCCCCATCTTCAGGCAGTCGTCACAGGCTTGAAGGCCTATGCGTAGGCAGCGGCCGTGATGTAGGCCACGGCACCGGTCCGGCGACGCTTCCAGTTGATGTAGCGCTCGGCCCGGAGACCGACCATGTTGTTCTGCCACAGCGAGACAAGCTCGGCAGCGCCGTTGGCCGGAGCGCTATCCATCTGAAGCGAGGCTTCACGGGAGGCGTCCAGCGTCACGCCGTTGTCGTCAGCCAGCAGGATTTCGCTGGGCTTGGCGAGAACGATCAGGCCGCTCGGGATGTTCTCCGAAACGATCACCGGCAGGCCGAGCAGAGTGCCGCCAGACATGGTGATGCCCGGGAACTCCTGAGCCGTGCCGAGCGCGTTCAGCATGAGCGAAATCGACAGCGCTTGGGTTTCTTCCATGATCCAAGCGCAGCCGGCCACGCCGATGTTCGCGTTGATGAAGTTGGCGAACAGGGCCTTGATGTCGGTCCGGAAGGCGGCGGCGGTGGTGCCCGATGCAGCGAGGGTCGCAGCACCGTTGGTGATCGACGCCGGGGACGTGTCCGCGACGGCGGCCTTGGCCGGGTTGACAAAGTCGTAGTCCAGAAACTGAGCGATGGCGGCGGTCAGGTCTTGACGGACGACGGCTTCCGCCGACGGGTTCGAGAACCGGACCAGTTCATCGGTCAGGACCACGATGCCAGCGCATTTCGTGAAGCGCAGGGTCGTGGTGTTGAAGGCCAGATGCCCAACCGGCTTCGGCTTGCCCTCGCCAACCCAGCCGACCGAAGAACCGGCGGTCTGCCCGGGCATGGAGATATTGAAGGGCACCCGGCGAAGGTTGTCCATGCGGCCGATGATGGTTTGCGGTCGCAGGAGCTCGATGAACTCCGAGGCCATCTGGTTGTAGGGAACCAGCGGGGCGGCCCACGTCGCATCAGTCGTGGTGCCAGCCGCGACGGCGGCCCGGAGGACGGTTTCGACCTCAGGGGTGTCGTCCCAGCCCTTGGAGATTTCAACCGCCTGCATCAGGTTGCCCTTAGACCGGGCGAGCGCGATGGCGTAGCGGGTGAAGGCCGTGCCCTTGGGCAGATTGGTCCCCTTGACGACAGCGACAGAGCCCGAACGGGCTTCCGAGGCGACGGTGGTGCCTCCGGCGGCGACCGGGGTAGCGGCGGCGGCTTGGCTGGCTTCCAGCGTAGCGAGGCGCTTGATGTGCGCGTCGATAGCCTTCACCTCGTTTTCGAGGGTGTCGTACTCCTCGGAAGCGGCGGCATCCAGCGTCTCGCCGCTTTCGGCGGCGGTGTTCATGATGTCGGTCATGCGAGCGGATTTCTGCTCGCGGGTCGCAACGAAAGCGGCGCGTTGTTCAGCGATGGTCTTCACGGTGTTGCCCTCCTTGGGCGCTTTGATATTCACGACAGGCAGGATGCTCGTCGTCGGGGTAGAGCCCGTAGCGCCGGGCGACACGTTCTCATCTTCCGGAAGGCCAAGCGCGGCCCGTTCCTGCTGGACGATAGAACGAATGGTGTTGATGGTGGCCTCTCGCTGGGCCGGGACAGTGACGAGCGACAGTTCTAGCCACTCCCACTCCGTAAAGCGATAGCCCCCCTCCTTCATAATCTCATGCTTCAAGGTGGAGAAGCCGATGGAGACCGCCCGGATCAGTCCGGCCTTGATGGACTGCCACGCCTCATCGACGCGATCCTTCAGCTTGCCGGGCTCCGCCACCCGGGCGATGGTCGCGCGGAACGGGATGCCCTTGGCGTTTGGCTCCGCAAAGGTGACCGTGCCTACCGGCTGGTCATGGTTGTGCTGCCACAGCAGCGGGAGGGGCAGGGCGAACTTCGCGCCCATTGGCTCCACAATGTCGCCCATGCGGTCCGTTGACGGGGTGCTGGCGATGCCTTCGATGATGCGTTCGCCGTCGTCACCTTCGACGGCCTTGGTGATCGAGAGGGTCGAAAACGCGCGGTTCATGAAGAGCCCCTACAGGAAAATCATCTGGAACGTCTTTTCCGGCTCACGATCTGCCAGTTCCGCCGCTCCCAACGCCATCGCCAGAGCGATTGCCGCGTCAATCTTGTTCACCGACCGCGTCTTGGCTAGCCAGTGGTTCCCCCACTTGTCCTCTTCAATGACCGAAGACATGATGGCGGAGACCAAGACCGGGTTGTAGCGCAGTCTGATCCGCTTTTCCAGTAGGGCGTCTTCTAGCAGCCGGATAGACCCGGGCATCCACAGCCCCTCGCCGCCCTTTACCAGTGGGCGGCCCTTTTTCAGGCCCCCTTGGGGGTGTTCTGCGAACGGAAGGTTCAGGCCTAGGTCTTCAATGTCCTCCTCAAACCGGCGGAACGCGAACCGGTCGTAGGCGATGAGCTTGACGTTGAAGTCTTGGTCATATTCCGCGACCGTTTGGGCCACATGGCGGTAGCTCACGCTTTCCCCGGCCGGGGCGTGAATGTGACCCTCGCGCGCCCACACGGTGTAGGGCAGTTGGTCTTTGAGCTCTCGGGCCTGAAGGGTGTCGCCCGGGGTCCAAGCCTCGATCCATGCGTCATAGGTCGGCTTGTTATTGGCGTCGGTCCCGGTGCGAACCACCGCGCCGAGGGCGGTAATGTCCCGGTTCTGAGAAAGATCAAGGCCGAGGAAAATCTCTGACCCGTGATGCTCCTCGGGCGAAAACTCGGCCAGCGCCGGGTCCAGCGTTGACCGGGTCATCCATGCCGTCTCCGCATCCGTCCAGACGCAAAAGTGCAGCCGGAGGATGCCGTTCAGCTGGCCGGGGATAGCCTTGGCCTGCTTCACCGTCTCTTCCAGATACTCGTCGGTGATGGTGACACCTAGCAGCGGGTTGGCCTTGACCCAGCACGTCGGGTCCTCAAGCGGGTCATCCCCGGCGTCAAGGGCGCAGACGTAAGCGAAGGTCGTGTCGTCCAGAACAGCGCCGACGTAGGACGGGTCGGTCACCGCGTCGATGTTGCCGGACGCCACCTTCACGGCGTGAACGTGCTCTTCCCACGCCACCGAGTTCCGGTCTGATCCCGAGTTGGTGATCATGAACAGCAGCGGCTCGCGGCGGAACTTGAAGCCGCGTTCCAGCACCTCAATGATTTTCCGGTCCGGGAGCTCATGGACCTCGTCTGCCAGCACGAAATATGGACGCGGGCCCGAGCCGGTCTTCCCGGTGTCGCGGGAGACCGGGCGGAAAAACGAGCCGTTGGCGTGGTAGGCGAGGTTGAACTCTCGCCCCGGGCCGCCGGACGTCTCAAGCCGGGACGCCAGCGCCGGGGATTGCTTCACCATCGAAATGGCGTCTCGGAATAGGATGCCCGCTTGATCCCGGTGGGCGGCGGCGGCGTAGATTTGCGCGCCCGCCTCCTTCGCGGCGGCCAGCCCGAACAGGCCGATGCCTCCGGCCAGCGGCGATTTGCCGTTGCCCTTGCCCTGCTCAATGTAGGCCCGGCGGAACCGACGGCGGCCGTCCTCGCGCTTCCAGCCGAAGAGGCTTCCAATGATGAAGCATTGGGACGGGTGAAGGTTGAACGCCCGGCCCTCAAACTGTCCCTCGGACAGGCGAAGCACCTTCTCGAAAAACTCGAAAACGTAGTCGGCCGCGTCCACATCAAAATAGATGCCGTCGGTCCGCTTGAGGTCGTCTAGATGGCGCTGGCAGGCGTTTCGGACGTGCGGCCCGGCTACGGTCTCGCCGGAGACGACTGACAGGGCGTAGGCGGTTGTGCGATCAGCCGAAGAACTTGTCGGCGGCGTCACCTTGCTTCGCTGGCGGCGTGGCTTCGATGCGGGAGCGGGCACTCGGGGTCATCCCAAACTGTTCGGCATATCGGACCATGTCGAGCGCCGCCTTGTTGGCGATCCCGACGATGGGGTTCTGGATGGCGTTCCCGCCGGTCGTCTTGATCATCAGACCGTTGGTGAGCTCGTCGCGGGCCGCCATCTTCGCCAGCGTCTCTTCAGCTTGCTCCCACCGCCCGTAGGCTTGGCAGTAGGCGGCCAGCGCCGCCCGGTCCACCTTGGATAGGAGCCCGGCGACGTAAAGGTCTTGAGAGACCCGGCCCCATTCCACCATAGCGGGCTTGGACAGGAACGGCGGCGGAGGCGGGAGATTAGGCTCAAACTTGGCCTCGTTCTCGTTGAGCTTCCGCTTCCCGGCGTTCCCTCCGACCAGCTTCAAATGAGTGGGCTTTGGTTTGCGTCCTCTGGGTATGCTCATTCGGGCACCGTAGCACGTTCCTCGGCCGCCCGGCGACGTATCTCAAGCTGACGCCGGGTCATCCATGACCGCTTGTATTCGGTGTCCTCAAACAGCTTGGAGAAGCCGGTGATATGCTTCAGGCGCAGGATTTCTTCCGGCTCCATGCCGAGCTCGTTGCAGATTTCGGCGTCGGTCCAGCCGTTGTCGAGCATCTGAAACACCATGCTCGCCATCCCGGCCACGGAGTGCTTCCCCCGGGCGCGGTTGTGCCGGACAGTCGAGGCCATGCGGTCGTTGATCGGCTTGTCGATGACGACGACGGGCAGGAGCCCGTGGTTCCGCTCCCGAATGTCGGCGTTGTTCAGACAGGTGAAGTACCGGTGGAAGCCGTCCACAATGACGTATTCGTCCCGGGCGGCGTCATAGATGGTCACCACCGGCTGGGTGTAGCCGTCATGCTGGATTGACGTATAGAGCAGCCCCATTTCCACCTTGGCGACGGCGTTCGGGTTGTAGTCGTTCGGCTTGACCTTCTCGATGGGCACCCACCGGATATGATCGACCGGCTGGGCTTTCAGGGGCGAAAGTTCGTGCAGGGTCTCCCGGAGGGACAGGATCAGCGCCAATGGGTCATCAGCGGCCGCTATGGCGGCCCGGAGGGTGGCGTGGGTGTCAGGCTGGGTCATCGACGGTCCTTGAGTTGATGGCGAGGCCGCCCTTTTTGCCACGATTGATGCTGTAGGCCCCGTGAGAGGCGGCGAAGACTGACAGCTTGGTCCCGTGAAAATCGTTGGCGAGAATACAGGCGATTTGGGTCTTTAGCAGGACAGGGACCGCCTTTCCGAAGTAACGGCCGTCGTACGCGGCGAAGGTCTCCCGGAAGTACCTTTGGTGCTCCGGATCGCTGATCATATGCTTCAGCAGATGGTCCCGGTACTCCGTCCAGTCCTTGAACATGGGCGGGAGCTTTTTGGGCGTCATGAACTTGTCCTGAAGCTGCCCGGCGGTGTTGATGCCGGACAGGCGGTTCACGATGCGGTTCCATGTGTCTCCTTCAATCTCCTGAAGGAAAAATAGCTGTTTCACCGCGCTTTCGTGGTGGACGTTGCTCACCCGCATATTCGCTACCGGGACGCCGTGCTGGTACATATAGTCGTAGAGGGCGCAATAGTCCCAGCCGTTGTCGTGGATGGCCTTCCAGACGTCCGTATAGGACCAGTCGTAGAGGGGGTACATTGTGAAGTGGCCGATCTTCTTGTCATTGATCCGGCCCCACGTCTCCCCGCCGTAGGTCTCATAGGTCGTGAGACCCTTGAACCGGGCCGGGCTTTCCTCGGCCCGGACGCCCGCGATCTGGACAACCTTCTGGCCCGGCCAGCGCCATTTCTGATAGGCGTCGAAGAGCTCCCCGAAGCGGTCCGTTCCGAAGACGTTATCGTGAACCGAGTTAGGCTCCTTGGGCCTTATCCACTCCTTCCCGGGCTCCCAGCACATCAGCCACGGGTCGGTGGTGCTGGTCGCGTTGAACAGCTTGATCGGGACCTGAAGCCACACCGGGTCCACCCGGGGGTCGTTCATGACGACGCGCATATAGTCAATGACGCATTGCCACTCGGCCTCTTGGTCAATGAAAATGACCGTTAGGGGCAGGCGGCCGCGCTCTTCCGCGACCTTCAACGCGAGGTTCAAACAGATGGTGCTGTCCTTGCCGCCGCTGAAGCCGACACAGACGTTCTCGAACTCATCGAAAAGCCAGTGGATGCGCTTCAGGGCGGCGTCCCATACGTTGTCCTGCTGATAGAACTTCACAGAGCCTTCTCCAACCGGGCGATTGTCTTCTCAAGGCGGACCGCGTTGAGCTCGTTGCCCCGGAACTGCATCCCATGGGCTATAGCGGCGGCGGCCGAATAGCCCATGCCGCAACACCCGTCGAAGAGAATGGCCCCGGGCTCCGCAAAGGGGGCGACAGCGAGCTCGGCCACCTTCTGCCCGGTCATCCCGGCAACCCGCTTCAAGTCACCCACGGAGCCGTCAAAGGAGCCGAAGATGATGACGTTTTCGAGCTTCTTCCCGCCGCCGTTGTACAGCAGCCGGGCGGTTTCGATGTTAGAGAGGCCAATGGCCTTCATGCGCTGGATCGTGTCCTCTTCCCAGCGCAGGCCGGTTTCAATGAAGACTTGGCCGCTGACGTGGGTTTTGATCAGGTTCATGATCCGGTTGATCAGCGTCTCGTACCCGATGGATGGGATGTTCTGGCCGGTGTTCTTGGTCGCCATCGTGGCCCAATACTTCGTGTTGCCCTCACCCCAAGGCGGGTCGCTGTAATAGATTTTGGCCTTCCGGCCGTCAGCGAACAGGTCGTCCACTTGCGGGTGATCGACGCTGGCGTTTGAGACGATGTGAGGGCCGAAGGAGCGGATGGTCATAATAGGTTTCCTTGGTGTTTGATCAGGCGCTTTGCGCGATGGTGAAGTTGCCGAGGGTCGAGACCTTGGCTCCGGGCAGGAAGGCCAGCGCGTCGGCCCCGGCGTGATCCGGCACGTCCGCCATGTGCAGATGCGTCACCGGGACGTAGTCAGGGCTGAAGAACATGAGGAAGTAGCGGCCGCCCGGGGCGAGAAGGTCCGGTAGGCGCTCCCAAGCCTTCGGGGGGGCGTAGGACGGGGAACCGAAGAGCGAGACCACCACGTCAAACTTGCGGTCGGTGTAAAACCGCTCGAACTTGGACGCCACAACGTCCGAACCCGGATGATTTTGCAGCAGCTTCGTCAGCATCCCTTGAGAAGGGTCGATGCCCATGTAGTGACCGGCCGGGCGAATGAGGTCCAACAGGAGGCCGGTCCCACACCCGACGTCGAGAATGTCGCCGCCCGTGTAGTTGAGCGCCCGGGCGGCCGCCTCGTTCTCCGCCAGCGCGGCCGGGCCGGACCACAGGGCGTCATAGGTCGCGGCGATGCCGTCATAGGGCTCCGCCACATCCCGGACCGCCCGGTTGATCAAGGTCGTCTCGGACAGGGGCGCGCCCATCGACCAGTATTTCATGTCGTTGACGTCAAGACGGTCGTACCAGCTGCGACCGTAGCGCTCCTTGTAGCCGTGGTCCCGGATGAACTGGACGACGGCCTCAAACGGGACCGGGCCCTTCCAGCGATTTCGGAGGGTGTACCAGTGCGGGGCGTGAGGCATGGTCTTGGCGAAGACCCACGCATTGTCTAGCAGCGCCTTGGCTACGTCATTGAACGTCCACCCGGCGCGCTTAGGGGCGGGCCACGTCGCCGGGCATAGACGACACCCATCCGTCTCGTCGTTGATCGGGCGGGTGTCGTGGTGGCCGGTTGAGCAGCGTGTCACAGGGCGTCTCGGTTCAGGGTGATCATTTCCGCACAATGCGGGCAGGCGATTTCGATGAGCGTCTGCTTGGCGCGCTCTTGGAACGCGCCGCCCAGCTGGCTGGCGGCCGAGTTCACCTGAGCATCCGTCACGCCCTGCCCGGTCGCGGTCTGCGGCTGGTAGGTCGGCCGATAGTTCTCGTCGGCCTGCCCGGGGCCGCCGCCGAAGGTCGGGAGCTCGGTGATCTGGAAGCCGATGACGTCGGCCCAGCCCGGGTCGATCATCTGAAGGTCGGCCATTTCCATCGAGAACAGCTTGTCGTCCCACGTTGCGTTCAGGGCGATCTGGTTGTCCGCGAGGACGTAGGCGCGCTTTTGGTCGTCGCTCCACCCGGTGACCGTGATGACCGGGACCTCGGCCAGACCCATGTATGAGGCCGCCGCGAACCGGCCGTGACCAGCGAGGATCATTCCCGTTTCGTCGGCCAGAATGGGCACCGTCCAGCCCCACTCCTCAATCGCTCCGGCGATCTGGTCGATTTGCTCTTGTGAATGCTGGCGGGCGTTCACGGGGGACGGCCGGAGCTTTGAGAGCGGAGTGAGCAATGAAGTCTCACTCGCCCACCGCTGGGAGACCGGGTTTGCGGTATTTTTCACCTGATTGATAGCCTTTTTGGTCATTTTTGACCCCCTGTTGCTTATTCGCGGTCGTGTGCAGTTTCCGTCGCCCCCGGTTTCCGGGCGGAACGGCCTCAATCCTCGGACGCCCCCCCGGGGCCTGTCCCCGGTCCATGCCGTCCCCTTGGGGCCTGAAGCAGGGCCACAGCGGGGTTGTCAGGTGAGGCGGCGCAGGCGGTCCCCGTTGAGGAGGCGGGGCTGTAGCACCCCTTCAGGGCGATTGTCTCGGCATCCTGTTTCGGTGTCCGATCCGACCCGGTCTCTTGGGCATGGCTTGCCTCGCGGGGCTGGCTGGCTGGGTCGAGGTCGGGGCAGGGATGGAAGGTGCATGAGGTGTAGAGGCCGAGCGCCCGAGACAATGCCTCACTGAAGCGTTCATGCCACGGCTCTAGGCTCATGCTGGTGGCCTCAGCTACGGACTGGATGAACCGGCTGAAGGCATCCGTGGCGCGAGGGTGTTGCCCGTTGGCTGGCTCACACAGTGGGCAGGGTCCGCCTTCGTAGCAGCGGTCATGAGCGTTCACGCATACCACAGGGCGGGTCATGCTGGTTTGACCCTCCACGATCCACGGTCATAGCGGTATCGGACGCTGTTGATCACAACCTCGTCTCCGTCTCCCCACTTCCCGGTAACAGGGACGGGCAGGGTAGGGGGCGGTGGCGGGGCAGGGCGGGGCGCTTCCGTGGCCAACGGGCTGGCGTCGTTCACGGTCACCGCTACACCGGGGCTGGTGATTGCCGGGTCTGGGTCCGGTCCACCCGGGGCGCAGGATGGGCAGGCGCACCGAGGACGTGAGGCGGTGCGGATGACGGGGCGCAGGGTAGGCTCATGCACCACGACTTCCACCGGGCCCTCTGGCAGGGTCTGCCCGGGGTACAGGGGGGCCAGCATCAGCCGCACGGTGCCCGGCGTGGGGGATGCGGCGGAGCCTGTCACCCGGGCGGTCTCACCGAGGCGGGGCAGGATCAGCCCGAGACGAGCGACGTCTATGTCAATGAAGGTCTGCTGGGGCATGGCGGGATCAGCCGAGGGTTCGGGTGAACAGGGCGAAGGCGGTGCTGCCCAAGGCGGCGACCGCTAACAGGATCACGCTGGTGAGACGGGTGGTGAGGGGGCGGTTGCGCTTCATGCCTTCAGCGACGTCCCTTGGTTGCGGTGTAGAGAGCCGGGGCCCGGTAGGGCGTCCAGCCCGGGGCGGGAGCGTTGGACGTCAGGCGGAGGTCATAGCCTTCCATCATTCGGTCAGTCTCAAACGGGACGGTCATGAAGGTCCGGAACCGGCCGTCGGCATCGGGGGAGCCGAGATACTGGCCGTCAAAGTCCCGGTCAGCCATGATCCGGGCCAACAGGTCCGGGCTCATTGTCCAGCGGACAGGGGTTCCACCTTCCCGGTGAGACTGGCGGAGCATGGCGCTGGCCGTCTGGTAAACAAAGGCCCGGGCGGTAGGGACGTCGGCCGGGACGGTTCTGGTGCTGGCTACCTCTCTCACAGGCCACCTCCTGCTGGGGCGGTGCAGGGCGGCGGGTTCTCGGCCACCCATTCCCGCACCCGGTCGGTGACGTCTTCGGCGTTCACACACTCCCGGGGGACGTGCCAGCGGTCTTGGGCGGCATCCCGGGCTTCATCTACGGTCGCGGCGGTGGTGAAGCCCGCGACGGCTTGCGTGGTCTTCTCGCCGGTCGGGACAATGCCCACCAGCACGAACAGGCGGTTCTCGCTCATATCGGCCATCCGTCTTCTCCACAGGCTACGATCCGGCGCTGGCCAAACTGTTCGCGGGTCCGGGCAGCGTGGCACGGCTCGCATAGGCACCGAATGTTGGCGTCGGTGTCGGTTCCTCCCCGGGCCAGCGGGAGAATGTGGTCTGGGACCGTTGAGGGCTCTATGAGGCCCTTGTCTGCGCAGTCCCGGCACAAGGGTTCAGCCTTCAGCCGCCGGGCGCGCTGCTCAACGCCAGCACGGCCGCGTAGGCGCTCCCCGGGGGGCAGGGGCTTTCTGGCCCGGCTCATGACAGGCCGTCCGCGTCAAGGTCGTCCCGGTAAGCGTCGATCATCTTGCTGAACGCCTTGAGGGTCCGGGTGTAGCGGCCGGGGATCATGCCTGAGAGGATGTAGAACATCACGGCCGTCATGAAGAGGCCTAGACGCTCCCGGCGGCGGTGGCGGCGCGAGGGGGCAACGATGACGTTGGCCGTCCCGGTCCAGACCCGGGTGTCACGAACCCGGTCCTTCAAGCGGTAGAGCGCGTCCTGTCCATCCGTAGGCGGCGGCATCAATGAAGCCTCACCAGCGGGGCATGGAACGGCGGGCCATTCTGATGCTCCACCCTCAACAGGTCGTTGAGCAGCGCGTAGGTCTCGGTCTCGACGCCGTTCTCGTCTTTCCAGAACCGGATCGCCTCCTCAACCGTCAGGATGCGCTCAATGGTCTCGCCCTCGCCTCCGAGGTAGACGAGGTGGACGCGGACCGCTCCATATTCGGTGACGTCTCGTTGGCCCAAAGGGCGCTCCTGCTACTGGTGACGGCCCGGTGGTCTGAGCCTGCCTCACGCGATGCGGTGCAACGCGACACCGCTATTTGCTCATACGCCGGACGCAACGGCAAGAGCTTTTTGACTTTCCTCACGCCGGGCCAACCTCAACATAGGCGATGATGTCGCCTCTGGTCGGACCGGTTCTGTCTGGGTTCCACACCCAGCGCCAATCCATTCGGTTGCTCAACACCGGCATCGGATGAAACTCGGCCATACCATAGAGCTTGACCCGGACCCTCTTCCCCGGCGCAGGGTTCTGACCACCGGACCACGCGATAATGTCACTCATGCCGGGTCGAGCTCCGACCTAAGGAACGTCACCCGGTATAGCGACAGGCGGCCGTCGGCGGTCATCACGATCCGGCCGGTCACTGACCCGGGCGTCTCGGTCTCAGCTTCTAAGGTCTGACCGTCGTACGGATGCGCCCCGGGGCGGATGATGTAGCGGGCCGGGCTCACAGGGCCACCGGGGAAAGCCAGCCGAGACCGTCGCCTTCACGGTCCTTCACCAGCACGTTGTAGGCCAGCGGCGCGTTTCTGGATTGAGACAGCCGGAGCTCATACTGAGTGCCGAGGGCCGCGCATGGGTCATAGGCCATAATGGCCTCCGCTGCCTCCCGGGCGGTGTCATAGACCGCCCGGGGCCCGCGAAGGTTCTGGACCTCGTGGATGACGAGAGCGGCCATGCTCACTCTCCCTCGTAGAAGCACAGGTCGAAGCTGTAGTACGGCTCGACCAGCCGCTTGCCCGCGTCCATCGCAACGAAGCTGGCCGGGATGCCCCACTGGTACGGGCCAGCCTCCCAACAGGCGATCCAGCAGTTCCCGGCGTAATGGTGATCCGCCGGGCCCTTCACCATGCACTCGATTTCGGGCTTCTGGCCCTCCGCCGCCGCATAGGCGCAGAGCACCTTGTGGACGGCCCGGGCGGCGGCCTCGGCCGTCATGCCGGGCTTGAGGGCCTTGGCAATGTCGGCGTTGAGGTCGTGCGAGATAGGCGGGTGGAGGGGCAGGATTTTCAGGTCTGGGCCGATCATGGTCTTCGTCTCCAATGGGGCGGTGCCCCGGGGTTTCAGCTTTGACCCCGGACGTAAGCCTTGGCTTCGTCCTTGGTCATTTCTTCGTGGGTCTCACCGTCAATGATCGTGCCGTTCAGCGCGTCAATGGCAACGCAAAGCAGTTCCTTCTGCTCGGCGGTGTCCTCATGTTGAAAGGCGCAGCCGCTTCCCCCGGCCGTGTGGTAGGCCGAAATAGCGGCATCAAAGCCTTCCGTGGCTGCTTCGTGCCCGGCGACAACGCCGTATTGCAGCATCAGAATGTCGGAAGCGGCGTTGTTCTGGACGGTCATCTTGTGTCTCCGTGGGGATCATCCCCGTTCACCCTCAGACTATGCACGGTTGTTGCGTCTGGCGCAAGTCCCGGGGCGAACTTTTTTCAGCAAATCGCACCGAGCTCTCGACGGACCTCATTGAGGGCGTCTTCGTACCGGGCGACCCGGCCTTCCACCGACCTGTAGCCGACAGTGCCCGGCGTAGTCCGCCAGAGCGCCTTGCAGGCGTTGTGATAGTTGATCCATGCGGTTTCCAGCCGGGACAGGTCGGAGCGCCGGGCGGTGTCCTGAGCGCGCTCTTCGGGGGTCTTGGCGGCCATCAGAAGTTCACCTCGTACAGGCGGCGGCCGCACTTGAGATAGGAGCGGAGCACCTTGGCCCGGACCATCCGGGTGAGCTCTTTCTTGACGGCCTCCGGTGCTTCGGAGGGGATCGGCTGACAATGGATTGCCGCGCCGATGATGGCGAGGCGGTCAGCCGTCATGGCGCTGGCCCAGCAGGCTAGGATCGCGGACCGGAGCATCTGCCCCCATGCGTTGTGGCCGTTGGCGGCGTAGTCGGCGGTGCGGTCCGCCTCAATCAGCTGGCGGGCGGTGCGCTCTTCGGCGGACAGTTCGATGGTAGCCATTTTCGTTCTCCGTGGGGATCATCCCCTTCAGTCCTCGTACTATGCCGAAGGCTTGCGCGGGACGCAAGAGCTTTTTTCACCTGAGCGAAGAAAAACCGCCGGGAGCCAAGGTCGGGGGGGACGGGCTCCGGCGGTTTCGGGCGGCTTTCCCGCCCCCGGTCTCATGATAGCCTCCTATGCGGTCTCTCAGCGGGTGCTGCATCAGGGCCGAAGCCCGGCGGGGATCAGAACGGGATTTCGTCCGGGCAGTCGTTCAGGACGGCCACCCGGTTCCAGTAGCGGCCGTTGAACTGAACCACCTCAATGCCGATGCGCTCGTCTTCTGAGCCGCCGTCGTACAGGCGCTTCCACTCAGCTTCGACCTCGGCTTGAGCCGTGGCAACGTCCGGGCAGCGGCGAACTGGCTCGTACTCGACACCAACCGCCGCGTCATTGATCCAGCTGTAGATGATCGTGCTCTTCCGCCAGCCGTAGTCCCCGGCAATGGGGCCAGAAGCGGCCTGAGAGGGGGCTACAGGCGCGGCCGAGGCGGCCGGGGGCGGAGGGCCGTCCCCAAACAGTTGGGCCAGTGTGCAGCCGCTCACGGTGACCTTGCCGATGCCGTCATCAGCGACGGCGTAGCCGGGTCCGAACTCCGGGGTCTGGCCGACGTAGCGGACAGCGAACCGCTTGGCCGCCGGGTGGGTCTTGAAGGTCCGGCGGGACCGGTAGCCATCGACGCTGCTGTAGGTGACGATCAGTTCCATCACGCGGCGTCCTGTTGAGCGTCTTCGGCACGGGCCAGCTGGTCGATGCGGGCAGAAGCGGCGGCGTGGGCGAGGGCGTGGGTGGCAAAGCCGGTCATCACGCCGAACACCCGGCCGTTGCGGTAAATCTCGTAGCTGAACCGGGTGCGGCGACCCTCAGGCTGGATGGTGATGCGGTGGCAATAGACGTTCATGACGGGTCTCCGTGGGGCGATGCCCCGGGTTGAGGGATGCGGCGGATCAGGCGTTCCGGGCCTGCCAGCCTTTCGCGTCTTCAAGGTACTCGAAGGACTTGGCGATGATGGTCTCGCCGCCCCGGTCAACGATGACCGTGTAGACCCCGGCGCGGTTACGGCGGATTTGGCTCGTAGGAGTGAAGCCGCCGTGGATGCAGGGGCCGTATTTGCTGGTCAGGAAGGTCGGGGCGGTCATGGTCTTGGTCTCCGGCTGCGGTGTGGGGCGTTGCCCCGGTGTAGAAACACTATGCCCATACGTTGCGCGGGACGCAAGCGGTTATTTCACCTTGGCCGAAAAAAAAACCGCCGCGACCCGGAGGTGGCGGCGGTGAAGTGGGGGAGGAAACGCCCAGAGGGCCGGATAGGTCTATGGGAACTCGGGCGGCCGGGCAACCCAAAAGCGTCAGAAGCACACATCGCCGTGAGGGTGCATGGTCTGGACCAATCGCTTCTCGCCGGTCGGTGTCTCCGTGGGGCAGCGCCCCGGGTTGATCAGTCGGCCCAAGCCGGGGCGGCGTCAACGACGGTTCCGCACGGGAAGACCGCCTTGGTGTTGCCAGCGCGGACCTCTCGCCGCCACCAGCCGTGAACCGTCATCCAAGCGCCACCGCTCTCTTCGCGGACCCGGACGTCGGCCACTTCGATGTAGCGCTCCCGGGGAACGAAGAACTCAACACAACGGCCGACCCCTGCTTTACAGGTCCGCTTGCAGATTGCCTTGCCGTCGCGCGTCTCGACTTGGGTTCCCATTTTCGTCTCTCCTGTGGGGCGGTGCCCCGTTGCTGTCCTCACACTATGCACAAGGTTTGCGCGGGACGCAAGAGCTATTTCACCGGGCGGCGTTCTGGATGCGCTTTATCAGCGTCAGAGCAGGCTCCGCCACGATGTAGTATGGCGACGAGCTCCAAGGCTGGCGCATCACGATCTTTCGGCCAGCCGCGCCGAGGTCAATGACCGCCTCGATCCAGTCGGTGTTGATCCAGACCGGCGGAGAGCCGGTTACTATGACCTCAATCACCGCTCACCCCGCTTGCCGTTCAAGGTCTCTGAGACCCGCCCGGCACTGAAGGTCGGCAGGCGGTGGATCACCGCGACTTGGTTTGCGATCTGCTGCTGGCTCCAACCCGGGTTGTGTCGGGCTATCTCCCGGATCGTGGTTTCCATCGCCTCGGTGATGCGGACCCGTGCCCGGGCAGGCGGCCGGGTGCCATACTCGCGCTTTGTCTCGTCGGCTAGCTTCCGGATTTCAGCGGCCCAGCCTTCGCGCCGGGCCATCTCGATCATGGGCGGGTCTATAGGCTCCCGCTTGATAGCCTCTGAGAGAGCGTACAGGGCCAGACGTATCTCGGGGATTGTCCGACGGCTCATTCGTCTTCTCCGGGTTCCAGCACCGCGTCAAGGCCATCCACGGGGGCAGCCCCGCGAAGGTACAGTTCGATCAGGGCGGACAGGGGGCCGCTGACCTCAGTTCGGCCGCGCTCGTAGTCCCGGACGCTGGCTCCGATGTTGCGGCCGGTGAGGCGGAGGGCCCGACCCATCTGGCGCATCGTCAAAGGGCGTCCGAGGCCCCAAAGCTCGCCTAACGCGCCCCGGGCAGCCCGAACGTCTCGGCCTTCCATGAAGCGGTTGAACTCTCGTTCTTGATCAGCCATCAGGCGTCCTTCTTGAGGAGGCCGGGCAGGAACTCTATAGCCCGGCTCATGGGAATGGAGCCGATGCGGTCGATGGACACCGACCCATCGTAGCTCATCCGGCCGATGAAGTATCGAGAGTGAGGCCCGGGCATATTCAGCACGGCTTCAAGGTCCGACCCCTTTTTGAACTCGACGGTCATCCCGGGAATGCCTACCCGGATCGCTTCGGCGTTCCGCTCTCCCTCCGCCCGGCGAGCATCAAAGGTGGCCACCTTCTCTTCCAGCAGCATCATCATTTCGGCCGCCGGTTTCAGCACCCGGCTTTCGATTTGCCGGGCTATGTCAGTCAGCGACCGTTCCGCATCAATGCTGGTGACAGGGGCGGTGCCGAAGGCGGGAACCTTCATCGTTATCTCATGGGGGTACGTCGCCCGCACCTCGGCCCGGCCGAACTTGGAACCGGGCAGGGCGCTGAAAAGCAGGACCACGCCCGACGGCATGATAACCCGGCCGCCCCAGTGGCGGTCCCGCTCGGCGGTGTTGCCGGGGTGCGGAACGCCGCCCACCATCGGGGCCACGTCGGTTGCCAGCCGGTGAATGTCGAGCTCCCGGATCATCCGGCCGAAGCTCTCACGCTCGGTGATGTAGGTCATCAATCTGCCTCCGCCTCAGTGTCTTCCGGGGGGCTGTTGCCCGGGCCGTCCTTCACGATGGAGAACGGGCCCTTGTCAGCGACGGCGTTCGCCCGCGAGGCGGCGGCCTCTCCGAAGCGGTCGATTTCTGGCTGGCCGAAGTCAATGCGAAGGGCACCCTCGGTGCACGTCCCATGCTGGAACGTCAGCTGCATGATTTTCTCGGCCATCCGCTGGATCAAGGTCTCATTGTGAGCCTCTTCCACTTGAGCCCACTTGGTTTCGACGTTCAGCATCGCGTCGGCCCACTCTAAGGCGCTGCCCCCCGAAACGGTGTTGCCCTTGCCGCCGACGCCGTCCGGCCAAACCATGAAGGAAACACCTTCTGAATAGATCGAGCGGACAGTCATGTGACAGGTGATTTCCGCCCTCGGGCCTACGCGCTGGGCCAGAATGTTCAAGCGCTCTCTGATTTCCGTAGGTGTCATGCTTGGTCTCCTTGGGGCGTAGCCCCGGGTGATGCGACAGCGGGGCCGCGTTCGATAATGCTAACCGTGACGTGCTCACGGCCAGCGGCGTAGCGGGCGTTGATGGCAAGCCCGACCAGCACGTCTCGGCTGGCGTTTCCGGGGGCCACAACGGTTATTCCAAACCGCTCACCGACGCCGATAGCGCCGGGGCTGCGGTCTGATCCTTTGATGTAGTATTCGATCATCGTCGTCTCCGTGGGGCACCGCCCCGGTGGTGGCCGCCGCCCCGGGAGGGCAGCGGCCGAGGGGTCAGTACATTCCGGGGAACGACACGTTGTCGAGCTCACCGATGGCGTCTTCAAGCTCTTGGACGAACGTCTCGACTGCATCACGCTGCTCGGTGCGCTCATCGACCTGCTCTTCGGTCACCTCGTCCTCGTCCGGGTCGCCATCTTCCTCGTCGTTCGGATCGTTGGCGGTGAGCTCTTCGTTTTCCTCAAGCCACTGTTGGGCACCGGCCAGCGCCGCGTCGAGCTCCTGCCGGGCGTTGTCCATCCGGCCGGAGCGGCTGTTGGCTGAGGTCCGGGTGTCCTGCGTGTAGGAGACCGGGAAATCGGTGATCCAGTCCGGGCAGTCGATGGATTGAAGCGCATCGACGGCCGCTTCCAGCGCATCCACAGCCTCGGTCACCTCGTCGTACTTCGGAAGGTGCTCCATGCTGTTGCTCTCAAGGCTGGACTGCCACTCTGACATTTCGTCCTTGAGCTCTTCAATGACGGACGTGCCACCTTCAAGGCACCCGCTGATTTCGCCGGAGCGGGGCGAGTTGCGCGATCCGGCCGGGCGGCGCGGGCGCTTGCTCTTCACAGTGTCGTTCATGTTCGTTCTCCGTGGGGCGTCTGCCCCGTTGTTCACCCCTGCACTATGCCCGGGGTTTGCGCGGGACGCAAGCGGTTATTTCAACCTACGTTCCAATCAACCACGCTCGGCCCGGGGCCCCAGCGGATGAAGCCGCCAGCCGTCCGGAGCTTGGCTAGGTCCGGCCGATCTTCGGTAGGCTCATGGCGAAGCATGACCTTCACTCCGAAGCCCGGCCGCCCCTCACCGAAGGCGTTGGCGTAGGCTTCGACCTTGTAGCCGTTGAAGAGCCGCCCCGGGGGGAGCGACGGGGGACCGTCCGGGTACAGGGTGCATAGGAACGAAGCGCGGCACAGGGCCTTCTCAGCGCCATCCAGAGCGAACGTCATGCTTTCACCACCGGATGACCTACCGGGTCGTCGGACTGAAAACCCCGGACCCACATTCGACCTCGGGCAGACGAGAAGGCGTATGGGCACGACAGAATGTCGTCTTGGCGGTCGCGCGCCCGGCGGCCCTCATTGAGGATCGCGAAGGTCAAATCCATTGACAGGAACTCTATTGGCACCCCGTTCATTTCGGCATCCCTCGTTGGCCGCGCGCTGAGAGGCAGGCAGGGCAGTTGACGTTGTTCCAGTTCTCGTGGCCCCGGGCGTGACCGTCGCCGGTCCGGCAAGCGGTCTCCGGCCGGTCAAAGCTGGCCCCGTTCCGGGCGGCCTCGCTGACTTGCCGGTGCTCTTCCCGGGTGAGGAAGCGGTGGACGGTCATGCTCCCCAGCCCCGCTCGGCGGCGTCGGCGCATCGGTCGCACTGATACCCGAGGCGCACGTCCTCCCGGGTGAGGCGGTTCGGCGTGTCGCACGTCGGGCACGGCCGGTCGCGTGGGTTATTCCGCCCGGCGGCGCGAAGGGCGGAGCGGCCACCCGGGTCCGCGAACTGGATGCGGTCCTCGTCGTCGAAGTCGCGGTCGTCATCACCCCGGTCGTCGTAGTCGTAGTAGCACATAGTCAGGGTCTCCGTGGGGCATCGCCCCGGGTTGAAGGATCAGGCACGGATCACCGGGAAGGACCAGCCGCGCCCGGGGTTCTCGTTCCAGCCGACGGCGATGCCGCCTTCCAGCTGCCACCAGCACATCACGTTCCGGTGTTTGCCGAGCCACGCCTTCCGGGGCTCTCCCGGCCCGCCGAACTCGGTAACCACCGGGCGGTCAAGGTGGCGGTTGAGGGCGGCGTCTCCGTAGCCCAGCGCCTCCGGGGGCAGGACGTCGCGGAGGGTCTTCATGCCGCCACCTCAAGGCACAGGCTGTCGATGAACTCGCGGCCCTCGGCCATCCAGCGGTCCAAGGGCAGATCGTTGAGGTACATCGTATAGACGCTGTAGGTCTCGTACCGGATGCACCGGCCGTTCGAGAACTGCTCGTAGCTGAAGTAGTGGTAGCCTTCACCCCGGATCAACTCGACGCTCACGCCGGTCTCGGTCTTCAGGGCCGCTTCAATGTTCCGCTTGGTCAGTTTCATGTCGCTCTCCGTGGGGCGCTGCCCCGTTCACCTTCAAACTATGCACGACTGTTGCGCGGGGCGCAAGCGATTATTTTTCCGCATCGCCATTTAACCCCTGCATGACCTCAACCGCCCGGGCGCGGAGGGTCATTCGATGCTTCAGGTCGGTTTCGATCCGGGCAAGGAACTGCCCCGGGGTCGGCATGAACCGCTGGGTAGACAGGACGCATCGGTCAACGCCAAGGGCGAACAGGTCGGCCGGGACGCCCTGAAGGAGCCGCCACCAGTCCGTCTTGAGCACCTTGGCCTCCCCCTCCGTCAAGCGGACCTCAGGGTAATGAAGCGCCAGCCGCTCAAACTGCACGGCGAAGGCCTCGATCTGGTTGGCTTCGGAGCGCGCCAGAAGCGTCTGGCACTCAGCCCTCAAGGCGTCGGGGCTCGCCTGTTGAAGCAGGACCCGGGCCGGAGCCGTCTGAAGCAATGTCATTCCAGACTGATCGGCTTGCGGCTCGATTGTTGACAGGGCGCTGGTCATTGATCGTTCTCTCGGTGCGGCGTCGGGGCTCATCATGCCAGCCGTCGCGGTTGATCCATGTGGATGGGTGCGGGATGAACTCAGGGTCCGTCCAGTAGGGCAGGAGCCGGTTCAGACCGGCGAGGATAGTTCCAGCCGGATCAGTGTCCCCCGCCTTCCGGAGGCGGACCACAGCCCGGGCGTAGGCGGCTTGCGCGGTCCGCTTGCCGACGCGAAGGGGAAAGACGGGCCAAAGAGCATCAAATCCGTCCGTGCTCGCGCGTATATCTATCTCTCCGTTAGGAGAGAAAGGTTCCCTTACAGGTTCCGTGTCCCGTTTTTGGGACTGTTCGGAGGAAAAAACGGTACTGTTCGCCGGTTTGAAGGGTGCCGTTTTCGGGACTGTTAGGTCAGTAAGTTGTAACTGATAGACTTTTACCTGCTTGGTCGCGCCGACCCGGCGGCCGGTGTCTACCAGAAGGCCTGCCTCCTCAAGCCGGGCGACGGAGGCAATAACGGTTTTCCGGTCCAAGCTGCTCCACTCCGCCAGCCAGTTCACCGACGGATAGGCGTTGCCGCTCTCCTCGTTGTGGCATTGCGCGTAGGCCAGCAGGATCAGCTTGTCGCTGGCGCGGGGGACCCGGGTTTGACCGGCCCACGCAAGGGCGAAGAAGCTCATGCTGGGGCCTCTACAGACTTGCGGTGGGCGGCGGCCAGCATTAGGCTGTTATCTGTCATCGGCGGCCCTCCTACGGCCCTGTGATTGGGCCGGATCGCTTTTGCGGAGCGTCCGGCCCTTCTTTTATGCGCTGCGACTGCATCACCGTCCAGCCGTCTCGGCTGAGGATTTGAACAGTTCTAGTTGGTCTTTGGCTCCGGCCCCTGCGTTTTTCACAACGCTGGCCCACTCCATCCGCTGTAGGTGCTGCCGAGAGCCGTGAGAGACGGTAGAGGCGTCCCGCTTGAGTAGCTGGGCGATGCTCTCCGTCGAATAGCCGCGCTCCCGGAGGGCCGCCATGACGTGATGCCTCGGCCAGCTGATCCGGCGCTCCCGGTTTTCAGGCAGAAGGTCCGCCAGCGACAGGTCGTACTTGGCGGCTACCTCCTCAGCCAGCAGGCGCGCGGCCTCTCCGCACGTTCGGCGGGCCGAGGAGGCTCCCCCGGGGAGACCCACAAAGGGGTCCGGCACCCGGACAATATACAGGCCAAGGCGGTTCTGTAGGATCACGACCCTACCAGCGGGCCTAGCAGGAGCTCACGGGCTGTGACCTTCTTCTTGGTCATGTCCTCAATGAGGAAGGCCCGTTCGGCGTTCGGCCGCATCCTGCCTCGGCGGATGCGCCACGCAGATGTGCGGTCCACGTTCAGGCGCTCGGCCAGCCAGCCGTCATCATAGCCCTTGGGCTTCATCCAGCTTTCCAGCTTGGTCATGGGTTCGGTGTTCGGTGTGTCAGTCATCCCGTGAAAATGCGGCAATGGTGCGCCAGACGCAAGCCGTATTTTGCGCTTGACGCCATTTTGCGCCGGGCGCATAGATAAGGACCGACCCGGGGGCGTTGCCCCGCCATGAAGGATCAATCCAGTGACAGACCCCCGTGACCACCGCCGCGTTGCGGCCATGCAGACCAGCCAAAGCGACAGAGGCTGGGACTTTCGCCCTTCCGACGATCCGCCACTGTGGTTCAAAGCCGTGGCCGACGTGCTGCGCCCGCGTAACATCATCATCCTGCTGGCCCTCGCTGGCGTTATCAGCCTGTGGTGGCTGTGATGAGGGCCGACGAACTCCCCGCTGATATGGAGGCGGTTGTCGCGCGGCTTGAAATGTCGGCAATCGACCCTGTTCCGTGGCCCGACATGCGCGACCTCCTGAAAGCATACCAAGAGCAGCGCCGGGCTTTGGAAACAATCTCTAAGGGCGGCCCTGACACGAACCGCCCGCCCCGCCCAAAATACACGGACGGGTTTGACGAAGGCTGCGCATGGGCTGGCCGCATCGCCCGAGCCGCCCTCAACCAGAAAGGTGATGAACGATGAGCGAGAAACTGTTGCCTTGTCCGTTCTGTGGGGGTGAGGCGTCCGCCGAACAATGCGTAAGGGTCGATTACTATGGCGACTGGGTTGTGGGCTGTGACAACGAACAGTGCTGTGCCAAACCGGAAGTGCTTGCCGCCATCAAAAGCGCCGCCATCGCCGCATGGAACCGCCGCAACCCTCAACCAGAAAGGTGATGAACGATGAGCGAGAAACTGTTGCCTTGTCCGTTCTGTGGGGGCGAGGCCCGCACCTTTGAATACGACGGGGCCAATCAGGCGACCTGCGGAGGAAAACACATCGACTGCGCGGGAACCGACGTTGTGGCCCCTGTCGCTATGTGGAACCGCCGCACCCCTGCAC
>Ga0315909_10000563_pt1 | contig 50397 bp, 71 predicted proteins | sample LakEriMetagenome_11_FD_203527 | JGI IMG/M metagenome (GOLD analysis project Ga0315909, IMG submission 203527) | Freshwater fungal communities from buoy surface, Lake Erie, Ohio, United States - Buoy 2 MA125 | ecosystem: Environmental > Aquatic > Freshwater > Lake | place: USA: Lake Erie, Ohio... | reverse complement strand
CCGACGAGATCATCCACCTGTTCTCGGCTGATCGGCCGCAGCAGACCCGTGGCGTGACGTGCCTGGCGCCGGTGGTGATCACGCTGCGCGACCTGGACGACTACATGGACGCGCAGCTGCTGAAGCAAAAGGTGAGCGCCTGCATGATGGGCGTGATCGTGGACATCGACGGGGCCGGCAACCAGAAGGCGAACATCACCGATCGCATTGAGCCTGGCGCGATGGCCCAGCTGGGGCCTGGGCAAGACGTCCGGTTCTCGAGTCCGCCGAGCGTGGGCGAGATCGACCAGATCATGCGGACGTACCTGCTGCGGACGGCGATGGGTGCGAACGTGCCCTACGAACTGCTGACGGGTGACTTCCAGGGCACCAACTTCAGCGCGGGCCGGCTTGGCTGGCAGAGCTTCAACAAGCAGACGTTGTGCGAGCAGTGGCAGCTGCTGGCGCCGGTGGCGTTCAACCGGGTGTGGGGATGGTGGGCGCGGCAGGCGAGCATCGCTGGTGTGGCGACCGATGGGCTGACGGCTGACTGGACGCCACCGCCACCGCAGGCCTACGACCCGGCGGCTGACACGAAGGCGATCATCCAGAAGATGCGGGCGGGCCTGCTGCCGCCGCAGGAAGCGATCCGGATGGAGGGCCTGGAGCCTGAGGACGTGATCGCGCTGTACGTGGAATGGAACCGCCTGCTGGACGCTGGCGAGGTGGTGCTGGACACCGACCCGAGGAAGGTGAGCGCGGCGGGGTTGACGCAGGCGCGACCGATGGGGTCGGAGCTGCCGCCTGCAGGTGAGCCTCCAGGCGAAGCAACACCACCCCCGCAGGTGACGCCTGCAGGGTCACCCTAGAATCAAGAAGCCGTAGGAGCTGCCATGAGCGAAGGTCTGCTGCAGACCAGGGCGATGTTCGAGCCGTCGACGATCAACGTCGAGGAGCGAACTGTTGAGCTGGTGTGGAGCACCGGCGCCCAGGTGCGTCGTGCGAGTTGGTCGCGCGGCGACTACATCGAGGAGCTGAGCATGGCGCCTGGCGCTGTGCGCCTGGACCGCCTGAACAAGGGGGCGCCGCTGCTCGATGCGCACGACTCCTACTCGCTGCGCAGCCAGATCGGCGTCGTGCAGCGAGCATGGCTGAACGGCAACGAGGGCCGCGCCCTGGTGAAGTTCAGCCGGCGCGATGACGTGGAGAGCATCTTCCAGGATGTGATCGACGGCATCTATCGCAACGTGTCTGTGGGCTACAAGGTCCACAAGACCGAGCGTGACGAGACCGGCACAGTGCCGGTTGAGCGCGCAGTGGACTGGGAGCCGTATGAGCTCTCGCTGGTCCCGATCCCGGCCGACGCCGGGGCCCAGGTGCGTTCTGAGGAACCGCCTGCAACCCAACCTGAAAAGGAACGATCCATGACCCTTCCCGCTGATGGGGTGCAGGCTCCCGAGCCCACCCAGGACAACGAGACCCGAGCTGCTGCGCCTGCTGCTGCTCCCGCCCCTGCCCCGGCCGCCCCTGTGGTGAATGCCGATGAGGTGCGTGCCGGCGAGCGCCGCCGCGTGACCGACATCATGGACGCCTGCCGCAAGGCCGGCATCGATGGTGGGTTCGCCGAGCAGCTGATTGCTGATGGCACCCCGATCGACCAGGCCCGCGCTGCGATCATCGACAAGATGGCTGAGCGCCAGTCCAGCCAGCCGCAGACCATGATCGGCCGCGTTGATGTTGGCACCGACCACGGCGAGAAGCGCGTCGAGGCGATGCTCCACGCCCTGGAGGCCCGCTCCGGCATGCGGAAGTGGGATGAAGGCGGCGCCCGCGAGTACCTGGGCACCACCCTGCTGGACATGGCGCGCGAGTGCGTGGAGCGCTCGGGTGTGAGCACCAAGGGGATGAGCAAGGAGGAGCTGGCCGGCCGTGCCATGCACTCCACCACCGACTTCCCCCTGCTGCTGACCAGCATCCAGCGCGTGACGCTGAAGGGCGCCTATGAAGCGGAGCGCCAGACCTGGCGGCCGCTGGCGGAGCAGCGCAACCTGCCCGACTTCCGCGAGATGAAGGAGATCGAGGTGGGCGGCCAGATGCTGCCTGAGGAGCTCAAGGAGCAGGGCGAGTACAAGAGCGGCACCGTGCAGGAGCAGGGCGGCAGCTGGAAGCTGAGCGAGTACGGGAAGAAGGTGCTGGTCGGCCGCCGGCTGATCATCAACGACAACCTGGGCTACATCACCCGGATCATCCAGGTGCTGGGCCGTGGCGTCGCCACGTTCGAGGCCAACATGATGTGGGCCCTGATCACCGGCAACGCGAAGTGCACCAGCGACAACCTGGCCCTGTTCCACGCCAACCACAACAACACCGGCACCGGCGTGATCGGTGAGGCGGCGATCTCCGAGGCGCGTCAGAAGATGCGCAACCAGAAGGACTTCACCGGCAAGAACCCGCTGTATGTGACCCCGCGTTACATCCTGCTGCCGACGGTGCTGGAGACTGCGTTCGACAAGTTCAACACCACGATCATCCCGAACCAGACCAGCAACGTGAACATCTTCTCGGGCTACCTGGAGAAGATCGTCGAGCCTCGCCTGGATGCGAGCAGCCTGCAGCAGTTCTACATCGTGGGCGACTACCCCGGCGTGGACAAGCTGGTCTACGGCTACCTGGAGGGCGAAGGCGGACCCAGCATCGAGTCCGTGTCGGGGCGTGATCCTGACGGTGTGACCACCTACCTGCGTCACAGCTTCGGCGCCCATGTGCCGCAGCACCAGGCCTTCTACCGCTCCAGCGGTGTGAACGCTTGATCTGAGCCGATCCAATCAACCACTGTCTGAGGACTGAATCATGAAGGGTTACGATCCGAGCACCGGTCTGGGTTACATCCAGACCGGCCGCTATCTCGAAGTCACGCTGCCCTATGCCCGCAGCGGCGGGCAGGGCGTGCTGGTGGGCGACATCTTCGGCATCTGCACCGTGGACGGTGCGCAAGGCGAAGTGATCAACATCGACACCGAGTGCGTCTATGGACTGGTTGCTGCGACTGGCAGCGGCAACGATGCGGCCCAGGGCGCTGCGGCGTACTGGGATGACACCAACAAGCGGATCACGCCGCAGGCATCGACGCACAAGAAGGTGGGCAACTTCGTAACTGCGAAGACCACCACGCAAGCGTTCGCGTCGGTGAAGATCGGCTGATGCTGAACGACCTGGCGAACAGGGCGCTGAGGGCTGTGGTGCGGGTGATGGGGGAACCCATCACCTACACCAGGTCTGGGCAGGCCACGGCCGCCAGGGGTGTGTTTCAGGCATCGCATGTTGGGTTGGATCCAGAGACCGGCGTGCGTGTGAACAGCACGCAGCCGGTGCTGCTGGTGAGTTTCGAGGATCTGCTGTTCAAGCCCAGACAGGGCGACACGGTAGAGGTGGCGGGGAGTGTGTTCCAGGTGCGTGATCCCCAGCCGGATGGCCACGATGGGTGGCTGCTGATGCTGCACCGGACCCAGCCATGACCCACCGCCGCACCGAGCTCCGCACAGCCTTCGTCGCCCGGCTGGGGCAGAACATCACCCCGCCGCCCGCACAGGGTCAGCAGCCTGGCGCGCCGACCTATCGCACCGCTGCAGAGGAGCGCGTGCACTCCGGCCGGCTGATGCCCGTAGAGGAGCCCGCATTGCCGGCCATCATCGTCCACACGCGCGAACCGGAGAAGATCCTCCGCCGCAGCTCATCCGGCTGGAATGGCTTCGAGGAGCGCCGCTGCATCGTCTCCATCGTCGTCGTCGCCCAGAGCTTCGACGACCTGGACGCCGACCTCGACACGATCGCCAACCAGGTAGAGGCCGCCCTCCAGGCCTGGACCATCCCAGGCTTCGAGTCATCTGATCCGTTCCTGGTCGACTCGGACATGGCCGATCCTGAGTTCGAGGGCAGCCTGGCCACGTCCGTTCGCACCCTCCGCTACAGCGTCGACTACATGACCCCCTACCGCGCCTGCAGCGATCCCTACGTCGACACCGACGCCGCGGCCGGCGATGGCCCCCTGGAGCGCAGCGGCGCTTATCCTGGTGGCCAAGTCACCCCTGGCTGCCCAGCCGACAACACTGGCGAGGTGTGCCCCATCGGCACGGCCGAGCTGTTCTCTCAAGAGGAGCCGATCAACTGATGGCCATCACCCGCAAGACCCGCGCCCGCTCCAAGGAAGGCCAGTTCAAGGGCGACGACCCTTCTACCCCAACCGTGAATGAAGCCTGGGTGACAGCCGCCAGCCTGGCGGAGTTCATCGGCATCGACGGCAACCCGGCCCGTCTGGAGCAGGCCATCGACCTTGCCAGTGCTGCAGCAGCCGCAGAGCTCGGCATCCCTTCCCTCCCCGCCGTCCTGCCCCACCCCCTCGCCCAGGCGGTCAAGCTGCTTGCGTCCAAGCTGCTGATCACCGACGAGCTGGACGAGCCGCCCGCTGCAGCTGACCTCCCCCTGGTGGTGCGTTACTACCTCAAGGTCTACGCCAGTGCTCAGGGTTAATCGCGACACCCAGATCACATCTGGCGTCGGTGCGATGGAGCACACCGAGGCCAGCCGCCGCATTGCCAACGTCATCCGCTACGGCGTCGTCAAGGAGACCGACTACGAGAAGGCGCTGATCCGGGTGGAGCTCCAGGACGGTGAGCTGCTCACCGACTGGATCCCATGGGTCACCCTTCGGGCCGGCAATGACAAGTTCTGGTGGGCGCCGGAGGAAGGCGAGGTGATGCTGCTGCTGGCCCCGTCGGGTGAGCTGGCCAATGCCGTCGCCCTGCCCGCTGCATTCAGCAACCAGAACCAGAACGCGACCGAGCCCACTGTTCAGCGGCAGACCTTCGAGGATGGCACGGTGATCGAGTACGACCGGGCTGCGCACCGCTACACGATCGACGCCACGGCCAGCGACAGCGAGGTGATCGTGAAGGCTGGCATCATCCACCTCAACCCGACCAGCTGATGCCAGAGGTCGCGCGCGTGGGAGATGCCGGCAGCCACGGCGGCACGATCATCACCGGCAGCGAGGACGTGCTGACCAACGGCATCGGCACCGCCAGGGTGGGCGACACGTACAACTGCCCCATCCACGGGCCCAACCCGATCGTGACCGGCAGCCCGGACATCACCGCCAACAGCATGCCCGTGGCGCGCGTGGGGGATCAGACTGCATGCGGGGCCACCATCACCGAAGGCAGCCCCGACACGCTCGCCAACTGAGGAGGCACCATGGCTGGGATGAGCCGGACAACGGGCGAGGCCCTGGGCGGGTTCGACCACCTGCGCCAGTCCATCCAGGACATTCTCACCACACCGGTAGGGAGCCGCGTGCATCGGCGGGACTATGGCAGCCGGCTGACGCAGCTGGTCGATCGGCCCGTCAACCAGTCCCTGGTGTCGGAGCTGGTGGCGGCCACCGCCGAAGCGCTGGACCGGTGGGAACCGCGGCTGAAGCTGGACGAAGTGCAGATCGATTCGGTGAGCGAGAATGGGCAGATCGAGCTGAGCCTTGTTGGCTACTATCTGGTCAACGGTCAGCGCATCACGCTTGAGGGGCTGGTGGTCTGATGACGACGATCGACTTCAGCTCCATCCCGGCGCCGATCATCATCGAGGAGCTGGACTACGAGGCGATCCTCGAGGAGATGATCGCTGATCTGCAGGCCCGCGACCCGTCCTACACCGAGATCCTGGAGTCGGACCCGGGCGTGAAGATCCTCGAGGTGGCAGCCGCGCGTGAGCTGACGCTCAGGCAGCGGGTGAACGATGCGCTGCGGGCCACCCTGCTGCGCTTCGCCATCGGCGCGGACATGGACAACCTGGCAGCGTTCTATGGCGTCACCAGGCTGCTGGATGAAGACGACGAAGCGCTGCGCCTGCGCACCATCGAGCGGATCATGGGCAGCAGCACCGCCGGCGGCGCGGCATGGTATCGCTACCAGGCGCTGACGGCTGACGATCGGGTGAAGGACGCAGCGGTGAGCAGCCCGGAGCCCGGCGAGGTGCTGGTGTCGATCCTGAGCGACGAGGCCTACGAGGTGGCGACGGCCGCCGGCGAGGCGCTGGATGTGCTCGGCGAGAACTTCGGGGTGGCGCGAACGACCGGCGAGACGGATGCGGCCTACCGCGCGCGGATCCTGGCAGCGGTCGATGAAGCCGGCGGTGCAGGGCTGGCCAGCCAGGACCTGCTCGATGCCGTCGACGATCGCCTGCAGGCTGATGACGTCCGCGTGCTCACCGACACGGTGACGGTGGAAGGCGCCACGATTATCCCGGTGGATGTGACCGCCCAGGTGTGGCTCTACCCGGAGACCCATGAGGCGGTGTTCGAGGGGCTGGAGCAGCGGCTGAAGGATGCGTTCGCGGCGCAGTCTGGCCTGGGGTGGGACGTGACGACCAGCTGGCTGATCACGCAGCTGCATCCCGCCGGAGTACAGCGCGTGATCTTGACAGCGCCAGCAGCAAACGTAGTGTGTTCGGCGAGTGATGCGCCGGCACTGGGCAGCATCACCCTGACCCTGGCGGGTCGTGATCGATGAGTCGATACGACCTGCTGCCGCCAAACGCGACGCAGCTTGAGCGCGATCTGTCGCGAGCAAGCAGTTTCCTGGAGCGCATCGGGCGGCCGGTGCCAACGATCCGCACCGCCAAGCGCATCAACATTCCCGACGGCGTGGTGCCGTGGCTGGTCTATGAGTATGGCCTGGGGGAGCTGCTGCCGTACCTGTCGGATCAGCGGCAGGCGATCGCCGAGGGTGTGCTGTGGCAGCGGGTGCGAGGGACGCCAGCAGCGCTGAAGATTGGCCTGAGCTGGATCGGCCTGATCGCAGAGCTGGAGGAGTCCGAGGCAGGGACGCTGCGATGGGCCGAGTACCAGCTGGGTCTGGAGGCTGCACCCAACGGGCTGGAGCAGATCGGTCGGCTGGTGGGGATTGCGCGGATCAGCCAGCCAATCCGCAGCCGGCTGTTCCGGGTGTATGGGGGCTATGACGAGCGGCGGTTCCTGCTGGACTATCACCTGCTGGGCGAGGGCCTGCTGTGTGATCACAGCGGTGTCTACGACCTGGAGCCAGGCTGGCCGCAGCTGAGTTTCGGGCAGCGGTTCGGCGCATGGGTGGTTGCTGGTGTGTCGGTGAGCAATGCGCGCGCGCGGTCGCATGGCGCGCGTGTGGAGTATCCCGACCGGTGGCTGCTGGACCGCGACCTGCTGGACGACGGGTGGCATGTGCTCAACCACCCAGTGGTGCACAACTCATCGAGCGAAGGTGCGCGGCGGTGGGGTTCGAGCGCATCGACAGATCAGGTAAGCTACTGGGACCAGCGGACGTGGGCCGAGGCTGAGGTGTGGACTGTGCCCGATAGTGCGCAGGCAGGGCTGAGGATCAGCAGGACAGTGCAGTGGGACGGCGAGGAATGGTGGGGCCCCTGGGTGCAGGGCTGGTGGTGGGAGGATAGGATGTATGCGGACTGGGTTGGAGACTGATTGATGGCGGCCCCGAACCTGAGGAGCCCCGACACGATCACGTCGATCATCGGGAAGACCCAGCCGTATAGCTGCACCACGTCTCATTCGAGCGCGCTGAGCAACGGTGCGGGCAGCAACAAGGTGCTGCGGGTGAGTGCCATCACGGCATCAAACGTGGATGGCGCGGCAGGGTTCGAGGTGGATGTGTCGTTCCGCCGTGCTGGTGTGGACACCTACATGGCGAAGACGGTGACGGTGCAAGCGGACCAGGCGCTGGTGGTGCGCAGCCGGGAAGAGATCCTGTACCTGGAGGAAGGCGACGCGATTTTCGCGAAGGCCAATGTGGCAGGGAAGATCGACCTGCTGATCACCTACGAAGAGATTATCTGAGGACTGACCGATGGCCTGCACCAGGGAAATTTACACAGCGACAGCTACATGGACTGCATCACAGTTGGCCACGCTGTTCCGCGATGCGTTCATTGATGCTGGGCTGATGACGGATTGGTTCGATTCGTTCCTGAGCGGCAGCATCGAGAATCGGATCCTGGAAGTCACCTACGACGGGACCAAGGCATACGGCAAAACTTACTACTGGTTTATGTTCTCGACCAGTGGAGTGTTTCTCCATGTGGCGACAGGGTGGAATCCTGCGACGGATCAGCCAACTGGCACGCAGTATCTGGACTTCTTCTCCACCACGACGAACGCAACAACTAACCACTCGCAAATCTTCAGCGCATCTGCAGCCAACACTGTGGAACTGGTGCGCTACACCAGTGGAGCGGACACTGATCAGAGCTGGTTTATTATTAAGAGCGGCACGACTCGGCGTTGCTTCACAATCGTCAATGACGCCATGACGGTGCAGCCGTGGATGGATTTGGCAGAGGGCTTTTTCGCTGGGTTTGGCTGGATATATCCGAGAACTGGAGGTGCTTCTACCCCTCGTCGCTATGGCACCCTAGCTTTTATGCGCGGTCCGGCATTGCGGCGAGACTTAGTGCTTGGCACCTCATTAAACCAAGCTACCGACCCAAATTTTTACTCCGGACAATTGACTACATCCGGCGGTCCAAGCAACAAAACGATTTTGGCGTATGGAGCTGTTGGCAACGCACCCAACACTAATTCACCCAATAACCAGCTCAACGGCGAGGCGTTTGAGGCCGATGCTGTTAATAGCGCTGCCGCTATTGGAGGACATCCCGGCGCCATCATCCTCCCCAACAACTTCAGCGGCACCAATCCAGCATTCACCAGCAACAGCAATCCCATCTTCCACAGCCTGACGTGGAACCCATACATCACGGAATCTCTGCCTGCAGACTTCGGCCTGACATTCCACTACGCCACCAATTCATTCAGCCAGGGTGACACCTTCGTGGTGAGCGCTGGCACCGAGGAGTGGGAAGTCCTTGACTTCGCCGCTAACGCCTCTGCTGTGACCGGCGCCTCTCCGCTATTCCTCGCTCGGATGGTCTGATGGCAACAATCAACCAATCCCCTGCAGGCCAGGCCAGCGTCACGCTCTCGGGGATCAGTTTCAACAGCATCGTTGCCACCGCCACGCCGGTTCGCATACCAGCGCGGTTCACTGTTGAGGGCGGGAGCGTTGCGATTTCGTTTGGCGGCGCAGGCGACCCAGCACCCGCCTCTCCGATCCGGGCATTCCCCAAGCTCCGCGTTCGCACTTAAACTCTCACCGACGGACTTCCCAGGATGGCGACTCTCGTAACCTCAGGCCGCACCGCCATCGCTGATTCCATCCGCGACGGCGCCCTCTTCATGGGCTGGGGGGCAGGCCTCGTCGCATGGGACACTGCCTTCGTCACCGAAGACACCTCCAAGACTCAGCTCGTCACGCCCGTCGGCTACCGCAAGCTCACCGAATCTGCCTTCTGCACCCCCAACGCAAACGGCACCATCGTCGTCCCCACCGGCAACTTCAACGTCTCCCAGACCCCCACCAATCACCTCTACCTCCGCTTCACCTTCGACTTCGACGACGCGCCGACCGCTCAGATCCGCGAGACCGCCGTCTTCCTTGGCACCGTCACCGACCCCGCCCTCCCGCTGGGTCAGATGTACTTCTCCCCAGCGCAGGTCACCAACCCTGGCACCATGCTGGTTGCCGAGAACGTCCCGCGCATCAACCGCACCGCCGCAACGCGCGAGACCTTCGAGTTCGTCGTCACCTTCTGAGGCCTGAACCGTGACCCTGACCCAGTACTACAACCGGTTCAACGCAGCCCAGGGCTACGACGAGCTCCTGTTCCGCGCTGCCAAGGGCCTCCAGTCCGCCGAGCTGAACGAGATCCAATCGACCCAGTTCGATCGGCTCAAGCGCATCGCCGACGTCCTGTTCAAGGACGGCGCCGTCATCCGCAACGGCCAGGCGATCATCGATCCCGTCTCCGGCGTCACCCAGATGGAGGCCGGCGCCATCTACGTGGTCGGTGCTGTCCGCGAGGTGGCCGCCGCCACCTTCACCATCCCGGTCATCGGTGAGCTGCAGATCGGCATCCGCATCACCACCGCCGAGATCACCGAACTCGAAGATCCTGCCCTGCGGGATCCAGCTGTCGGCACCCGCAACTACCAGGAGCCTGGCGCTGGCCGCCTCCGCCGCCTCGCCGCCTGGGGCTGGTCGGGCGATGGTGGCACCGGCGACTTCTACCCGGTCTACACCGTTCGCGATGGCTCGCTGCTCACCCAGACCCAGCCGCCGGTCCTCGACCCAGTCCTGCAGCTCATCGCCCGCTACGACCGCGAGAGCAACGGCAACTACGCCGTCCGGGGGATGGACGTCCAGCCGGCTGGCCTGGTCTCCGGTAGCCAGGTGTTCACCGTCAACGATGGCGTCGCCAACGTCCTCGGCTTCAAGGTCGACAAGCTCACCTCCACCCGCCTCAGCTACGCCGAAGACCCGGACCTGGAGACGATCGCCAACGAGCCGAAGACCTCGGCATCGGCCTCGGCCCAGACCGTCACCCTGAACTACAAGCCGCTGTCGTCCATTCAGGACGTCGTGATCACGGCGCAGAAGACCGTCACCGTGAACCGCGGCGGCTTCTCTGGTGGCACCGATCCCTTCCCCGATACTGCCATCCTCAGCATCCAGTCGGTCACCCAGGGCGGCACCACCTACACCGCAACCACCGACTACCTGTTGGTGGGCGACACCATCAGCTGGTCGCCTGCCGGCGCTGAACCTGCCCCGGGCAGCACCTACTCCGTCACCTACCGCTACCTCACCAGCGTTACCCCGACCAGCATCAATCTCGCCGCTGGCACCTTCTCCGTCACCGGCGCAGTCGCTGGCACCCTGATCCTCGTCGACTACATCTGGAAGCTGCCCCGCACCGACATCCTGGCGGTGAACAGCATCGGCGAGTTCATCCGGATCAAAGGCGAGAGCTCCAGGTTCGGCAGCCCCAAGCCGTTCGTGCCATCCTCCCTCCTGGCCCTGGCAACGATCACCAACGCCTGGGGGCAGGTGGCCCTGGTCGACAACGACGCCATCCGCGTCACCGACATGGGCGAGCTGCGCAAGGTTCGCAACTCCATCGTCGAGCTGTTTGGCCTCATCGCCCTGGAGCGCCTCAAGACCGACATCTCAAGCCGCGAGCCCACCAGCAAGTCCGGCGTCTTCGTCGATCCGTTCTTCGATGACGACCTCCGCGACGATGGCATCACCCAGGATGCGGTGATCATCGACGGCGAGCTGCAGCTGCCGATCGCGTCCACCAATGTCCCAGCCTCGACCAACCACAAGGCCACCTGGCTGCTGCCTTACGAGGATGAGTTTCTGATCGTTCAGCGGCTGCGCACCGGCAGCATGAAGATCAACCCCTACCAGGCCTTCGCACCGCCGCCGGCACTCGTCACCCTCAACCCATCGGTCGACCAGTGGACGGTGGTGGAGAACATGGTGACCGAGCAGACCCGCCGGTTCATCGACCCCACCCTCGTGGCCCGCAGCGGGGACCGCACGATAACCTTCACCAGAGAGCTGGTCGAAACGACCAGGACTGAAGTGGAGTTCCTCCGCCAGATCGCAGTCGAGTTCATCGTCGAGGGCTTCGGCGCTGGCGAGCAGCTGGTGCTCCTCGAGTTCGACGGCATCGACATCACCCCCCTCTGAGGCCTGAGCAATGCCATTCTCAGCAAACAGCAACGGCATCCTGACGGGGCAGTTCACCATCCCGGCCAACGTCCCTGCCGGCACCAAGCTGGTCGAGTTCACCGGCGCTGGCGGCACCTACGGCGCTGGCCAGTTCACCGGCCGCGGCGAGCTTCTCGTTCGCCGCATCGTCCGCACCCGCGCGATCGGTCGACCCATCGACCCCCTCGCCCAGACCTTCACCCTCACCCGTGGCCGGCACGTGACGGCCGTGGACATCACCTTCACCACCAAGGGCGGCAGCGAGCCGGTGCAGGTGGAGATCCGCGAGGTTGAGAACGGCATTCCCACCCAGACCGTCCTGGCCGATGCCCGCATCCGCGCAGCTGACATCGACGTCACCGCCAACTGGGTGCGGGCGACGTTCGACACCCCGGTATGGCTGGAGGGCAGCCGTGAGTACGCCCTGGTGCTGCTCACGAACGACGCCAACCACGCCGTCGCTGTGGCCGAGCTGGGCAAGTACGACGCCAGCGCTCAGCAGTGGGTCACATCCCAGCCCTACACCGTGGGCGTGCTGCTGAGCAGCAGCAATGCTTCCACCTGGACGCCGCATCAGGAGAAGGATCTGCGGTTCCGGCTGATCGGCGCACGGTTCACCAGCACGACTCGCGACGTCGAGCTGGGCAGCGCTGCTGCCACCAACATCTCGGACCTGCTGGGCGTCGCACCATTCGATCGCCCCACCGCTGCCACCAGCCTGGCGTTCAACTTCCGCCGTGGTGACGGCACCATCTTCCGTGCGCAGCCTGGCCAGCCGATCAGATTCGACACCCGCCAGACCGCTGACTTCGCCCTGGTCGCCAAGCTCACCGGCAACGAGTTCGAGTCGCCGGTGCTATTCCCCGGTGCACAGCAGGTGCGTGGCGACCTCGACGAGAGTGCCATCTACGTCACCCGCCAGATCGCGGTCGGCACCAGCAAGGTGATCAAGGTGATCTTCGACGCGATCCTGCCCGGCTCCGCCCTGGTCCAGGCGGCCTATGAAACCGCCACCGCTGGCACCTTCCAGACCCTGAGCAACCCGACCGCCACCCAGCTGGGCGATGGCCTGGTGGAGTACGCCTACAGCTCCAGCACGGTGACGCTGACCAACACCCGGGTGCGGCTGACGCTGACCGGGAACACGGTCAACCGTCCGCGCGTCCGCAACCTCCGCGTCGTGGTGGTGTGACATGACGATCCAACAGGTCACGACCAACCGGTCGTATCCCAAGCCGAACGTCGCCAACCAGCTGGTCGTTGACGTGGAGCGCCTGCGGCTGGCGCTCGATGCGATCGACACGGACATGGCCGCCAGGCCCACCTCCACGGCGGTTGACACACTGATCAGCGCTGCCATCGCCAACGTGATTGCCGGCGCCCCTGGGGCCCTCGACACGCTCGATGAGCTGGCGGCCGCGCTGGGCGACAACGCCAACTTCGCCGCCACCGTCGCCAACAGCCTGGCCTCGATCAACACCGCCCTGGGCGATCGCTACACCAAGGCCGAGGCCGATGCCCGCTACGTGCAGGGTGCCGTGCAGGTCGAGACCATGTTCACGGCCGCCGCCGGGCAGGTCGCCTTCGGCCTCACCTCGCCGATCATCAACAAGCCCTCGGCGCTGGTCACAGTGGACGGTGTGGTGCAGCCGACCAGCGAGTACAGCATCAGCCAGGACGGACTTACCCTCACCCTCTCCGAGGCGCCTGGTGCAGGTGCGGCGGTGCGAGTGCTGGCGCTGTCGGTGGCCGCCGCCGGCGCCCCAGCTGATGACACCATCACCACGCCCAAGCTGCGCGATGGTGGCGTCACCATCCCCAAGCTGGCATTCGAGGGCGGCGCGCTGTCGGGCTTCCGAAACGCGATCATCAACGGCAACTTCGACTTCTGGCAGCGCCGCACCTCGTTCAGCGGCAGCCAGAGCGGGTTCGTCGCAGACCGCTGGCAGACCGTCGTGACCGGCTCAACCCACGACACCAGCCAGCAAGCGTTCACGGTGGGGCAGACGGCGGTGCCGAACAACCCCCGCTTCTTCTGCCGCGTCGCTGCTGCATCCGTCCCCGGCACCGGCAACTTCTGCTACCTGCGGCAGCCGATCGAAGACGTCCGCACCTTCGCCGGCCAGACCTGCACGGTGACGTTCTGGGCGAAGGCAGACGCGGCACGGTCAATCGCCGTCGAGCTGATGCAACAGTTCGGCACGCTCGTCACTCCACAGGTGACCGGCATCGGCACCACCAAAGTCACGCTCGGCACCAGCTGGCAGAAGATCACCGTCACTGCTCAGGTTCCCTCGATCGCCAACAAGGCGCTGGGCAACGACAGTGACACCAGCCTGGAGCTGCTGATCTGGTTCGATGCCGGCGCCAACTTCAACAGCCGCACCGCTTCGCTCGGGCAGCAGTCCGGCACGTTCGACATTGCGCAGGTGCAGATCGAAGCAGGCCCTGCCCCCACGCCCTTTGAGCGGCGCCCACAGGCAGTCGAGCTCGACCTCTGCCAGCGGTATTACGAGCTGTCGGCCTATGCGATTCCGGCCAGCGGCCTGCGCGTGATGGGCCAGTGGTCCAGCAAGAAGCGCACGACACCAGACATCCAGATCGAGGAAGTGCTGGATGGCAGCGGCGGCACTGTCATCCCGGTCGGGGTGAACGCCTTCAGGGTGAGCACCTATGCCACAACTGAATCTCGCGTGGTAATCAGCGGCCGCGCTGAACTCTGATCCTTCACCTCGTTTCACCATGCCACTGCAGAGGATTCCCGGCGCGATGGTGTCGGACGGAACAATCGATACACCAGACCTCAAGAATGGCTGCGTGACGGCAGAGAAGCTGGCGGCAGGGGTGTCGTTCGCCCCGACCTGGGTGCATTTCGACGGCACGGCTGCGGCGAACCAGACCGCGACCTACAGCCAGTCCGGCACCACGATCACGATCAACTTCACCAACCATGGCCGCCAGGTGGGCCACATCGTCAGCTGCGACTTCACCTCGGGCACCGCGACCGACAACACCTTCATCGTCGCCAGCGTGCCCGGGCCCAACAGCTTCACCGTGACGGCAGCGACCAGCGCAACCACCAGCGGCAGCGTCGTGCTCAAGGGCTGCCCCGTGGGCGCGGGCAACAACGTCGCCAGCATCGCCGACTGCGGCGACGGCGACTACGGCATCAACTTCACCACGCCGTTCATCGACGGCAACTATGCCGCGATGGGGATGGGCAACTCCGTCGCCACCAACAACCCCAAGACGGTCGTCAACATCCGCTCCGCCGGCAATCTGCTGGCACCGACCACCAAGACCGCCAACGCCCTGCGGATCCTGGTCGGCTCCACCAACCAGACGCCCCCGGCTGGGCACGACTCGGCCAGCGTCAGCCTGCTGATCATTCGCTGAATCAGCTCACCCTAGAATCAACCCGACAGGAGGACCGCTCCGCATGACCACGAACTTCCTTCACGGCGTAGAGGTTCTCCAGATCGACACTGGGGCCCGGCCGATCCAGACCATCCGCTCCAGCGTCATCGGCCTGGTCGGCACTGCGCCCGACGCTGATGCCCAGAAGTTTCCGCTGAACACCCCGGTGCTCATCACCCGGCGGTCGGAGATGTCCGGCATCGGCGAGAACGGCACCCTGCCCACCGCCCTGGACCTGATCTACGACCAGGCCGGTGCTGTCGTGGTGGTGATCCGGGTTGAGGGCGCGAGCGAGAGCGCGATCATCGACAACATCCGCGGCGGCGTCACCGGCGGCGGCAGCTACACCGGCGTCCATGCCTTCATGGCAGCCGAAAACGCTGTGGGCTTTGCGCCGCGCATCCTGATCGCCCCCGGCTACACCCACCAGCGCACCAGCAACGGGATCCTCAGCATCGCCGTTCAGACCGAGGGCTCGGGCTACACCACTGCCCCGGCGGTCACCATCACCAGCGGCGGCGGCACCGGCGCGACGGCCGTGGCAGTGCTCGGCACCGGCGCCAACTCCGGCAAGGTGGTGAGCATCACCATCACTAACCCCGGCAAGAACTACGCCACCAACCCGACCGTCACGATCGCAGCGCCCCCGGCCGGCGGCGTGCAGGCTGTGGCCGGCACCGTGCAGCGCGGCACCGTGCGCTCTGAGGTGCTGGCCGAGATGGTCGGCATCGCGCAGCGCCTGCGCGCGGTGATCGTCGCCGATGGCCCCAACACCACCGACGCTGACGCGATCCAGATCGCCGACGACTTCGGCAGCGACCGCATCTACGTCGTCGATCCCTGGGTGCTGCGCGACGGCTCCAGCGTGCCCGCCTCCCCCGCCGTTGCTGGCCTGATCAACAAGGTCGACAACGAGCGCGGCTTCTGGTGGTCCCCCTCGAACAACGAGCTCAACGGCATCGAAGGCACCAGCCGCGCCATCGACTTCACCCTGGGCGACTACAACTCCCGCGCCAACCTGCTCAACGAGCAGAAGATCGCCACGATCGTCCGCGAGCAAGGCTTCCGCCTCTGGGGCAACCGCACCCTGGCCAGCGATCCCCGCTACGCCTTCCTGTCGGTGCGGCGCACCGCCGACATGATCAACGAGTCGATCCTCCGCGGCCACCTCTGGGCCGTCGACCGCTGCATCACCGCCACCTACCTGGAGGAGGTGCAGGAGTCGGTGCGCGAGTACATGCGCAGCCTCAAGGCACGCGGCGCCATCCTCGGCGGCGACGTCTGGGTGGATCCCGAGCTGAACACCCCGGTGAGCATCAGCAACGGCCAGGTGTTCTTCGACTTCGACTTCACCCCGCCGTTCCCGGCTGAGCGGGTCACCTTCCGCTCCCACCTGGTGAACAGCTACGTCACCGACCTGTTCGTCTGATCCACCCACCGCCCCATCGAGGACTGACCCATGGCCCAGATTCCCCGCGTACTGAAGAACTTCAGCCTGTTCGTCGACGGCCAGGGCCTGGCCGGCACGATCGACACCCTCACCCTGCCCACCCTCACCACCAAGATGGAGGAGTTCCGCGGCGGCGGCATGGACGCCCCGGTGGAGCTCGACATGGGGATGGAGAAGCTGGAGGGCAGCTTCGTGCTGCTCGAGTACAACCCCGACGTCATCGCCCTCTACGGCCTGGCGTCGGCCAACACCCAGATGACCGCCCGTGGCGCGATGCGTCGCGATGGCGAGGCCGCTGTGCCTGCCGTGGTCAACATGACCGGCGTGGTGAAGCAGGTGGAGAAGGGCGACTGGAAGGCCGGCGATCAGTCGAGCCCCACGTTCACCTTCGCCCTGCGGTACTACAAGCTGACCATCGGCGGCCGTGAGCTGGTGGAGATCGACAAGGTGAACATGATCCGCCGGATCAACGGCCAGGATCAGCTGGCCACCATCCGCCAAGCAATCGGAGTCTGATCGATGAGCAGCAAGCAACGCCCCGAACCCACCGCCAAGGTCGTCTTCGACTTCCCTGAGAAGGTGGGCGGGGTGGACGTGGACTTCCTGGTGATGCGCCGGCCCAAGGTCAGTGACCGGGTGGCAGCGTCCAGGGCCAGCAGTAACGAGGGCGAGCAAGCCGTTCATCTGGTGGCCAACCTCTGCGAGGTGCCCGTGGATGAGCTGATGCTGTTCGATGACAACAACTGGGGCAAGCTGGAGGCCCAGATCGTGGCTTTCAGGGCGGCCAGGTCGTAGCAGTGGAGACCCTTCGCCGGGCTGTCATCATCCTGGCGAAGGCAACCAGCTGGGGCCTGGCCGAGATCCTCGAGCTCGACCTCGACGAGTTCTGGCTGTGGCTGGAGCAGGCCCAGGCCATTGAAAATGAGATCGCGGAGGCGGTGAGCTGATGATCGGCGGGGGCGCGCAGAAGATCACGGTCGAGATCGGCGGCAAGATCGCCGCAAGTCTTGGCGCGTCCCTGCGCACCGCTCAGATGCAGGTGTCGTCGTTCGGGCGGAACGTGAACCGCACGATGAACGACGCGGCGCTGGCCGGCCGCAAGTCCTTCAAGGGCATGTTCGACAACGCCCTGTGGCAGCAGGCGGCCGTCGGCGCGGCTGGCATCGGCGTGGCATTCGGCGCCAGCATCCGCCAGGCGGCCCGCTTCGAGGTGATCCTGAGCGACATCGGCAAGACCGCCAACATCGGCCAGGGGGAGCTCAAGGCGCTGTCTGGTGAGCTGCTGCGGCTGAGCGGTCGCAACCTCACCAACCTGTCGCCGGAGAAGTTGGCGGCCGGCATCCAGGACCTGGTGGCCCAGGGCCTGGAGCTGAAGGATGCCGTCGCCTCGATGGAGTCCCTCGGCAAGGTGGCGACCGCCACCAACTCCGACCTGCTCGACGTCACCAAGACCGGCTTCCAGCTGCAGAACGCGCTGAAGATCCGCCCCACCGAGCTCAAGGCGACGTTCGATGCGCTGGCGTTCGCCGGCAAGCAGGGCGCCTTCGAGCTGCGGGACATGGCGCAGTTCATGCCCACCATCGCCGCGGCCGCCGGCAGCCTGGGCATCCAGGGCCAGAAGGGCGCCGTCTCCCTGGCGGCCATGATGCAGATGGTGCGCAAGGATGCGCCCGACGCGGGGCAGGCTGCCACTCGTCTCACCGACGCCATGCTGAAGCTCACCGCCCCTGATGCGGTGAAGCGCTTCTCCAAGTTCGGCGTGAACATCGAGCAGGTGCTGAACGATGCCAAGGCCAAGGGCATCAACCCGATGGAGGCCGCCCTCGATCAGCTGCAGAAGGTGACCGGCGGGGACATCTTCAAGCTCAGCCAGATCTTCGGGGACAAGGAGGCCAAGCTGGCCCTGATGTCCCTGATGAAGTACCGCAAGGAGTACGAGAAGCTGAAGGCTGATGCGGGCGGATCGGCCGCCGCCGGCACCGTCGACAAGGACTTCCAGCGCAGCCTGGCCACCTTCCAGGGCACGCTGACCAGCTTCCAGAACTCCGCCCAGCGGCTCGGCATCGCGGTGGGCAACGCCCTCCTGCCCCCGCTCACGCGGATGGCAGAGATCATCACGCCGATCGCTGAGGGGATCGCCTCCTGGGTCGCCGCCAACCCTGGCCTGGCCACCGGCATCACCGTGATCGGCGCGGGTCTGGCCGGCCTGGTGGTGGCGCTGCCGGTGATCGCTGGGGTGGTCTCCGCCATCGGCACCATCGGCACCGCCATCGGTGCAGCAGCTGCAGCCTTCCCGGTGATCGCCGGCATCGGCACGGTGCTGGCGGTGGCCGCCGGGCCCATCAGCCTGGTGGTCGCCGGCATCATCGGCATCGGCGCAGCCTTCACCTTCGCCTACCACAAGGTCGAGTGGTTCCGGGCTGGCGTCGACAGCATGGTGGCCGGGATCCGCGCCACCTTCTCCAGCTTCATCACCGTGCTGCAGGGCGGCTGGAGCATGCTGGTCGGTATCTTCACCGCCGACACCCAGAAGATCCAGGCCGGGTTCGGGCAGATGATCGCTGGTGTCCAGGGCATGTTCAGCTCCTGGTACGGCTGGATGACCTCGCTGTTCCAGCGGCTGATCACCCAGCTGATCCAAGGCTTTGCCCGCTTCGGCCCCGGCATCCTGGCGATCATCTCCCCCATCCCCGGCATGATCATCGGCCTGTTCACCAGGTCCGGCATCGGCCAGCGAATTATCGGCACGATCATCGACGGGCTGAAGGCCCGGGCCGGTGCGCTGTTCTCCTGGGTCGGCGGCGCGGTCTCCCGCATCGGCTCGATGATCGGCGGCGGTGGCGGTGGCGAGGGCTCCGGCGGCGGCGCAGCGGCCACGCCACCCGGGCGAGCGGTGGGCGGCTCAGTGCGCGCGGGGTTCCCCTACGTCGTCGGGGAGCGCCGCCGGGAGCTGTTCGTGCCCGGCTTCAACGGGGCGATCATCCCCCGCATCGCCCGGCCCATCACCGCCGGTGCCATGGCGGCCCTGCTCTCCGCCGGCCCTGGCGCTGCGCTGGCCGCTGCCCCTGCTGCCCAGCAGGTTGCTCAGGCGCCCGTCTCGCTGCAGGCGCCACGGGCACGCCGAGCCTCGGCGCCCCTCACCATCAACGCCCCGGTCACCATCCACGCCGGCGGCAGCGCCGATGCTATGGAGATCAGCCGCCAGGTGCAGCTCGCCTTCGTTGACATCCAGCGCGAGATTGAATCCGCTCACCGGGTGCTGCTGAATGACTAGCCTCCCGCTTTACCAGCTGGGCTCGTTCCAGTTCAACCTGCCCAACGGCTCACCCCAGACCGTCGATCGCAACGACGCCTACCGCTGGGAGCAGCAGGACCGACTGCTGCGCGAGCCCGCCAACCAGTGGCTGGGCGTCGGCACCCGCGAGATCACCCTGGACGGTGTGCTCTACCCAGGCTTCTCCGGCCGGCAGGGCACCATGCAGACCCTGCGCGACATGGCGGAGCGCGGCGAGCCCTACATGCTGAACGACGGCCGCGGCCGGGTGCTCGGCCGGTGGTGCATCGTCTCCATCCGCGAGGGCCGGTCGGTGTTCGTCGCCGGCGGCGACGCCCGCCAGATCGACTTCTCCATTCGCCTGGTGCGCTACGGCGAGGACAACCCCGGCGCCAAGGGTTCGCCGCTCAGCGTCACCGCACTGGCCAAGACCGTCGCGGCAGCACCCTCCAACTTCACCGGTGACGGCTCCGCCTTCAACTCCCTCGACTGGGCGCAGAGCTTCCAGTGGCAGGGCCTCACCCAGCGCGCGACGCAGGAGGCCGGCTTCAACCTGGGCCAACTGGCGGCGATCGGTGCCACCGGCCTGGTGCCTGGCAGCCAGGTCAACACCACCCTGAACACCTTCGGCCTGAACGGCTTCACCCCGCAGGCCGCGGCCGGCTGGGCGACGCTGGGCGTCAACGCCACCAACCTGGCGCAGACCTTCACCGCCGCCAGGGGCGCAGCAGGCCTGGCCTCCGTGCTTGACGTGGCGCGCATCACCGGTGTCCCTGGCCTCACCAGCGCCGGCATCGTCAACCCCCAAGACGCCGGCGCCATCGGCGCACTGCTCAGCCAGGCTGCCACACTGGGATCGATCCTCGACGTCGACCCGGCGATCACCAACGCTGTCCGTGCATTGGTCCTGCAATGAGCCAGCTCTACATCACCCGCCAATTCGATGAGGTCGACCTGATCTGCTGGCGGTACTACGGCCGCACCCAGCAGACTGTCGAAGCTGTGATGGAGGCCAACCCCAACCTGGCAGACCTGATGCCGATCCTGCCGCAGGGCCTGACCATCGAGCTGCCAGACCTGCCTGACCCTGAAACCACTACCACCCTCAGGATCTGGGATCCATGAGCACCCCCGCCTTCCGCCTGGAGGCCGATGGCGCAGACCTCACGGGGATCATCGCCGATCGCCTCCTGTCCATCCGCATCACCGACCAGGCCGGCCAGCAGTCCGACAGCCTGGAGGTGACGCTCGACGATCGCAACGCCCAGGTGCCGGTGCCCCGCTCTGGCGCATGGCTGAAGGTGTGGCTGGGTTGGCGCGGCGAGGGCCAGGCCCCGGTCTACATGGGCAGCTACGCCGTCGACGAGGTGGACCTGAGCAACGGGCCACGGTCGATGGTGATCAAAGGCACCGCCGCCCAGACCGCCCCCGAGCTGGTAAAGGAGCAGCGCTCCCAGAGCTGGCACGACACCACCTTGGGGAAGATCGCCGAGGAGATCGCCAAGCGCAACGGCCTGCAGCTGGTCCTGAAGGGGAAGCTGGGCGAGGTGGCGGTCAAGCACGAAGACCAGACCAGCGAGTCCGACCAGTCGTTCCTCACCCGGTTATCGGTGAAGTACGGCGCGACGATCAAGCCGGCTGACGGCACCCTCGTAGTGGCGCCCAGGGGCAAGGGCAGCGCCAGCCCGGTGCCCAACAGCACGGGCAGGATCAGCGCCGGCCAAGCGGTCGCCCTGGCGCGCCAGGCTGGCTTCACTGGCAACGATGCCGTCACCATGGGCGCCATCGCCATGGCCGAATCCGGCGGCAAGGTGCGGGCGCTGAACAGCAAGCCGCCCGACCTGAGCTATGGCCTGTGGCAGATCAACATGATCGGCGGCCTCGGGCCGGAGCGTCGCCGCCAGCTGGGCCTGTCGGGCAATGAGCAGCTCTACGACCCGGCGACCAATGCCAGGGCAGCGCGGGCGATCTACCAGCAGCAGGGATTCGGCGCCTGGTCGGTCTACCGCTCCGGCGCCTACAAGCGTTACCTCGCGGCCGCGCGGGCGGGCGCCAGCACCACCCTCGGCGATCTGCCCAGCGGCACGCGCGGCAGCTTCAGCATCAAGGGCACCGACGCAACCCAGTGGCGGGCCACGCTGAAGAACCGTGGCGCCTACGACGCCGTGAAGGTCAAGTACCTGGACCGCGAGAGCAACACGGAGAAGGTGCTCACCGCTGGGCAGAAAGGCCCGCTGCCGGTGTTCGAGGAGAAGCAGTTGTTCCGCAGCGAGGACGAGGCGAAGGAGGCCGCCGCCAGCAAGCTCGAGGCGCTCAAGAGCGGGGAGGTGCGGATCAGCGTGACAACGCCCGGCCGGCCGGAGCTGAATGCTGATGGCGACGTCACCCTGTCAGGCTTCCGCGCGGAGGTGGACGGCACCTGGCTGATCAAGGAGGTGGTGCACGAGCTGGCCGGTGGCGGCTTCACTACCCGGGTGGAGTGCGGCACCCAGGGCGAGGAGAACACCGACTGGGCCAGCGGGGGTGGAGCGAACAACGGCAAGCCAGCGACGGAGAAGGCGGCACTGCTGTCCAAGGCCGCGGCCAGCGCCAGGGGGATGAACACCAGGGGCGGCCCGGATGGCGGCAACAACGCTTGCGTCTATGCCGTGAACAAGGTATTGAGAAGCGCAGGAATCACTCCGCCGTGGGGCAACAGCAACTACGTCCCCACCGTGCGCAGCACGCTGGCGGGCGGCGCCGGCACCCTGCTCTCAGGGCCCGAGCCTGGCGCCATCGCTATCATGCGCGACAACGGCAACCCGCCGTATCCCCACATCGGCATCGTGCAGAACGATGGATCGATCATCAGCAACAGCTCCAGCAAGGGGACGTTCAGCTGGGTTGCACCGCCCAGTGGCTACACCAGCTACTACGGGCGCACTCCTGAATACTGGCGGCTGAAGTAACCTGCATGGATCGAGGTCCCACTATGCCGGAGCACGAGGTCTCGCACGGAGACATCTACCACAAGCTCGGCGCCCTGGAGGGAAAGCTCGATGCTGTGATGGTCTCCGTCGCCGAGAAGCGAACAGACCTGGCCGATGCATTCAAGCGACTGGTTGAGGTCGAGAAGCGCGTCGCACAGGGCGTCATCCTGGCGGTGGTGATCAGCTTGATTGCACCGGTGCTCTGGTCCGCAGTGGGTGCCCGGCTACACTTTGCAGGACCACCGGCTGAGGCCAGCAGCCATGACTCAAGAACCGGGACTGCTCCCTGACATCGTTCCGTTCTTCGAGCACTGGAAAGGCCTGCCGCTGCAGCGTGCAGCCGTGCAGCAGTTCTGGGAGGCGGTGCCGGCCAGCCTGAAGAAGCGCGACGCCAGCTGGTATCAGACCTGGCAGGGGGCAGGGAAACAGGAGCAACCACGCACGCTCAGCAACCCGCTGCAGGTGCCCTACTACAGCCAGCGCGACAGCAGCACCGCGCACGCAATGCGGATGTGCTTCAGCTCCAGCTGCGCGATGCTCCTGGAGACGCTCAAGCCGGGGATGCTCAAGGGCCCGAACGGCGACGACACCTACCTGGGCCGGGTGCTGCGCTATGGCGACACCACCGAGGCCCCGAACCAGATCAAGGCCCTGGCCCACTATGGCGTCACCGCCCACCTGGACCAGACCTGCACACCGGCGGATGTGAAGGCCCAGATCGACAAGGGGATCCCCGTGCCCCTGGGCTGCATCCACAAGGGCGGCCTGGGCAACCTTCACGGCGACGGCCACTGGCTGATCGCCATCGGCTACGACGCCACCAACTTCATCGTCCACGACCCGTTCGGCGAGATGGACGTGGTGAACGGCGGCTACGTCAACAACTGGGGCGCCAGGCTGCGCTACTCGTTCAAGAACTTCTGCCGCCGGTGGGAGGTGCTGCCATCAGGCAACAGCTACCGGTACGCGCCCGGCAACGGCTGGGCCATCATCGCTCAACCCATCACCTGAGGAGGTCACCATGCCATCTGTTGAGACTCTGGGCGAGTACGCCACCCTGGCCGTCGCCGTTCACGGCGTCGCGCTGCTGATCGTAAACATGACGCCGACGCCAAAGGATAACGAAGCGCTCGACACCTACAGCCGCCTGGTCGTGAAGTCCTATCGGGCCATCGAGATCCTGGCCGGGATCATCAGCCCGAAGGTGAAGCGCTGATGGCGCTGATCGATCACAACCGGTTGATCCGTCAGCTGCGGCTGCACGAGGGCGAGCGGCTAAAGCCGTACCGCTGCACCGCCGGCAAGCTGACGATCGGCGTCGGCCGCAACCTCGAGGATCGTGGCATCACGGCGCAGGAGGCGGCCTACCTGCTGAGCAACGACATCACTTCCACCCAGGCGGCCCTGCTGAAGGCGCTGCCCTGGGTGGGCACACTGGACGACGTGCGGCAGCGGGTGCTGATCGACATGGCGTTCAACATGGGCCTGGGCACCCTGCTCACGTTCAAGCGGACGCTGGCTGCGATCCAGGGGGGAGAGTTCAGCAAGGCGGCAGCGATGATGCTGGAATCCCGCTGGGCCGGCCAGGTCGGGCAGCGTGCGCAGCGGCTGAGTCAGATGATGGCGACAGGACAGGATCCGCGCGAGCTGCTCTCCTAGCCTGAGGAAGGGACTGCTGAGCCCCCGGGACTGGTGGACCGGGGGCTTTTCCTTGCGGCGATCAGCCAGGGTGGCGCGCGGTGATGTTCGGGCCAGGGCCGCCGGGCCGCTTCTCGACCTCGACCCCTCCGATGCGGGTCACGTCGAACCACTGGCTGTAGGGCATGCCGTTGGCGTCCCGTGCCGCCAGCTGTATCTGATCGCAGCCGGTGAGGTAGGTGGCCGATGCGACGGCAGTTCCTTCGACGCCGAGGACGGTGTCGCGGTACTTCTTGCCCAGCGTGAACTGGGTGCCGTTCAGGATGACGGTGCGGTTTTCAAGAGCCATTGCAAGATGCGGATGAGGGGCGATGCCGGATTGGGTGCGGCTCCGGCGGGCCGCGGCGATCAAGCCGCCAGCAGCCGGCGCACCGTGGTGCGCGAGCAGCCGAGGCGCTCGGCGATGGCCTGCTGGGTAAGGCCGTCACGGCGCCACCGGCGGGCGCGCTGCTGGCGCGACTCGGTGGCCCAGGCGAGGACCAGCAGGGGGAGCAGGAGCAGGGCGACGGCCCAGGCGGTGAGGCAAGCGATGGACATGGCGGGGAATGCGGTGGGGTGATGGTCGGCGGCGCGCTCGGCCTGCCGTGTGAATGGGGTGCGGGGATTGCCGACTGCTTGGCAGGCTCCCCGCGGGCCAGGGGTCAGTGCCCCGGAGGAGGCGGTTGCCTCCCGATGCGATCACCATAAAGACCGGGCCACGCAGCTGGCTCGCCCCCGTAACAATCCGTCACACTCCCAAGTCATCGCTTACCCGGGCCGCCGCCGCGCGCCCTGCGTCCTCGATCAGGTGCGCATACCGCCGCGTTGACTGGAGACTGGTGTGCCCCAGCAGCTGGCCCACCACGTCGATCCCGTGCCCCGCGCTCAGCCCGTAGCTGGCGAAGGTGTGCCGCAGATCATGGGGCCGGCAGTCCACCAGGCCCACCTCATCACGCAGCTCCTTCCACAGCGAGTGGTAACCGCCCAGCGGCTGCCCCGGCCGGCCGCCAGCGATCACCCACTCCCCGCCATCCGGCGGCTGCTGCGCACGCAGCTCCTCGAGGATCTCCATCGCCCTGGGCACCAGCAGCACCCGCCGCGCCCGGCCCGTCCGCCGCCCGGTCTTGTGGTGCTCCGCCGGGATGATCAGCCGCCCCCCGGTCCAGTCCACCCACTCCCACCGCGCATGGAGCACCTCGCGCAGGCGGCAGCCGGTGAGCAGCAGCAGGCGGATCAGCTGGCAGAACCGCCACCGCACCCCAGGGCCCCCGGCCTCCCACCGCACCAGGGCATCGCGCAGCCGGCGCAGCTCGTCGCCGCTCAAGTAACGCTCACGGGCCACCTTCGCATCGAGCTCCACACCCAGGCAGGGCCGCGGCGCCCGGCCGTCGCCCCACCACCCCCACCGCTCGCTGAGCCGCAGGGCCCTGGCCAGCTGCAGCACCGCCGCGCGGGCGACCGGCCGCCGCCCTGCCCGGTCATAGAACTCCTGCACCATCGGCGTGGTTATCCGCCCCACCTGGACCCGACCGAACGCCGGCAGCAGGTGGTTTCGCCAGATGAAGTCCTCCGTCACCCACCCGGGCCGGGCCTGCCGCGCCAGGCGGTGGCGCTCGTAGAGGTCCTGGCCGGTGGGGGCCTCCCGGCGCTGCCGGCGCTCCTCGACAGGATCGCCCCCCTCGCGCACGCGGGCGAGGGCCTCCCTGGCCAGCCGCCTGGCATCGTCGGGGGTGAGCTCGGCCGGGGTGCCCAGCTTCAGCTCACGCTGGCGCCCGTCGACCCGGTGCCTCAGGTACCAGGTGCGGGCGCCGGAGGGGAGCACCAGCAGGGCGAGGCCCGGCACCAGGGAGTCGTTCAGCCGGTACCGCTGGGCCCGGGGGGTGGCGCGCTCCACCACGGTCTTGGTCAGCTTCATCGTTCCCACACCGTTCCCACAGACTCCGAGGATCCGGGGTGATGTAGACGATTCCGCAAGGAAGGTCCATCCGCAGAAAACCTGGCCCCGAGGATGCCAGAGGATCCGCCGGTAAGCCAGGTCATGTGAACCAAGATCAAGTGATGCGCAGGCGTAAAGCCTAGTCGTTCCAACGGGTTACGGGGATCAGCTCAGATCCGTTCCCACGCAGTTCCCACAGCTCAGCGAGGCGGCTTGCAGGCCTTGTGCTCGGCATTGATCCGCCGCTCCAGGGCCACAAGCTCCTTGATTGCCATGGGCAGCTGCAGATCCTGAGCGAACCCGCAATGCAGGCAGCGGATCTGCGACGGCTGGCGGCTGGCGTCGATGATCAGGTGGTCAGGCATCGGTCCTCTCCAGCTCGTTCACGATGTCGAGCACGTCCTGGCGGATGCCAGGGGCGCCCTTGATACGGACCGCCAGGGCTGTGAGGGCGGCGGCTAGGCAGGCCTCCTGCCAGTTGCCTTCCAGCGGCCCAAGCAGCTCGTAGCGCTCGTCGAACGCGGCCACGATGGCCTGAGCCGCTGGGGAGAGGGGCGGGGTCATTGGTGGTTCTCCAGCTCGGCGGCGATGCGCTCCAGGAAATCCGATGCTGCTTCGATGCCTTCCATGTACTTCGGATGGCAGATGTCGCCGATTAGGCTCATCGTTCTATCCGCAGCAACGCGGAGAGCGGCAGCGGCCAACGGTGATGCAATAGGGCGCCTATCGGCATCCCACTGTTCAATCACCCCATCCAGCACCGCTTGAGCTGCTGGGGAGAGGACCATTTTCGTGGCGTCAGGAAATTGGTCAGTCATAGGTCGGTCTCCTGCTCCAGCATGGCGGCGAAGTAGTCAGCGCTGGCCGTGCTGCGTCCGATCGGCACTTCCTGCTGCTGCTCCAACCACTTGGCCACCTCGCGGATTGCGGCGCGGGCTTCGTCTTCGTAGGCGGACCAGTCAAACGTGCCGGGCTGCATCGCCTCCGCCACCCTCTCCACCAACCCAACAGGCCGGGCCTCGGTGGTGGCGACAGCAGCCCGCTGCGGGTTCATCTTCTGGAGCAGCCCGCAGTCGCACAGGCGGAAGTCCTGCTCGCAGGGCCCGCCGCACTCGGCGATGGTGTTGGCAGCGGGGCAGCGCAGGGGTGGCGCGGCCTTCCGCTCTGCCAAGCCCGTAGTGGCCCCGCGAGCATCCCAGCCCAGCCGCTGGCCCCACCGAGCGGCCTCGGTGATCACCATGCCCCAGTCGGTGCCGGTGCGCTCCCTTTGGCCGCCAGTGCTCACGGTGCGGAAGGTGCCGTGGCGGTTGATCCAGTCGCGGGCCAGCACCTGGGGGACGTCCAGTTGCTTCGGTTCAAGGTGTGGTGTGCTCATGGCTTGATTGCGGTTGGTTTGATCTGCAGTGATCGAGGCCCCACGCGGAAGAACAGGTAGCCCGGCTCGGAACGGTCACCCGCCTCATACTCCACCAGGTCGAAGCGGAGCATCTCGCCCAGCAGCTTGCTCAGGTAGGGCTGATTGCTGATCTCCAGCGCCTCCATCAGCCGCTCGGCGCTGATCCGCTCGGTGGGCTTGGGCGCCAGCTGGGCCAGCGCAAGGCAAGCGATGATCGTGCGGTTGGGGATCCGCTGGCGGTTGGCCAGCAGGTGGGCGACGAGGTCGGTCACAGCTCCACCCCCCGCATGTGCTGCTCCACCAGGTCGAGCAGGTCCCGGGGCACGATCGGGAACCGGGGCACCCACCGCGACGGGTCCCACCCGTCCGCTGCAGCGTCCCACCGCGCCACCTGGTCCAGCAGGGTGCGGATCCTGCTCCGCTTGCGCCAGTGCACCAGCAGCGGGTCGGTGGTGCCCGCAGGGTGCCGCGTGATCGTCCACCTGGGGCTGGCTTGAGGATCTCTGTCCTCGTGGATGAGGTGCGGCATCACTGCACCTCCCCGCGGGGCGAGCGGCACAGGTGGATCTGCGCCAGATCCCAGCTCACGCCGTCGCCATCGACGACGCGGTAGTGCGGGCAGCCATTGGCCACAAAGGTGCCGACCACCTTCCCGGTGTGACCTTCAGGCCACCCCTGTACTAGCGGTGTGTTTCGCACATACACCGTGTCGCCTGGCTCGAACCGCCACGGCTGGGCGTTGAGGGATCGGGTGTTCATCGAATTGCCCTCACATCAGTGGCCAGGCCGAACGCCATCCGCAGCAGCTGCTGACGCTCGATCGCTTCATCCAGGCAGCTGGCCAGCCAGGCATTGTCTCGGCTCGACTCGACGGTGATCACCTGTGGCACTGGGCTTCCGTCGCCCTGGGGTGCGCAGATCCACTGCGCTCCACGGATCAGTCCAAACATCACTTCAGGCTCCGGCAGGCCTGGGCGATCCCGGCGGTGCAGTCGTTGCGCGTCATCTGAGCCAGGCTGTCGTTCAGCACGAACCAGAACGCGGGGAGCAGTGCCGCCCATAGGGCAAGGCCTTTCAGTTTCGAGAGCATGGTAGGGGTCAGCAAAGGGTGAAGCCCTGGCGGGCGAGGTAGCTGATGCAGGCCGCGGCATTCTGCGACTGAGTGCCGCCGGCCCATTCGATGAACAGGTTGCCGGCAGGGGTGCGGATCTGCCAGCCGTGGCCATCGGTCTGGAGGTAGTGGCCGGTGCGGGATTCGAGCAGCTGATTGAGCTTCAGCATGTCGACACCGTTCACCGTGTAGTCGAGGGTTTTGAGTTCAGAGGGCATGAGGGGATGTGCCGCTGAGGCAATCATCCCCGCCCGCCCCGGCGACGGTATGGGTTCGTAACAATCCTTCACGCTTTGGTGAGTAGTCGTCGCACTCGTTCGCGTACCCGGGCCCGTCCGTCTCCGGATCCGGCCACCCTTCCGTGCACGGCCGCACAGCCTCGGGATCCCAGAACCGACAGCTGGTGCAGCTCCGCCGCCGCGGCTGGCCCTGCAGCCTGGGCACATCGGGCGCGACCTGGGCATGCAGTTCACCGGTGCGCACGCCGCGCACGGTGGCTGGGCTTACCCGCAGCTCCACCGACAATGACCGGAGCGATCGGGGCGACGTGAGGATCAACCGCACCTCGTCCTCGGTGAGTTCGCCCGCGTCGCGGCGTGCGTGCGTGCGGGCCTGCTGCATGTCGCCGATCCTGTTCGTCCATCGGTGGCTGCAGCCGCGGCACAGCACCCGCTGCCGGCGGCCATAGGGCATGATGCGCGACTCGATCACAGCAGTGTCGGTCGAGCTGCACTCTGGGCATTGTTGGCGCGGCGCTGGGGGTGTGCCGGTCTTCGCCTCTCGGTCAGTCCAGCGGTGGCCGCAGTGGCAGCACTCCAGCCGGCGGTAGACGCCATAGCTGCGCCGGTGGCTGAGCGGCACGCGGACATGCGTGCCCCCGCAGGCGGGGCAGTTGCGAGAGGGGGTCACTTTGGGGCCTCCTGCTGCGGCACCGGCAGCCGCTCAGCCACTGGACTTGGCTGGGGCTGAAACTGCTGCCGGCACCAAGCGATGGCCTGCAGTGCCATGCTGCGCGAAACCCGAACTTCGTAGCAACTGGCGTGATACTCGAGGATGGCCTTCTGACGCCAAAACTCCAGAAGCTCATCACTTGGCTCCGGCAGCCGCTCACTCACCCCCTCCGGTTCGGGCTGGGCCAGGGTGGTGCGGGCCGCCTCAACGGCTTCGTGCAGTGCGTCCTCATGGTGCTGGGGCCACCGGCCACCGTGATCGTCATAGGCCTGCACAAGGCGTTGCAGTTCGGCGCGGTAGTCGATGCTCATGATGCGGTGGGGGTAGAGAACAGAACCCTGCGGAGCTGGGCCAGCTTGCCGGTCACCAGGTGCCAGCTGCTGACCGTGCCGCACACCTGACCCAGCTGGATGCGGATCTCGCCGTCGGGCGTGGTGTGGAAGGTGGGTAGCAGCTGGCCCTGCTCGCTGGTGGCGGGGGCAGTGGCCACCCGGGCCATGGCGGCCTGGGTGGAATCGGTGAGTTGGATCATCGCTCAACTCCGTTGAGACGATCGGCGACGAGCTGGGCATAGCCAGCGATGTCGTGCCAGCTGTCGGCATAATCCGGGTCGCCGTTGATGATCCGACCGATCTTGTGGCAGATCATGTCGAGGGCCTCCTGTTGATCCGGCGCCAGGTGGTCGCCGTGGGCGCCATCAAGGCGGGTCCGGCCCAAGGGAGTGTGCTGAGCGATCACGCGCTTCAGATCTTGGGTGATGCGCGCATGACCCGTGAAGCGCCCGTAACGGCTGCCGCGTTCGGTCAGTGTTGCGCTGATGTCGGTTGTCATTTGGTGGTCTTGCGAGTGGGCTTGCGCCGGAGCTTCTCCGGCAGCACGAGGCCCTTGATCCGGGCCACGCGCGCATTGAGGGCGGCCCAGTCCTCCAGGTCCTTGAACCTGAAGTGGCCCGTGCCCTTCTTGTAGACCTTGAACTCGAAGAAGCCCCAGTCGTGCCAGACGCCGGGCTCCACCCGGTCGTAGCCACAGACTGGATGCTCCACCTCGGTATAGGGCCGGCCGGTGATGTAGCAGAGCGCCTTGATCAGATCGCGGATCCTGGGGAAGTTGCCGCTCCACTGCTTCAGGCTGACTGTGCCGCCGCTCCAGTCCTTCTCCGCCAGGTAAGGCACGATGAACTTCTGGTTGAACAGGTAGGCGTCGTTCGTTTTCCACCCCTCCACGTTCCACCGGTTCTCGGCGGTGTGGCGGGTGAGCTCATCGAACGCGGCCTCCACAGCTCGGTCGATCCGCTGTTCGGTCGTGCCGGCGATGACCTGCAGCATCCTGAACAGGTTCCGCTCGGTAAATGGCACCTTCGTTTGCTGCTCCACGAACTTGTTGATGTCCCCTGCCAGCTGGCTGGTGGCCATCTCGCGCGGCAACATCTCGGCGATCACCGACTCCCAGAACGACTTCTGCAGCTCCTTCCTGAACCGGTTGCGGCTGGCGGCGCAGCCCTCCATCGTGATCTGGATGCCCAGCTCGCCCTTGTAGATGCCCCCCACCTGGGCCTGCAGGCGGACGCCGGCCTCCAGCTGCTGGTCGTAGATCCGGCAGGCCTCCACGTACCGGTTCACCAGGTCGCGGCTGCGGCGGTACTTGATCAGGCCCTGCCCCTCGGCCTCGATGTCATCGGGCCCCAGGAAGAACCCGTCGAACTCATCAGCGCCGCTTACACGTTGGCCAGGTCGTGTCAGGCGAACCATGCCAACGCTGACACGTGTGGGGCGCTCGGCGTCCTCGAACACTGGGCCCAGGTTCTGGCTGCTGCCGTACTGCTCGATCAGGGTGCGCAGCTGCTGGCTGGCCCTGCTGCCCCATCGGCCGGTTTCGATGGTGTTGGCGTTGCAGAGCGCCACGATCTCGCAGCCGGCCGGGGCGATGGCCCAGGCGTGTAGGATGTGGTGCTCATCGGCCGAGAAGGGCGGGTTCATCACCACTAGGTCGGCATGGCTGATCTGGTCGGCGGTGACCTTGAGCCAGTCGCTGCCGATCAACCGGCTGTCAGGGATGGCCGCGAGGATCGCCCGCAGCTTCGGCTCGGGCTCCACCGCCAGCACTTCAGCAGCGCCGCGCTCGATGCAGGCCTTGATCAGGTTGCCGCTTCCGGCGGAGGGCTCTACTACCACCCGGCCGCGCAGGTCGAGTGGGTCGAGCATCGTGGCCGCCACCTCGGGCGGCGTGGGGTAGAAGTCGGGGTTGAACATTAGCGGGCCCTCCTGTGATCACGTCGTGACCGGGGAAGATGCGGAACCCGGAATTGCAAGCTGGCCAAATCGGACAACATCAGGCAAAGGCCTGTGAGCACTACCGCCAGGGGCAGCAGCCAGATGGTGATGATCGCCGCGTCGATTGCGTTCATGCCGCCACCTCCAGGGGCTTGCCGAGGATCTCCAGTCGGTCGAGCCGCACGATGCAGGGCCCGAGCTGCTCGACGAGGGTCTGCAGCTTGCCGATGATGCCAACCAGGCTGCCCTCATCCATCGACTCGAACGCCTCGATGTCGCGCTCCCGGTGCGCGTGGCACTCGACGACGAGCTCAGGCCGCTGGCCCTTGGCATTGACGGTGAGCAGGAAGGAGACGTGGCCGGCGTGGCACTCCAGCCGCGAGGCGCGGCCGACGAGGGTGATGCTGCGTTTCGACATGGTGGGGATGCGATGGGATGGGGTGCCGCTCAGGCGGCGAGCTGCAGGCGATCGGCAGATGAGCCGACGCGCCATGCGCCCTTCCAGAGGTAGGCGGCCCAGGTGGTGCCGTCCTCGAGGTCGCGGAACAGGGCGTAGAAGCTGTGGCCGTAGCTGGCCTGGTCCTGCAGCTGCTCGATCTCGGCTGCGTTGCGGGCGCCCTTGGCGGTTTTCAGATCAGCCAGGGTGTTGAATGCTGGCGTCTCGCTGTAGGCCTTGGTGTTGTCGGAGAAGCCGAGGAACTCGCAGGGGGTGTGCCAGCCGCGGTAGCCAGCCTTGATGGCTTGGCCGGCGGTGAGGGAAGCGATGCGGGTCATGGTCTGAGGGGGTGCGCCCTTTCGGGCTGTGGGCACAACCTACAGCGCATTGCCGGTCGATTCCGGCTGCGCGTCACAATCTGTTACATCCCATGGCGACGACACGATCCGCCACCGACCGTGCAGCATCCGCTGCCCACCGTTCAGAAACGACGAGAACGTGTGCTTGTTGATGCCGCGGTTCGCCGCCCACTGCCAACGCTTGCTGATCGACACCAGCTTCACGTTGTCCGACGCTTCATCACGCAGCCGCCACCCTGGCTCATCATCTGGTCGCGGCTCATCGGCCTCGCTCCGCTTCACCCACCACACCCAGTTGCCGCCGGTGTTGCTGATCCTGCTTCGCTTGAGCAGGCCCAAGCTCTCCAGCTTCGTCAGGCTCTTGTTCAGTGAGCCGCGATCAGTCCCCAACTGGTCGGCCAGCTCGCTCAAGTCAGCCCACCACCCTGGGCACAGCTGCTCCAGCTGCACCAGGGTGATCACCAGCTCAGCGCGGTGGCGCCGCCGCAGCGACGCCAGATACTCCGCTTCGATCACGGCTCAGAACGGGATGCCGTCATCATCCGGAGGCGCCAGGGGCGCGCTGTTCCATGCAACCTGCTGCTGCTGTGGCAGGGGCTGCGCAGCCACCGTGCCGGCTGCCGGGTTCGGGGACCAGCCCGCCGCCTGATGGGCAGGGTGCTGCTGCTGCGATGCAACAGCTGCTGATGCCATCTGTGCCGGGGCATGTGCCTGCGCCGGTGCCGGGGCCGCCTGCCCCTGCTCTTGCTGCGCGTCCTGTCTGCTGCCCAGCAGCGTCAGCCGATCAACCACCACCACCGGCTTCGACTTCTCTTCGCCGGTGGTCCGATCGGTCCAACGCTCCGTCGTCATCCGCCCAGTAACAGCGATCTGGCTGCCCTTGCGCACATAGTCCCCAGCCACCTGGGCCGTCTTGCCCCAGATCTGCAGATTGAACCAGTCCGGCGGTTCATCACGCTTCACGCTGTTCACCGCCAACGTGAGATTGGCGACACAGCTGCCGCTCTCGAAGTACCTCATTTCAGGGTCGCGGCCAGCGCGGCCGGCCAGTGTGATCACATTCATGGATTCAGTTGCGATTGGGAATTGGTGTCCAGCCAAGCTGGACTGATCTTCTCGAAGGCCTGCACACCCTCCATCGGATACAGCACTCGCGTGCCGATCCTTACGAACGGTGGGCCCTGGCGCTTGTGCCGCCAGTTGGCCAGTGTCTGATGGTTGAGCCGCCACCGCTGGGCGAGCTCCTTTGGTGTCAAAAATGCGCGGTCTGCCGTCATGTGTCGCCTATTGCTCTGAGAAGACCGCAAGCGGGTCTTGGACCGTTTCCAGCTGCTCCGCTTCCACGGGCTCTGGCGTTGTTGTTGGCTCGACCTGCGCGGCTGGTTGAGCATCAAGCACTTCTACCGGGGCAATCTGTCGCTGGATCTGTTGATTCAGGCTTGCAACCACATCATTGCTGCCCACTTCCGAAACACTTGCAGGCATGACATAGTTCGCGTTGTCGCTCTCAAACGTCTGGTCGATGTCCGCACAGCTGGGCAGGTACTTGGCCAGTCGCCGCACAACGGTCTTCCTGGCCATTTCATCCCACCACGTCGTCCAGGGCCCGCTGTCACGCGAGCGACTCACGCTCTGGACCTTGCGCACCTCGGCGACGCTCATCACCTCCCGGTACGTGCCGCCGTCCTTCGCCTTCGCAATCGCATAGACCGCGATCGGCTGGCCGCGATCTTCCATCGCCGGCTTGTGGTAGATCCGCTCGTCGTCGCCCAGCTCGTACTCGAACTCGTCGCCCGAATACACCACATGCGAGGTGATCGTGCTGATCTCCCCGCTGTTGCGGATCTTCTTCAGGATCCCGCCCACCATCGGCATGTACTGCACCTTGCTGGTGCCGCTGCGCCGATCCTTGAAGATCACCAGCGCCGCCTCGCGGCCGTCCAGCTGCAGCCCATCCTGCGCTGCCTTCATGCACGCCCCGTACAGGCTGCGCCGGTCAGCTGCCAGCAGGTTGGGGTCCATCTGCACCGCAGTCACCGCCGTGCGGATGAACCGCTCCACCGGGATCGCTGCAGGCAGGGCTGCCTTGAACTCGCTGCTCATCCGCCCCAGGTCGGCGCGGACGTTGGTCACCTGGATTGCCAGGTCGTTGGTCTGTTGCTGGGTCATCGTTGGAATCGAATGAATCGGAACAATCGGTCGATCGCGTCCTGGTCTGCTTCGTTCAGCTCATCGATGATCTGAATCGTGGCCGCCAGGTGCTCTAATCCCTGCAGCGCCTCCACCACGGTCGGCGGCTCGAGGAACTGCAGGCTCTCGGGTAACTCGTGCTCTGTGCTCAGTCACACCTCCTCTGGTTGATCACGGGCGCCGCAGCGCCATGTAGGCCATCCCCAGGGCAACAGCCCACAGGTACACGGCCAGCTCCTGCTCAATCACGGCACCACCCGGGCAGGTCGATCGGCTCCTGCACCAGGTCGCCGTAACCGGGCCACACCCCACTGGCCCAACACTCGGCCAGCAGCGTCATCGCCGCCTCGATCCGCCGCTGACCGGCAGCGATCAGCGCACCGCTGGCCGGATAGACCGCCACCGCAAACGGCCGCTCAGACTCGATCACCAGCGACAGGAACTGCTCAGCGCCCAGCGCGCCCTGGTTCCAGGCCGCCTGCACGTGGTAGTCGAAGTTGGCGATGCTCTTGCTGAACTCCACCCGGCTGGCATCCTTGGAGGTCTTCACGTCGACCACCAGGCGGCGGTCCTCGCTGTGCCAGTCCGGGCGGGTCTTGCACTCCAGCCCCGTGGCCGGATCGGACCACACGTAGCTGGCCTCACGACGGCCCGGCAGCTCCAGCAGGAACCTTGCCGCAGGGTGCTTGTGCACCGCATCAGCCATCCGCCGCACCCGGTCGGCATCGTCGGGGCTCAGCACGATCTTGCCGGCTGCCTCCTTCTCGAACTCCGCCGCCAGCTCCTTGCCCACCTTCGTGCGGCGGTCGAAGGCGTGCGGCGGCACTGCCACCGTCTGGCTCCAAAGGTCTGGCTCCAGCACCGCAGTGTGCAGCGCGGTGCCAACCTCCATCGCTGGTGTCGGTGGCTTCTTCTCCCGGTCCGGCGCCAGGAACTGGTCGAAGTAATGCAGCGGGCTGCGGCCGAGCACTTTGATCTGGCTGGGGCTGACAGCCTTCAGCGCGTGGTACTCGTCGTTGCTCAGACCGGGCAGGTGTTTGAGCTCAGGCATGCTCCTGATGTAGGGGTCGCTGCCGACCATAAAGCCCTCACTCCACATACTCCGGCCTCCCTTCCCATAACTTCACATACTGTTACAACCCATTGATTTCGCACGATAATCTGCGATCGTTTCCCTACCGTCAACCGATTCGTCGGGCCCTATGGCCGTCGCCCTCAGGCCTTTCCAGGCCACAGCTGTTACCGAGATCCGCGGGGCCTTCATGGCTGGCCACCGCCGCATCCTGTTCGTCCTCCCCACCGGCGGCGGCAAGACCTACACCTTCGTCTACATCGCTGAGCAGGCCGCCATCCGCGGTAACCGCGTCTGCATCCTCGTGCACCGCCAGGAGCTGGTGGATCAGGCCTCCCGCTCACTGCACGCCATCGGCTGCGAGCACGGCATCATCGCCGCCGGCTACCGCCAGGACCTTCGCCACACCGTTCAGGTCGCATCCGTCCAGACCCTCGCCAGGCGACTCCACACCCTCCCGGATGACTTCTTCCAGCTGCTGATCGTCGACGAGGCCCACCACGCCGTCGCCGGCACCTGGGCCAAGATCCTCGCCGCCATGCCCCGCGCCCATGTCCTCGGCGTCACCGCCACCCCCGAGCGCCTCGACGGCCGCGGCCTCGGCGATCAGTTCTCCGTGCTCATCGAGGGCCCCGATGCCGCCTGGCTCACCCAGGAGGGCTTCCTCGTCCCTGCCCGCACCTTCGCCCCGCCCGGCATCGACCTCTCAGGCGTCCGCCGCTTCGACACCAAGAAGGGCAAGCACGACTCCGAAGACCGCCTGCGCCAGGGCCAGGCCATGGGCGATGCCGTCACCCACTACCGCCGGACCATCGAACCCCACCACAACGGCACCGCCATCGCCTTCTGCATCTCCGTCGCTCACGCTGAAGCCGTCGCCGAGGCCTTCCGCAATCAGGGCATCAGCGCAGCCATGCTCGATGGCAACACCGATCGAGGGATCCGCAAGCGCCTGATCAACGACCTCGGCACCGGCCAGCTGAAGGTGCTCACCTCCTGCGACATCATCAGCGAGGGCACCGACATACCCTCAGTAACAGGCGCCATCCTGCTCCGCCCCACCGACTCCCTGGGCCTGCACCTCCAGCAGGTCGGCCGCGTCCTCCGCCCATGCCCGGGCAAGGAACACGCCATCATCAACGACCACGTCGGCAACAGCCACCGCCACGGCCTGCCCACTGACCCACGCGACTGGTCGCTCGAAGGCCGGCCCAAGGGCAAGCCGCGCAAGCCATCCGACGCCCTACCCACCAGGGTCTGCCCCGCCTGCTTCGTCACCCAACCAGCAGCGCAGCTCACCTGCGACTGCTGCGGCCACACCATCGACCCACCCAAGCCCCGCGAGCTCACCATCGTCGATGGCACCCTCCAGGAACTGCCGGCCGCCGTGGTCGCCCGCCGCCGACAGGCCGAGGTCGGCAGTGCACGCACCCGCGAGGAGCTCGAAGCGATCCGCCTGGAGCGCGGCTACTCTCGCGGCTGGACCGATCACATCCTCCGGGCCCGAGGCAACCATGGCAGAGCGTTCGGATGAGCGGCGCATCCAGTCCGAGATACAGCTGGCTGCATCTGCCGGCGGCGGCACCGCCCGCCTCTGGCGCAACAACGTCGGCGCACTCCGTGACCAGCGCGGTCAGCTCGTGCGCTACGGCCTCTGCCCGGGCTCATCCGACCTCATCGGGCTGCGCACCATCACCATCACCCCCGACATGGTGGGCCAGCGCGTCGCCGTCTTCTCCGCCATCGAGGTCAAGGACCGCGGCCGCCCCACCGATCAGCAGCAGGCCTTCGTCGCCATGGTGCAGCAGGCCGGCGGCCTGGCTGGCATCGCACGCTCCGTCCCTGACGCCCTCTCCATTCTGCGTCTGTAACGAACGGTTACGACCGGCAGCCCATCAGCACCGGCCGCCCATAGCGTGGGCCTGCACCTTGCCCCCACGCACCATGTCCATCACTGCCCAAACCGCACTCCACCGGCTCCGCAAGCTCTACCGCGACGCCAACCACTGCGACGCTGCCACCGACGAGCTGGCCATCGCCTGGGCCGAGAAGCCCGAGCTCTGGGCCGAACACAAGATCCGCTTCGGCGGCTGGGGCTACATCGTCACCGAAGCCACCGTCCGCGAAGCGCGCCAGCTTCACCGCCGCATCACCGCTGCCCAGCAGCAGGACCCGGCCGCATGACCTATCCAGATCCCCTCCCCTACGTGGTCACTGCTCGCCGCCGCGGTGAGCCACCCATCCGCTTCAAGCTGATGGCCATCTCCCCTGCTCAAGCCATCACCACCGCCCAAGAACTCCTCCCAGGGCACCTCCTCTCCACCGCAGTCCTCGACCCTGAATGGGACGACGAACCCGCATGAGCACCACCCACGATCCCAACCTCGCCATCCTTGAATTGCGCGATTCCGTAGCCTGGGCCGCTGGCGTCGGCTACGAGCGCCGGCGCACCGCTGAGCACCTCCGCCAACGGGCCACACTGCTCCAGCAGATGCCAGGCCCCACACCACGCGCCGTCGTCCACGAACTCCGCCGCCTCGCTGACGAGCTCGATGCCACACCCAGCTGACGTCCAGCAGCTGCTCGATCAGCTCGCCCTGCTCCCCGCCACCTGGGGCCTTGTCGCCGTCGACGGCCGCAAGCGCGCTTACCAGGACGCCTGGCAGTCCAACCCGCTCACCAAGCAGCAGGCCGCAGCCGAGATCACCGCCGGCCGCGCCAAGGCCATCGGCGCCATCGCAGGGCCCACATCAGGCGGCCTCCTGTTCGTCGATCACGACGGCATCTCCGCCACCGCCCAACTGGAACGACTGGGCCTCCCCCTGCGCGATCTCCCCAAGTCCCTCGCCTTCACCTCAGGCCGGGATGGCCGCTTCCAGATCGCCTACACCATCCCACCAGACTTCTGGCCCGAACTGCGCGGCCGCCGCTACTGGTACACCGGCGACCCGGAGCCCACCACCGGCAAGCCAACCAAGATCCTCGGCACCGACGGCAAGGCTGAGCAGATCGACCTCCGCTGGCACGGCCACTACTCCGTCGTCATCGGTGCTCACCCCGACACCACCGGCTACCGCTGGCTGCCAGGCCGCGGCCCCCTCGATCAGCAGCTCACCGAGGCACCCACCGCTCTCATCGAGCTCCTCCTGCGCGACCCCGAGCCAGACCCAACCCCACTCCTTACCGCCAGGCCCACCACACCACCGCCACCCCCCAGCAGCGCCACACTGCCGCTGCTCGACTTCATCACCCGCGACTCCCGCGAGCTGGTCGAATCCGGCGGCACCCCAGGCTGCTGGAACGACGACCAGCTCCGCCTCTCCCTTGACCTCCAGGGCACTGAGGCATGGATCCGCCACCAGGGCCACACACCAGACCTCACCGCCTCACAGGCCTTCGCCCTTCACATCGACGCAGCACGAACCAAGGCCAAGGACTTCGACGATCGCAAGGCCTGGCACCGCTTCGATGGCGCCACCAACCGCAACCCCACACCAGGCACACCCCTCGACAAGCTCGAGTCACGCCTCGCCTTCCACACCCGCACACGCACCCAACAAAAAACCGGGCCCCGTTCCAAGGGCCCGGCCTTATCCCCTACAGACGACGAACCGCAGAAGTCCGACGCCAAGAACTCTACGCCTTACGCACCCACCCTCGCCAAGCCGCAGAAGCTCGAAGCTGGTGAGCTCCTCGCCATGCTCCGCATCCAAGCCGGCGAAGACCGCATCCGCTTCAACACCTTCACCCAGGGCATCGAGATCGACGGCCGCCCCCTCGAAGGTGCCGAGCGCTTCTACCTCTCCCTTGCTGAGCAGGGCTTCAAGGTCACCAAGGACCTTGCCCTCGACTGCCTCATCCAGGTGGCCCGCGAGCACCCCTACGACCCGGTGACCCTCTACCTGGAGCACGTCGCCGCCACCATCACCCCCGCCTACATCGGCGGCCTGGCCACCGCCTACCTCCGCCCTGAAGACGCGGCCCTCGGCCAGCCCACCCTCTACGACCACATGCTGCGCTGCACCCTCATTGGTGCTGTCCGCCGCGCCTTCGAGCCTGGCAGCAAGTTTGACACTGCCTGCGTGCTCATGGGCGATCAGGGCGCCCGCAAGTCATCCTTCTGGTCAGCACTCGGCGGGCCATTCTTCTCCGATGCCCTCGGCGACTGCACCTCAAAGGACGACCTGATGGTGCTCCACCGCTCCTGGATCATGGAGTGGGCCGAGCTCGACCACATCATGGGTCGCCGCCATGCCGGCCAGGTGAAGGCCTTCCTCTCCCAGGCCACCGACCTGTTCCGCGTGCCCTACGGCAAGTCCACCGAGGCCTTTCCACGCCGCGGCATCATCGTCGGCTCAACCAACCGCCAGAACGGCTTCCTCCAGGACGACACCGGCAACCGCCGCTTCTGGGTGGTGCCTGTCTCCCGCACCGAGCTCGACCCGATCGACACCCCGACCCTGATGGCCGAACGCGACGCCATCTGGTCCGCTGCCGTCCACGCCTACCGCAATGGCGACGCCAGCCACCTCCCGCCCGAGCTGGCCCAGCAGGTGACCACCGAGAACGAGGCCTACCTCGTCTCCAGCCCCTGGGAGCCCGCTGTCGCCCGTTGGCTGAGCGAGCGCATCATTGGCGAGGTGATCACCACCGAGCGCATCCTCTCCGAGGCCATCGAGAAACCGGTCGAGCGCCAGACCCGGGCCGACCAGATGGCCGTGGCCGACATCCTCCGATCGATGGGTTACGACCGTCGCAGGTCCATGGTCGATGGGCAGCGGGCCTGGAGGTGGTCCCGCAGCTGACTGCCTCTCCTCCTACTTGATGGCCTACACCAGAAACGACGTAGGGCACCCTCAAACCTCAGGCCACGCCTGGGGTTTTCTATTTGCTGCCCCTCCTGCCCTATGCCCCACCTATGCCACACACTTTGGAAAACCTACACCCGCCATACCCCCTCTCCCTATTCTTCCTATTTATTCCTTCTAGGTAGGGTAGGTAAGGTAATAAGGGCACAACGCAGGCAGCGCAGTCGATCTCAAGCTGCCCTACCTTCTGGCAGGTGGGGCAGCAGGAGAGGCATGTAGGGCAACCGCCCAATCCACCTACCATGGACCCATCACGCCACCCTTCAGTGACCGTCACCATCCGCGGCGATCAGTTCCTCGTTGACGGCCGACCCATCACCCTCGCCGGCAACCACACCTGGGACGTGGTGCAGGAGATCAACGGCAACCGCACCAGCCTGGACAAGCTCACTGGCAACTTCACCCGCCTCTGGACGCTTGAAACCAAGGCATTCGTAAATTCCAGCCCGCCGTTCGTTGGCGCCGACCCTGGCCTGATCCGCGTCAAAGGCGGGCCGTGGAAGAAAGACCTGAGCCTCAATGGGAAGTTCTACCGGCGCATGGAGAAGGCCGTTGCCGCCGCCGACGAGAGGGACATGGTGACCGGGGTGGTGCTCTTCGAGGGCTCGCTGCCTGACCTGTTCCCGAGGGCCTGGGAGTTCCACCCGTTCCGGGGCAAGGGCCCGAAGACCCACCACGACGTGCACACTCGCGGTCCCTGGAACCGCTTCCAGAAGGCCCACGTCCGCAAGATGGTCAAGACCCTGGAGCCCTACGACAACGTGATCTTTGAGGTCGGCAACGAGCTCACCAAGGCCAGCACCGGCTGGTTTCAAGGCTGGGTGGTGAAGCAGGTGCGGAAGCTCACCGACAAGCCCGTGGGCGTCTCCTACGCACGCGGCGTGCAGCCCTCCGGCGGCCAGCAGTGGATGCGCCGCACCGGCGCCGATTGGATCGCCCCTGGCGGGGCCGCCCCCGTCGGCGGGTTCAAGGGCCCGCAGGTGTTCGACACGGACCACTCCTGGGCGCTGCGCTCCAACGTCCCCGGCCTTCAGGCCGCCGCCCGCGCAGGCCGCCCCATCTGGCTCATGGACGGCTTCCGTGGCACCATGCTCCGCAACATCAACTCCCTCGCCCCCGATCGGGCATTTATCGACTCCATCACCTGAGGGCCCATGGCACGCATCGACATCAACGCCCGCGTCATCGGTGACACCGAGCTCGCCCAGGCCCTCGCCAAGCTCTCCTCCCAGGACATCCCCAAGGCCATTCGCATGGGCGTCCGTGATGCCGCCCGAGCAGGCCGCACCACCCTCGCCAAGTCGATCGGCCAGCGCTACTCCCTCTCCGCCGGCCGCATCAAGCAGGACGTCCCCACTGCTCGCATCTCCGACGGCGGCCAGACCGCGGTGATCACCACCTCCCGCAAGCCCATCACGGCCATGCAGTTCAAGCCCAGGCAGACCACCAGGGGCCTGAGCATGAGCATCTACCGAGGCCAGCGCACTGTGGTGAAGTCGGGCTTCATGGCCAAAGGCCTACCCTTCAGGCGCAAGGGCAAGGATCGCTATCCCCTCGATGTGATCCATGGCCCATCCATCCATGCCATCTACACAGGGGGCAAGTGGTCCCCTGCCCTCCAGGCACGCACTGAGGTGCGCATCGAGGAGGCCCTCGAGTCGGGCATCCTCAGGGCCCTGGGCGCCATGGGTAGGGGCTACGGCCGTGCCTGACCACAGCGGGAACCGGAACCGGAACTAGCCCCACCCCCCCCCCCACGGCTTCGGGTCCTCCGCAGCCCGATCCCTTGCGGGCGCCGCGCTCCCGATTTTTCGCTAGAGCCAGCCTTTTTTGTGGGTTCCAGATTCATTGCAGCGCAAGGGTTCTCAAAACCAGGCCCTTATTGCGAGATCCTTGGGAGGCCCTGCTGGGGCGTTTTCTGATCAGGAAGGACGCCGGAGGATGTTCCAGCCCGGTTCCGGTTCTGGCGGCCCCGTGGTTGTATGTGAGGCATGGACAAGACCCAACCTGTAGTGATGGCGAAGCGGCTGCAGATGTGGCCGGTGGAGCGGCTGCGGCCGTATGAGCGCAACGCCAGGACGCACAGCCCTGAGCAGGTGCAGCAGATCGCGGCGAGCATCCAGGAGTTCGGGTTCACGGCGCCGATCCTGGTGGACAGCGACGATGGGATCCTGGCGGGCCATGGCCGGCTGGAAGCTGCGCGCCTGCTGGGCCTGCCCAAGGTGCCAGTGGTGGTGCTCGACCACCTGACGGCTGAGCAGCGGCGGGCCTATGTGATCGCGGACAACAAGCTGGCGGAGAACGCGGGCTGGGATCTGGACCTGCTGGCGCTGGAGCTCGAGGCGATTGAGATCGACCCAGCGGTGCTGGGGTTCGGCGAGGCGGATCTGGCGCGGCTGCACGATGGCCTGGAGCTGGGGCAGTTCGAGCAGGCCGGTGCTGCGGCAGTGCCAGCGACTGAGCGGGTGGAGCCGGAGGATGGCCGGCCGGGTGTGGAAGCCGGCGAGGGCGAGGATGATGGGCCGGATGATGCGACCCAGGAGAGCGGGCCGGTGGATGAGCGGCACGTCTTCAGCGTGAACCTGCTGTGGGATGACCGGGAGGTGGTGCTGAACGCGATGCGGATGGCGAAGGAGCGCTGGGGGCTGGAGGGAACGCCGGAGGCCCTGGTGCAGGTGTGCAGGGAGTGGATGGATGGGCGCGAGGGCGTTTGAGGGACTGAAGCTGCGGAACGGACTGCTACGCGAGCTGGGCCCGGTGCAGGTGCTGGGTGTGCGGTGTGGCGGTCAGCTGCTGCTGGGTGATGAGGGCTCGACGCACTGGGTGTTCTGCCACGGTGGCGGGCTGTGGGTGGAGCCGCGTGGTGGTGCGCGGTACCTGCTGCAGCCGGGGATGTACGGGGTGGTGCCCGGGCGAGCCGGGGTGTGGCCGGAGAAGGCAGACGACCTGAGCTGCGCTGGGGTGGTGATCGGCCTGTCGGGGTGGCTGGGGATGTTCAGCGTGGGCGGGCCGGTGGAGGCCTGCGGGCGGCTGCGGTACATCGACGGCTGCACGGACACGCTGCTGGTGCCGCCGGTGAAGCTGGGGGATCCATGCCTGAATGCGCTGTGGTTTCCGCCGGGGACTGAGCAGACGATGCACACGCACCCGAGCGTGCGGATCGGGATGGTGATCCGTGGCCGCGGCCAGTGCGTGACGCCTGAGGGGCGGGAGCCGCTGGTGCCTGGGATGGTGTTCGTGATCCACGCGGATGGTGAGCACCGGTTCAGGACGGAGCATGACCAGGGGATGGTGGTGGTGGCGTGGCACCCGGACTCGGACTGCGGGCCGACGGATGAGGAGCATCCGATGCTGACGCGGACGATCATCGAGGGGGTGAGTGCTGCTGCAGCGGAGCGTGCGGAGTACCGGACGCGATGACGCTGCGCCAGACCGCGACGCACCAGGACGTGATGGAAGCAGGGCTGGACCGGATCCGGCGGATCTACGACCGTTTCGATCGGGTGGTGGTGAGCTTCAGCGGCGGGAAGGATTCGACGGTGGTGCTGAACCTGGCGGCGATGGTGGCCAGGGAGCGCGGCCGGCTGCCGCTCGATGTCTACTTCGTGGATGAGGAGGCCTGCTACCCGGAGACGGTGGAGTATGTGGAGCGGGTGCGTGGGCGGGATGATGTGCGGCTGCTGTGGTGCTGCCTGCCGATCATGCACCGCAATGCGTGTGCGCGGACCCAGCCGTGGTGGAAGTGCTGGGACGAAGGCGCGCGGGATCGATGGGTGCGGCCACTGCCGGCTGGTGCGGTGACGGTGAAGGACGTGCCGCGGTTCAAGGATGGGATGCAGCTGGATGACGTGGGCCCCTGCCTGTATGGGCCGGAGGTGGGGACGGTGGGCGACCTGACGGGGATCCGTGCGCAGGAGAGCCCGCGGCGGCTGCAGACGGTGATCCGGCGGGAGCGGGACAACTACATCGCCGAGCCACGGATGGGGTACTGGTTCAACTGCAAGCCGATCTACGACTGGCGGGCCGAGGACGTGTGGGTGGCGGCAGCCAAGCAGGGGTGGGACTACAACCGGGCGTATGACGTGCAGGCGCTGATGGGCACGAGCGTGAGCCTGCAGCGGGTGACGCCACCGTTCGGCGAGGAGCCGCTGGGCGGGCTGTGGAAGTATGCGCAGGGATGGCCGGAGCTGTGGGACCGGATGCTGCGGCGGGTCGAGGGTGTGGGCACTGCGGGGCGGTATGCCAGGACGGATTTGTACGGTGCGGGGCTGAAGGAGCCACCGCCAGGGATGACGTGGCAGCAGTGGGCGTGGAGCCTGCTGGAGCTCTACCCGGAGAAGGAACGAGCACAGATCGCGCGTGGGATTGCGGGCGTGATCAAGATGCACCGGAAGAAGACGCGGCGGCCGATCCACGAGACGGAGGACGACGTGATGTCGGGCCTGAGCTGGCGGTACATCTGCCAGATCGTGAGCCGTGGCGACCTGAAGAACCGGAAGAAGGGCCAGCTGACGCAGCGGGCGATCACGGCGGCGGCGCGCAAGGGCCTGACGTTCGAGCAGGTGAAGGCGCTGGAGGGGAAGCGGTGAGCGTGGCAGAGCAGCCGGTGTCGAGGGTGCAGTGGCTACCGCGCGAGCGGCTGCGTAGTAATGCGTACAACCCGAACAAGGTGGCGGCGCCCGAGCTGGAGCTGCTGATCGTGAGCATCGTGGAGGATGGCTGGACCCAGCCGATCGTGGTGCTGCCGGCGGATGGCGATGGGCTGCACCAGATCGTGGATGGTTTCCACCGGTGGACGGTGAGCGCTGATCCTCGAGTGCTGAAGCTGACTGGCGGCCAGGTGCCGGTGGTGGTGGTGGGATTGGATCCGGTGCACCGGATGATGAGCACGATCCGCCACAACCGGGCGCGGGGCACGCATGCGGTGGTGCGGATGGCGGAGATCGTGCGGCGGATGACGGATGAGGGTGTGCCGCAGCGGACGATCCAGAAGCGGCTGGGGATGGAATCCGAGGAAGTGGTGCGGCTGCTGAACCGCGCCGGAATGCCGGCCCAGGTGCGTAAGGTGGCGCCAGGATTCAACAAGGCCTGGGTGCCAGGGAGGGGATGAATAACCGCACCCCGCGACTGGAGCTGACGTGGGCGGGCTTCGATGCCGCTGTGGATCTGATTGCTGCGCAGTGCCGATGGCGTGACCGGCCTGGTGTTCATGCGGCGAGTGCCGATGGTGAGCCGCTGGCAGCTGCGCTGTCGACGAGGTTGGGGTTGAGCCTGCTGGAGCTGGCGGGGCCAGGCATGCTGCTGGTGGATGCGACGCCGACGGAAGCGCTGCAGGAGAAGGCGTCGTCGTGGGGCGATGTGGAAGCCTGGGTGTGGGTGGACACGAGCAGCCGTGGCCGGTGGCCGAGCGTGATGAAGGCCTGTGGCCCTGCGGTCCTACTGTTTCCGTGGAGGCGTCAATTCCTGCCGGGCTTTGATGATTGAGGTTGCTGGTGTGGTGTTCGGCTGTCAGTGGGGCGAGGACGGGCATGTGAGGCCATGGCCGCTGCGTGTGCGGCTGGGGGACATGGGGCCCGAGACGACGGTGGACGAGATGCTGGAGGGGCGAGGGCACACGATGATGCTGCCGTCGCAGCTGGTGGAGCTGGTGTGCGAGTTGCAGCCGCGGGCTGGTGAGGTGGAGCTGTGCGGTGAGGCGCCGGTGGCAGTGGTTGATGGGCTGCTGGCGCGAGGGTACCGGGTGAAGTTCGCCCGCGCCTGATGGGGATTACGCCTGCGGCCTATGCGAAACGCCGTGGGGTGAGCGACCGCGCGGTGCGGAAAGCGATCGAGTCGGGCCGGCTGGTGAAGAGCCTGAGCAAGCGTGGCAACCGGTGGCAGATCGACCCGGACATTGCGGACCTGGAGTGGGACCGGAACACGGCACCGCAGAAGGTGCGATCTGCAGGGCAGATCAACACGGGCAAGGCGCGCGCGCGCGGCGAGGATGTAGGCGAGGCCGAGCCGATGGTGCCGGGTGCCGGCCGGGGCCAGGCCACCTACAGCCAGGCGAAGGCGGCGGCCGAGGGCTACCGGGCGATGCTGCTGAAGCTGGACTACCAGGAGCGTGATGGCAGCCTGGTGCGAAAGGCGGATGTGGAGCGGCAGCTGTTCGAGGTGGCGAAGGAGGTGAAGGACGCTGTGCTGCGGCTGGGCCCACTGATGGTGGGCGAGATTGCGAAGGCAGCGGGTGGGCTGACGCCCGAGCAGCGGCAGGATGTGCTGATGATCATCGAGCGGCACCAGACCAAAGCGTTGGAGACGCTGAGCAATGCCCGCCTCCGCTGAGCTGTGCTTCGAGTCGTTCTGGCGGGGGCTGCTGCCTGACCCGCTGCTGACGGTGAGCGAGTGGGCGGATGAGCGGCGGATCTTGAGCCCGAAGGCCTCGAGTGAGCACGGGCCGTGGAGAACGGCGCGAACCCCTTACCTCCGCAAGGCCATGAATGACCTTTCGGCGACGAGCAAGGTGCGGGAGGTGGTGATGGTGTTCGGCGCCCAGCTGGGCAAGAGCGAGAGCCTGAACAACTGGATGGGCTACGCAATGGACATCCAGCCAGCGCCGACGCTGTTCGTGCAGCCAACGATCGACCTGGCGAAGCGGTACTCGAAGATGCGGATCGCGCCGATGATCGAGGCCAGCCCCAGCCTTCAGGAGAAGGTGAAGGCGCCGCGGGAGCGGGACGGCGGCAACACGATGCTGATGAAGGAGTTCGCCGGGGGCTTCCTGATCCTGGGCGGCGCGAATGCAGCGTCGGGCCTGGCGTCGATGCCGATCCGCTTCCTGGCTGGTGATGAGATCGACCGGTGGCCGGCGGACGTGGACGAGGAAGGCAGCCCGCTGGCGATCGTGGAGGCCAGGACGCGGACGTTCGGCACCAGGGCGAAGAAGTGCTGGACGTCGACGCCAACGATCGCGGGGCGGAGTGCGATCTGGAACAAGTGGGAGGACAGCAACAAGCAGGTGCTGAAGCTCCCCTGCCCGCATTGTGGGCATCGGCAGGTGATCAGCTGGGACCGGATGCGGTACGACCCGAAGGACCCGGGCCTGCCGAACACGCTGCGGCAGCCGCCGGTGCTGATCTGCGAGGAGTGCGGCGAGGGCATCGAGGAAGACGCGAAGGCCTGGTGGTATGACCCGGACGTGTGGAGCGACGACTGGTGGGAAGCTGAGCACCCAGAGCGGCTGGTGCAGGGCTACCACCTGTCGGGGCTTTACAGCCCGCTGGGGTGGTTCAGCTGGACCGAGGCAGCGGTGGGGTATGAGAAGGCGAAGGACAACCCGGCCGACCTCAAGCCCTGGACCAACACGGTGCTGGCGGAGTGCTGGAACGACGACGGCGAGGCGCCGGACTGGGAGGCGCTGTACAACCGCCGCGAGGCCTATGAGCTGGGCACGGTGCCGGAGCAGGTGGTGTTCATCACCTGCGGCGTGGACGTGCAAAAGGACCGCATCGAGCTGGAGGTGGTGGGCTGGGCGCCGGGGATGGAGAGCTGGAGCTTGGACTACCAGGTGCTGGCTGGGGACACGGCCGAGCCAGCGGTGTGGCGGGAGCTGTCGAAGTTCATCCGGTCGGAGTTTGGGCGGGGTGATGGGCAGCGGCTGCCGATCCGGATGACGGCGATCGACTCAGGCTTCAGGACCGAGGAGGTGAAGCGGTGGGTGCGGAAGCAGCCGGGCAACCAGGTGATCGCCATCAAGGGCGTCGAGACCCAGGTGAGTGTGATCGGCACGCCGAGCCGGGTGGAGGTGCTGCGGAATGGCAAGGCGCTGCGAGGCGGGGTGAAGATCTGGCCGGTCGGGACCAGCACGGCCAAGAGCGAGCTCTATGGGTGGCTGCGGCGCCGGCTGCCGGAGGATGACGGGGAGCTGTTGCCGCACGGCTGGTGCCACTTCCCGATGCACGGCGAGGAGTATTTCCGGCAGCTGTGCGCCGAGCGGCTGACCAACACGATCGACCGGCGGGGGTACACGAAGTTCGAGTGGATCAAGACGCGGCCGCGCAACGAGGCCCTCGACTGCAGGGTCTATGCCAGGGCGGCTGCAGCGCTGGTTGGTGCAGACCGCTGGAGCGATGAGCGGTGGGCAGAGGAAGGGGCAACGAGCGGCGTGGTGGAGCATGAGCCAACGGCAGCGCCAGTGCAGCCGGCGGCTGAGGCGCCGAGTCAAGCGCCGGCGAGATCCTCGTTCTGGGACTGAGTAGCATGGCGGGGGAGATGTGGCGCCGATGAGCACGTTCACGCAGGCCCATCTGACGGCCATCGAGGAAGCGATCGCCGGGGGCTACCTCGAGGTCCGCTATGACGACAAGTTGGTCAAGTACCAGTCGATGGGTGACCTGCTGCGTGCGCGGCAGCTGATCGCCTCGAGGCTGACCCCGGCGGCGGGTGCGATGTCGCTGAGCTATGTGAGCACCGCCAGGGACTACGAATGAACGTCCTCGACCAGCTGATCTCGGTTGTTGCCCCCCGGGCAGCGGTGCGCCGGCAGGCGGCCAGGCTGCAGCTCGACCAGCTGCGGCGGTATGACGCCGACGGCCGCGGCCGGCGAGTGGACAACTGGCTGACGCAGAACACGAGCGCGGATGCGGCGAACGGCCGTGGGTTCACGACGAAGCGCGACCGGGCCCGCGACCTGGTGCGCAACAACCCGTATGCGCAGCGGATCATCAAGCTGTGGGAAGCGGCGCTGATTGGCGATGGGTGGAGCTTCAAGGCGAAGGCCGGCCGGCGGAACGGTGGCGCCAGGGGGCAGCGTGCGACGGATGAATTCAGGGCCTGGGCAATGGACCCACGGCAGTGTGACTTCGAGGGGCTGGCGAGCTTTGACGGGCTGATGGCCAAGGCCGTCCGGTGCTGGAAGGAGTCGGGTGAAGTGCTGGTGCGGATGCGGATCCCGAGCGCGGCGAAGATGCGCCGGCTGGGGCTGCGCATCCCGCTGCAGCTGCAGGTGCTGGAGCCGGACTGGATCGCCGAAACCCAGGACGGGCTGAACAACGCCGGCACACCGGACGGCGGGTGGACGCACCGTGGGATCGAGTACGACGCGGACGGCATCCGGATCAACTACTGGCTCTACAACCACCACCCGGGTGAAGCGACGATCCGCGTGATCTCGCCTCAGGCGAACCGCGTGCCGGCCGACGAGATCATCCACCTGTTCTCGGCTGATCGGCCGCAGCAGACCCGTGGCGTGACGTGCCTGGCGCCGGTGGTGATCACGCTGCGCGACCTGGACGACTACATGGACGCGCAGCTGCTGAAGCAGAAGGTGAGCGCCTGCATGATGGGCGTGATCGTGGACATCGACGGGGCCGGCAACCAGAAGGCGAACATCACCGATCGCATTGAG